>Ga0209023_10003872_pt1 | contig 17512 bp, 22 predicted proteins | sample LakOneMetagenome_FD_187468 | JGI IMG/M metagenome (GOLD analysis project Ga0209023, IMG submission 187468) | Freshwater and sediment microbial communities from Lake Erie, Canada (SPAdes) (version 2) | ecosystem: Environmental > Aquatic > Freshwater > Lentic | place: Lake Erie, Canada... | reverse complement strand
TTTCACGCGCGGCGCCGAGCGTGAAATCGAGTTGCACCTGACCGGCAACATGGAGCGTTACACCTGGTCGCTGGATGGTCTGGAATTCGGCAAGAGCACGCCGGTGCATTTCAAGTATGGCGAACGCGTACGGGTAATTTTGCAAAATGACACGATGATGACCCATCCGATGCACTTGCACGGCATGTGGAGCGAACTGGAAACCGCCGAAGGCAAGTTCCAGGCCCGGCTGCACACCATTCCTGTGCAGCCTGCACAACGCATCAGCTTCCTGATCACTGCCGATGCATTGGGCCGCTGGGCCTGGCATTGCCATCTGATGTTCCATATGGATGCGGGCATGTTCCGCGAAGTGGTGGTTGCATGAACCTCGCCACAACGAAAGGAAAGCAAATGAAACGTCGAAATCAGTTACTCGCTGCCTGCCTGACGGCAGGTATTGCCAGCATCAGCGTCCAGGCCGCCTGGGCGCAAACCGGTCATTCTGGCATGAGCAAGCCGGAAACGCAAAAGCAGGAGAAGAAAGCCGCTGCAGAATCAGATCACGCAACCATGCCGGGGATGAACCATTCCACCCCTGCTCCTGCGAACCCGGAGGCTGACAAGGCCGACCCCGCTCACAACAAAGCTGGACAGCAACAAGAAGCAGCGCCAGCAATGGACCATAGCAACATGCAAATGCAGGGCGGCTCGGCTCCGGCGGACGCTCGTGATCCACACGCCTATTCGGGCGGCTACGGCTTGGGCATCGGCAAGTATGCGCTGGGTGGACCACGACAGCTGCGCATGGCGGACGAACATAATTTCGGCAGCGTGCTGGTCGACAAGCTCGAGCGCGTGGACGCGAAAGATGGCAACAGCACCGGCTACGATGTGCAAGCTTGGTTCGGCCGCGACTATGACCGCCTAGTGATCAAGGCAGAAGGTAATGTAGCCAAGGGCAAGTTGCAGGATGCCCGCACCGAACTGCTCTGGGGTCATGCCATTGCAAGTTACTGGGATACCCAGCTGGGCTTGCGGTACGACAGTGGCAACGGGCCGAACCGTACATGGTTAGCCTTCGGGATACAGGGGCTGGCGCCCTACTGGTTCGATGTGGATGCCACAGCCTATGTCGGCGAAAGCGGCCGGACCGCGTTGCGCCTTAAAGCGGAATATGACGTGCTGCTTACACAGAAGCTGATCCTGCAACCCAGCACGGAGTGGAGTTTTTACGGCACAGCGGATCCGGAAAAAAGTCTCGGCAGCGGCTTGACCGATGCGTCGGCGGGCGTACGGCTGCGCTACGAATTTTCGCGCCAGTTCGCCCCTTACGTTGGCATTCAATGGAGTCATAAATTCGGCTCAACCGCCTCCATGGCTAGAACTGCCGGCGAGCTCGCCAGGAATACGCGCTGGGTGGCTGGTGTGCGGTTTTGGTTTTAAGCTGGGATGACCCCGGCACACATTTTTTTTAAACAACAAGGAGCATTTATGAACAAAAAATATATAGTTGGTCTACTGATGGCCGGAGTTTTCCCTGTCATGACGCTTGCTGCAGGCAATCATTCTAACGGTCACGACATGAAGGGGAACGACATGTCTTCCATGGATAAAGAAGAGCAGTCCGCGATGATCGGAAAACCAGGCAATCCAGCCAAGGTGGATCGCACAGTGGAAGTGAGTATGGACGACAACATGCGCTTCACTCCAGCAAGCATTGGGGTCAAGGCTGGGGAAACGATTCGCTTTTTCGTCAGAAACACAGGGAAAGCCCAGCATGAAATGGTACTCGGCGATCTGAAGTCACTGAAAGAACATGCGGAAATGATGCGCAGCATGCCCAATATGCAACACGGGGAACCCAATATGATCAACCTAAAACCAGGGCAGCGTGGCGGCATTACGTGGGAATTCACACAGGCCGGCACGGTTGATTTTGCCTGTACGGTTCCGGGCCATATGGAAGCAGGCATGGTAGGTAAAATTTCAGTGACCCAATAAGCCAGCAGGTGATTGTTTGCGCCTGTCAAACTGCAGCGGTGAGCGGGCAGCAGGCTCCTCTAGAGCCTATGGAAAGGCTCGGGAGCTGCGATTGGAGATCGCACTTCTGAGATCCAAAGTCGCATCCCTCGCCTCGATCAACGAAGTATTGCCGAATGAAAACAGAACGCTGAAATATCGATTGGGCGACCTCAAGGTCGTTAGCAATCGGAGATCGCTACTTTTTCATCCTCACCCCTTCATGAGCACGCCACGACGAACCTTTCCAATGTCAGGGTGAGTATGTTCACCATGAGTAGTGCGAACGAATCACCTTCGGATTCTTCCACATCGTTGGTTAAATTTTCTTCAGCAGACCTTATTAGGATGCTCGACGAACATCCGATGGTGACGAAAACCTATATTTTGCCAACTCCTATCCTTCAGAGAACCTACAATTTGGTGCAGGAAAGGGTATGGGCTCGTAGCCTAGGTCTCAACTTCTATTCCCCGCCTCGTATCGGTAAAACCACACGCTTAATGATGATTAAAAGGATGCTCGAAACTGAGTTCTTGAAGACTTTTTTCTTCTTAATTAGTGCGCGTCCTTCCAGACCGAGCGAAGCACATATGTATCGCCTCTTACTTGAGGGACTAAACCACGAACTTGCGGAAAGAGCTAATAGTGTTGTCCTATTTCGAAATACAGTCACCGACATAGCAATGCAGGTAGGGCGACGCAGAGGAATGCAATTTGTTTTACTAATCGATGAAATGCATCTTCTAAGTGGGGCTGATCTTAGTCAATTGTTGGTTGTACATAATGATCTGAAGCTTAAATATATCAATATGGGGTCGTCTCAGAAAACGGAAAATAAAGCACGCTAAGCTATTTTGGAGCGGCTCAGTGCCAGCTAAGTCAGCTTCCGTAATCTCTCCATTGCGCAAATACCTGCGTTCTTTTTGGAGAAACCCCATGAATCGCTACAGCAAACTTTCTCTCCTGGCCGCAGCCATTGCCGCTGCGGGCACCGTTGCCTATGCCGCCCAAGGCGGCATGGAAAACGATGCCATGGCCATCACCAAGGCCAAAATCCCACTGGCTCAGGCTGTCACCACGGCAGAGCAGCATGCCAACGGCAAAGCTTCACGTGCCGAGTATGAGAACTCGAAACAGGGTTGGGTGTACGACGTGGAAGTCGTTAGCGGGGCCAAGGTCTTCGATGTCAAGGTTGATGCCGACAAGGGCACGGTCATTTCGTCCGCCGAAGACAAAGCGGATCGCGATGACGACCACGACAAACAAGACTGATTACATGCCACAAGGCCGGGTCGCCCCAGTTGGGTGATTCGGCCCCGGTTATCACATGGAAGACCTCAATCACGCACTATTTCTCTGGCTTAATGCACCAGAGCACCCAAGCACGCTGCTGCTGGCCATCGCCACCTTTTTCGCTGAGTACGCCATTTGGGCGCTTCCGGCCATCATCGGGTTCGGTTGGCTACGCGGAAGCGAACACACTCGCAAAGTTTTGCTCGAAGCGACCGCATCTGGTCTTGCAGGCTTGCTCATTAACCAGATTATCGGACTGGTTTGGCAACATCCACGTCCTTTCATGATCGGTCTGGGGCACACCCTGATTCCCCATGTGGCTGATTCTTCGTTTCCGAGCGACCATCTGACGCTCCTGTGGGCCGTCGCCTTTAGTTTCTTGATGCACCGCAGCCCGCGTATGGCTGGCCTAGCACTGGCATTATTAGGACTGCCTGTCGCTTGGGCGCGCATTTATCTCGGCGTTCATTTTCCGCTAGACATGGTTGGCGCGGCCTTGGTCGCCGGGCTGAGTGCCTGGCTGGCGTTTCGTGAGATGCGCGTATATCTGCCTGCCACTTACAGCCTTGCCCTCAGCGTTCATCGAGTCCTTTTCGGAAAACTCATCCAAATCGGATGGGTGCGCAAATGATGAGCCTATGGCTGGCCTAAGTTTGGCCGGTCAGACTTGCAGCAAGAACAACCCGCCTTTGCAGGAAATAACTCCATGAATACGCTGACCACGCCTTCCGCATCAAACTGGCTCAATAAAGTCCCTGAAGTAACGCTCTCGTTCTGGGTTATCAAGATCATGTCCACGACGGTCGGAGAAACCGGAGCCGACTTTCTGGCTGTCAATGCAGGCTTCGGCCAAGGCATGACTCGTACAGTGATGGGCGCACTGTTGGCTGTTGCCCTATTCATGCAACTGCGCACGCGGCGCTACACGCCCTGGATTTACTGGCTGACGGTCGTACTGGTCAGCGTGGTCGGCACCCAGATTACTGACCTGCTCACCGATGGGCTAGGCGTTAGCCTGTATGTCAGCACGTCGGCATTTGCCGTGGCGCTTGCGGGGATTTTTGCGGTTTGGTTTTGGGTGGAACGCAGCTTGTCTATCCATGAGATTTTCACGCGACGTAGAGAGTTGTTTTACTGGTCGGCCATTCTCTGCACATTTGCATTGGGTACTGCGGCAGGTGACTTGGCGACCGAAGCGCTTGGCTTGGGCTTCACTTGGGGAGCCATGTCGTTTGGAACACTGATCGCTTTAACCTATGCGGCATTCCGCTTAGGCGGTAACGCCGTACTGACTTTTTGGATTGGCTACATCCTGACTCGCCCCTTCGGTGCCGCGCTCGGTGACCTGCTGACCCAGGCCAAAACTTATGGCGGCCTTGGCATGGGTGCCATGTGGACCAGCGCATTGTTCCTGACAGTGATTGTGATGTTGGTCGCCGTTGCGCAGTTCAGCATTGGCCGTCGCATGAATGCACAAGCCGCCGAATAACCTCTACCCAATAATTCAAGGAAAAATCATGCGTCATTTGAATTTGCTAACCCGCCCTATTGCTGCACTATCGGTTATCGCTCTCTTGGCCCTTGCGGCGGGATGTTCAAAATCCACCGACACCGGTACCGCAGGCTCTGCCGCAATAGCGACAAGTCAGACCACCTCCGCGCCGCAGGCAAAGGCCGCGTCCAAATTGGGGGACTTGTCTGCATTTCGGAACATTGCCGCAGACGTTGCCACCATCGTGGATAAGGGCGACCTGCCAGCAGCAAAAGCACGGATTAAGGATTTGGAGGTCGCATGGGACTCGGCGGAGGCAGGCTTGAAGCCTCGTGCAGCGGATGATTGGCACAGGCTCGACAAAGCCATTGACCCCGCCCTTAGCGCACTGCGTGCAGATACCCCCAATCAAACCGACTGCAAAAAGGCTATGGCTGACCTATTGAGCACTTTCGACTCCCTACAAGCGAAGCTCTGACCAGAGAAAACGAATCAATATGAAAACTTCAGCAGAAAAAGCCTTAAGCAAAGTCCCAGAAGTGACTCTCGCTTTCTGGATCATCAAGATTGCGGCCACCACGCTCGGTGAAACAGGTGGTGATGCCGTTTCGATGTCGATGAATTTAGGCTACCTGATTGGTACGGTTATTTTCTCAGCCGTATTTCTGGCAGCGGTCTTTGCGCAAATCAAGGCCAAGACCTTTCAGCCAGTCCTTTACTGGACAACGATCATTGCTACCACCACGGTCGGCACGACGCTGGCTGATTTTGCAGACCGATCCCTCGGTATTGGGTATGCTGGTGGCTCGGCCTTGCTTATGGCTTTGTTGTTCGGTTCACTATTTATATGGCATCGAACGCTAGGCTCAGTTTCGGTCAGCACGGTCAGTTCGCCGAAGGCCGAGATGTTCTATTGGGTGACTATCATGTTCTCCCAGACTCTGGGGACGGCGCTGGGCGATTGGACGGCGGATACGGCAGGATTGGGTTACACCGGCGGTGCCATTGTGTTCAGCTCACTTTTGGCCTTGGTTGTTGCCGCTTACTATTGGACAAATGTGTCGCGAACCCTGCTTTTTTGGGCCGCATTCATTTTGACCCGCCCTCTCGGTGCCGTGGTAGGGGACTTTTTGGATAAGCCGCTCAGTGCAGGCGGGCTGGCCCTGAGTCGTTATTCAGCATCAGCGGCACTATTCGCCTTCATTTTGACTAGCATTCTGCTATTCAAGCAAAGAGCCGCCAGTACGGCACATTGAATTATCGTTATCTGTAGGAGGAGGAATGAGGGTATTGCTGGTCGAAGACGACGCCATGATTGGCGAAGCCATCCAAGGGGCGCTAAAAGACGCTTCTTATGCTGCTGACTGGGTAAAGAACGGCCAAACTGCCCTCACGACACTGGGTTGCCAGCACTATGACCTGGTGCTTCTCGATCTTGGCCTTCCAGGTAAGGATGGGCTGGAGGTGCTGACCAGCATTCGCGCTAAAGACAATCCGGTTCCACTGCTCATCATCACCGCCCGCGACGGCCTCAATGATCGACTGCGCGGCTTGGATGGCGGGGCCGATGATTATTTGCTCAAGCCTTTTGAGATGGCCGAGCTGCTGGCCCGCATGCGCGCGGTGCTGCGACGTAAGGGAGGGAACGCAACGTCCGTGCTCAGCAACGGCGTCGTGTCGCTCGATCCGGCCACGCGGGAGGCGGCGGTCAACAACAGTGCCTCGGTGCAACTCTCCAATCGTGAGTTTGCCTTGTTGCAAGCCTTGCTGGTACGCCCTGGAGCCATTCTCTCGCGCAGCGATCTGGAAGACCGTATCTACGGATGGGGTGAAGAGGTCGAGAGCAACGCCGTCGAATTCCTGATCCATGCACTGCGGCGCAAGCTGGGCGGCGAAGTCATCAAGAATGTCAGGGGGGTTGGATGGATGGTTTCAAAAAACGTCTGAACGAGTCGGTTCAGTTCAAGTTGTCCTTTTCGCTGTCGCTGGCCATTTTGGTTATTGCGGTGGTGGCGGGCATCTTTTCCTTCGTTTCCGCATTCGACGAAGCTCACGAGCTGCAAGACGACATGCTGCGCCAAGTTGCGGCGCTGTTTGATCGGCAACACCTTCCGCTTGCACATCTTGGAGACGATGGCCGCGCCAAAGACAGCGATGAAGAGTCCCGCGTCATCGTCCAATATCTTGCTGATGGCAGCAAGGCGGCCGGGAAAGGAGATACGGGAGCACCGCTGCCGCTACCGATCACCCTACCCGATGGTATGCATGCGCTAGAAGTCAACGGCGAGCCGTTCCGTGTGCTGGTCAAAACTACGTCCAGTGGCGAGCGGATCGCTGTGGCGCAAGAAACCGGCGTTCGCGATGAAATTGCACGTGACAGCGCCTTGCGCACCTTGATGCCGTTTCTTATCTTGGTTCCCATCCTGCTTTTGATCGTGGCTGACCTTGTGCGCAAGATGTTCCGGCCCATTGCTTCTTTGTCGGCAGAAATTGACCAACGCGCCGAACAAGAGTTACATCCCATTGAGGACAGCCATCTTCCTGCCGAAGTGCGCCCGTTCGTGGTGGCGATCAACCGTCTGCTTGCCCGCGTTGACCAGTCAATGGAAACCCAGCGCCGGTTCGTCGCGGATGCGGCGCATGAGCTTCGATCCCCGCTTACTGCCTTGTCACTGCAAGCGGAGCGACTGGATCAGGCGGATATGTCTGACCTCGCGCGTGAACGTCTCATGACATTGCGCCGAGGCATAGAGCGTGGCCGTAACCTGCTGGATCAACTTCTCACCTTGGCCAAGGCTCAGGCTGCACTCGACCGACCCAAGTCGTCTGTATCGGTGCAGCACGTTTATCGACGCGTGCTGGAAGACCTTATGCCGCTGGCCGAGGACAAGCACATCGACATTGGCGTCGAAGGAGAGCAAGACGCCCAACTCTGGGTGAACGAACTGGATGTAATTGCCGTAGTCAAGAATTTAGTCGATAACGCCATTCGATACACGCCGGATGGTGGCAGGGTTGATCTTTCTGTCACCACGGAGGAAGGCCGCGCAATACTGAGAATCCAAGACTCAGGGCCAGGGATTCAAGTCACTGAGCGAGAGCGGGTGTTTGACCCGTTCTATCGGACTCTTGGGAGCGATCAAGTCGGATCAGGTCTGGGGCTTTCCATCGTCAAGGCAGTCACAGACCGGATTGGCGCGGAGATTCAACTAGGATTCTCGGACGAAGTGAGGCATTCCGGCCTGTGTGTCTGTGTTCTCGTGCCGCTGGCTAAACCATTTTAAGGAATATATATGGCGACACCAAACGGCTGGTTCTATTGGGCAATTCTGTCCGCCGTTTTTGCGGCACTGACAGCCATTTTTGCCAAAATTGGTATTCAGGGCGTCGATTCCGATCTGGCCACCTTGATCCGAACGGCAATCATCATTGTCGTACTGTCAGTGTTCGTGGCTTACACGGGCAAGTGGTCCAACCCCTTCGAGCTTTCGTCGAAGACCTGGTTGTTCCTTGGGTTGTCCGGCCTAGCCACTGGTGCGTCTTGGGTATGTTATTTCCGGGCACTCAAGATAGGAGACGCATCCAAGGTCGCGCCGGTGGACAAGCTTAGCCTCGTTCTGGTGGCTGTGTTCGCATTCGCATTTCTGGGCGAACGGCCATCACTTCGCGATTGGTCTGGCATTGCGATGGTCGCTGGTGGCGTTCTCTTGTTTGCCTTCAAGCGTTGATGCGTCAGATTGAGCTATGCTTCAACCTGACGGCGTTGGGCCGCCAACGGCAGGTGTAGTAACTGGTTCGGCTACGGCTTTAGCTCGGGCCTGAAAACGTTCATAACAATCGAGTCCACAAAAGTGTTCGACGTATTCCGCGCCTTCCGGGGTGAAGGCAGCATCGAGCGGAATTTCCTTGCAGCACACGCAACAACTGGTGGTCGGTTCGTTGACGTTCATGGTGACACCCCTCCATCGCTTAACGAAGGCGGCGAATGCCGCCGCCGGCATCGGCTTGGCGAACAGGAAGCCCTGCACCGCGTCGCAGTCCGCTAGCCGCAACTGCATGAGACTGGCCGGTGTTTCCACTCCCTCGGCTACCACTTCCATGCCAAGGCCGTGCGCGAGCTGTATCACCGCCCGGACGATGGTCTGGTCGCGTGTGTCATCCACGATTCCCGCGACGAACGATTGGTCGATCTTGAGCGTGGTGATCGGGCAGCATTTCAGGTGTTGCAGGCAAGAATAGCCCGTCCCGAAATCGTCGGCAGCGAAGCGCACGCCGATGGCGCGCAGCGCATCCAGGAGAGGGAAAATTGCCGAATCGCCGAAGGCGGCCGATTCGGTCAGCTCGATTTCCAGATACTCGGCGGACAAGCCTGCCTCCGCCAATGCCTGTTGCACCTGGTCATCGAAACCTGGCCCGACCTGGCGTGCGGATACATTGACGGCCAGGCGGAACGGCCGCCATTGCAGCGGTAGCCACTCGTGCATCTGCTGGCAGGCTTCGCGCAGCACCCATGCACCGATTTCCGGCATCAGGCCGGACGATTCCGCCACGGGTAGGAACTGGCCCGGCGGTAACAAGCCGAGACTCGGGTGCCGCCAGCGCAACAGTGCTTCCGCGCCGGCAATCTGGTCACTGCGCAGATCAACAATCGGCTGGTAATGTAGCTCAAGCTGTCCGAGCACAACCGCCTGCGCCAACTGCGTTTGCGTCCATTCAATTGGCAGGGAAGCGGTCATGATCTTCCCTTGAGCGCTCGAAGCAGCCGCGCCACGGACAGGACAAACAAGCCGGTCAACGCCAGGGCTGCAACACCCCAATGCTCCCCGATGAAAGCGCCGGCGGTCGTGCCGGCAAGCACAGCGGCGAGAATCGGCAGATGGCAGGGGCAGGTCAGCACGGCCAGCGCACCCCACAGGTAGCCGGTGACCGGCTTGCGCGTCTCGGCCGGCAAGCGCTCGGGGCTGTTCATGGCAAACTCTCCGTTTGCCGTGCCGGCCCGGCTGGCATGGCGGCCAACTGCATTTCGAGGCTGGCCAGGGCCTCGCGTCGGCGTTCTACGAGCTGACGCAGCACGGCAAGCTGCGCAGCCGCACCGTCGCCGTCCGCAGCATCCAGCGCCCGACACAGCCGCGCCAGCGCGTCCAGGCCGATGCCCGCGTCAAAGGAGGCCCGCACGAAGCACAGGCGTTGCAAGGCTGCGTCATCGAACAAGCCGTAGCCGCCCGTGGTGCATGCGACCGGCCGCAGCAATCCGCGCACCAGGTAGTCGCGCACGATATGCACGCTCACCCCAGCATCAAGAGCCAGCCGGGACACCGTGTAGCCGTTCATCGAACACCTCCTTTTCTTCATCCCGCGCAGCAGGAAAGCTGCTTCACGTCCTTGCTGAAAGTTTGCGCCGCGAGCTTCAATCCTTCGACCATCGTCAGGTAGGGGAACAACTGGTCAGCCAGTTCCTGCACCGTCATGCGGTTGCGGATGGCGAGCACCGCCGTCTGGATCAGTTCGCCCGCTTCCGGCGCCACCGCCTGTACGCCGATGAGTCGTCCGCTTCCTTCCTCGATGACCAGCTTGATGAAGCCGCGTGTGTCGAAGTTGGCGAGCGCGCGCGGTACGTTATCCAAGGCCAAGGTGCGGCTGTCGGTCTCGATCCCGTCGTGATGCGCTTCCGCCTCGCTGTAGCCCACGGTGGCGACCTGCGGATCGGTGAATACCACCGCCGGCATCGCGGTCAGATTGATGGCAGCGTCTCCGCCGGTCATATTGATGGCCGCACGGGTGCCGGCGGCCGCAGCCACATAGACGAATTGCGGCTGGTCGGTACAGTCACCGGCGGCATAGATGTGTGGCGCGCTGGTGCGCATGCCTTTGTCGATGACGATAGCCCCCTGCGCATTGACGGCGACACCCGCCGCTTCCGGCGCCAGGCTGCGCGTGTTCGGTGTCCGGCCGGTAGCGACCAGCAGCTTGTCGGCGCGTATTTCACCGCGCGCCGTGGTCAGCACAAATTCGCCGTCCACATGGGCGACCTGGCTGGCTTGCGTATGTTCCAGCACCGTGATCCCTTCGGCGCGGAAGGCGGTCGTAATGGCCTCGCCGATGGCAGGGTCTTCACGGAAGAACAGTGTGCTGCGCGCCAGGATCGTGACCTGGCTGCCCAGCCGGGCGAAAGCTTGTGCCAGTTCCAGCGCCACCACCGACGATCCGATCACGGCCAAGCGTTCGGGAATGGTGTCGCTGACCAGAGCCTCGGTCGAAGTCCAGAAGGGAGACTCTTTCAAGCCGGGAATCGGCGGCACGGCCGGGCTGGCACCCGTGGCGACCAGGCAGCGGTCGAACACCACCACGCGCTCCCCGCCAGCGTTCAAACGGACGACAAGGCTCTGCGAGTCCTTGAAACGCGCTTCGCCGTGCAGCACGGTGATAGCCGGGTTGCCGTCCAGGATGCCTTCGTACTTGGCGTGACGCAGCTCATCGACACGGGCCTGCTGTTGGGCCAGCAGTTTGCTGCGATCAATCACGGGCACGGTTGCCGCGATGCCGGCGTCGAACGGGCTTTCCCGGCGCAGATGGGCGACATGGGCGGCGCGGATCATGATCTTGGACGGCACGCAGCCTACATTGACGCAAGTGCCGCCGATGGTGCCGCGTTCGATCAGGGTGACCTTCGCGCCTTGCTCGACGGCCTTCAGCGCCGCCGCCATCGCGGCCCCGCCGCTGCCGATCACGGCGATATGCAACGCGCCGCGCTCGCCGCTCGCCTTGTCGTTTCTGCCCAGTAGATCGCGCATCTTGTCAAGCAATCCGCCCGGCGTCGAAACCGATGGGGCATCGGCGAGCGTGGCCCGGTAGCCGAGGCCAGCCACGGCGGCGGTCAGTGCATCCGGTGACGTGCTTGGCTCAATGGATAACTGCGCCGTGCCTTTCGGATAGGACACAAGCGCCGACTGCACGCCTGGCACTTTTTCCAGTGCTTCCTTGACATGCACTGCGCACGAGTCGCAGGTCATTCCTGTGATTTTCAGGGTGGTCATGCAATTTTCCTTTTCTGTGGTTGGCGACGGCCGTTGCCGTCAGCCGCGTTGTGCTGGCAGTTCGCAGCCGTCTGGCCCGCAGCGGCGATGTGCTGGCGAGACGAAATCCCAGACCGACACCCCGACCATCAAGGCCAGGCCGACATACATCAGGTTCGCCGTCCACCAGTTGCCGAGTAACCAGACCGTGGCCGCGAACACGATGGCCGGCCCGATCATGCCGAGCAAGCTGCGGTGCCATTGCCGGTGGCTCAGCCATCCCAGCGCGTTCGCGATGAAGGCGACCACGGCAAACAGCGGCAGTAGCCGGCTGATGAACAGGCCCTCGTATTGGCTTAGAAAGCCCAGCCCGATGGCCGCGCCGAAGCTGGCGAGAGCGGGAAAGCAGGCCGCACAGCCCATCGCGGAAACGACGCTGCCAAGCGCTCCGGTTTTGTCAGCGATGCGTGTGACGAGTCCCATGTGTCGCTCCCGGTTAGGTTCAGCGGATCAGCGTTTGACGCTGGACGGATAGCCCGCGTCCTCGGTCGCCTTGGTCAACTTCTGGACGTTGGTCTTGGCATCGTCGAAGGTGACGACGGCCTCACGCTTGTCGAAGTTCACGTCGGTCTTGCTCACACCCTCGACTTTCGAGATGGCTTTTTTGACCGTGATTGGACAGGCAGCGCAGGTCATGCCCGGCACGGACAGCGTGACCGTTTGGGTGGCGGCCCACACCGGGGCAACAACAGCGGCGAGAGCAAGGGAGGCAAACAGTTTTTTCATGGTGAACTCCTTGGTGGGTTAGTAAAACAACGAGGCGAAATACGGGAATGTGAGCGCGACCAATACCAGCGCGGCCACGACCCAAAAAATGAACTTGTAGGTAGCTCGCACTTGGGGAATCGCGCACACTTCCCCCGGTTTGCAGGCTTGCGCCGGGCGGTAGATACGCCGCCAGGCAAAGAACAGCGCGACCAGCGCTGCGCCGATAAAGATGGGGCGATACGGCTCCAACACTGTCAGATTGCCGATCCATGCCCCGCTGAATCCCAAGGCGACCAGGACTAGCGGCCCCAGGCAGCAAGTAGAAGCGAGGATGGCGGCCAGCCCGCCGGCGAAGAGCGCGCCGCGCCCGTTTTGTGGTTCAGACATACATTTATCCTTTTGAATTTGGAATGGATAGCGTAACCTTACTTCCGTAGTCATGTACGGAGTCAAGCGATATGCAAAATATTTTTGAGAATCTGACCATTGGTGTCTTTGCCAAGGCGGCCGGGGTCAACGTGGAGACCATCCGGTTCTATCAACGCAAGGGCTTGCTACCTGAACCGGACAAGCCTTATGGCAGCATTCGCCGGTATGGCGAGGCAGATGTGACGCGGGTGCGGTTTGTGAAATCAGCCCAGCGGCTGGGATTCAGTTTGGACGAGATCGCAGAGTTGCTGCGGCTGGACGATGGCACCCACTGCGACGAAGCCAGCCACCTCGCCGAGCACAAGCTCCAGGACGTGCGCGAGAAGATGGCCGACTTGGCACGCATGGAGTCGGTGCTGTCTGAACTTGTGTGCGCCTGCCATCTGCGACAAGGAAACGTTTCCTGCCCGTTGATCGCGTCGCTACAGGGTGATGCAAGCCCGGCTATGCCTTAGCGGACGATTTTCCCATTTCGTGAGCAGACTCCGTGTTGGACAAATTCCGTCGGTTTGGGCTTACAACCACGATGGCGGAATTTTCTGGGGTTCCGGCTTAGAACCCCAAAATCGACTAATTCTTTAAACCGACATGAGCGAAGAATAGCAATGAATATGGCAAACATTAAAGGGGTCTACACATGGGATTTTTAGAGAAATTGCTGGGTGGCGGGCATAACCAAGGCCATGGGAGCAAGCACGGCCGTAGTCGCGGGAATTCACACGGCGGTCATCATGGCGAAGCTCAGTATCACCAGGAAGTGCCTCGCGCACTAGACAGTGGCTGGGGCACTTCTGGAACAGCATCACCGCTGGGAGTCGCAACGTTGCTTCCATGCATTAATTGCAGCGGCCCCAACGACGCGGCAGCACGCTTTTGCCAGCAATGTGGACAATCTTTGCTGATAACGAAATGTGTTGGATGCAACTCCACATTAAAACCGGAAGCGAAATTTTGCGATCAATGTGGGGGCGCCCGTTAGCAATTGCTGAAGTAAGACAATTCACCGTGGCGTTGCCACGGTTCTTCCAATTAATCTGTAGAGGATATCCATGAGCGCAGGACACTCTCACGCATTACCCACGACACAGAATCAAAAGAATCTGTTGATCGCGTTAGCCCTGACTTCGACGTTCCTGGTCGCTGAAGTGATCGGCGGCATCGTCACAGGCAGCCTGGCTTTGCTGTCTGACGCTGCACATATGCTAACGGATGCCAGTGCCTTGGCGATTTCCATTGCAGCCATCCATATTGCAAAACGTGCAGCAGATGCCAAGCGTACTTATGGTTACCACCGTTTCGAGATTCTTGCTGCAGCATTCAACGCGACCATGCTTTTCCTGGTTGCTCTATACATTCTGTACGAAGCCTATCAGCGGCTGAAATCACCGGCAGAAATTCAGTCAACTGGAATGCTGGTAGTTGCCATCATTGGTTTGACTGTCAACCTGATCAGCATGAAACTGCTCTCATCAGGCAAAGATGCCAGCCTGAATGTCAAAGGTGCTTATCTCGAAGTATGGAGCGATATGCTGGGTTCAGTCGGTGTGATAGCTGGAGCGGTCATTATTCGTTTTACCGGTTGGACCTGGATTGACTCCGTAATCGCTGTGGCCATCGGTTTGTGGGTCTTGCCCCGAACCTGGGTGCTGCTGAAAGAGAGTTTGAATATCTTGCTGGAAGGTGTGCCGGAGGGCGTGAATATTGATGAGGTAAAAGCGGCCATGATGACGGTGCCGGGCATCCTTAGCATGCATGACTTTCATCTCTGGGCACTGACAAGCGGCAAGTCCAGTATGACCGCGCATATCGTGTATGACCCGGCTTACACACCAGAACAGCAACTCTTGCCAGCGTTGAAAACCATATTGGCAAGCAAGTTTTCTGTTTATCACACGACACTACAATTTGAAACAGTGCCGTGTGCACATACGGACGATGGCTGCAATTACGTTCCCATAGATGAAGAGCATGCTGGAATTGGGCAGGTTGAACCAAAAAATCGATCTGCATGACATTTGTTATGAAAAATGAAGTGAGGATGAATTATCAGATTCAAGTGCAGGGATGCTGTCTGAATTTCACTGAATAGCGTCACATGACGCGATAGTCAATTTTGAAAAGCGCAGCTGTCTGAAGCAGTGGTTATTTTTTATTTGGAACAAGTGGAGTTTCCTATGGCTACCTTACCAGCGATTACATCGTTGCCACTTAAATCTGCTGAAGCAGGTTCAATTGCAACATCCAAAACTACTTCTCCCAATGGCGTTTCATTTGCCGCGTCCCTAGCTCGATTGCAAGAAAAAGTGGTAACGACTATTTCCAAGCCCGTGACGACGAATCGCCCCATTGTCGACGAGACAGTCACCACGAATTCATCACTGGCGGCCGTATCCCCGGAGAATTCAGGCTCGTCAGCCGAAGTGGAAGAAAATATTCTTCATGAACGTGCCTTGGCACTGCGTGCCTTCCGCCAGCAATTGCTTGCCTCAAATATCGCCAATGCCGACACCCCAGGTTACAAGGCAGTTGACTTTGATATTCGAGAAGCCATACGCACGGGCAAAACGATCGCTAACGTTCAGATCAAATATGTCGTTTCTGGCCAAAGCAATATCGATGGCAACACAGTGGAAACTGATCGTGAAATGGCGAAATTTACAGAAAACGCTTTGATGTATCAATACCAGGTAGACAGGGTCAGGTCGCACTATAAAGATATGGAAGAACTGCTCAAAAACACTCCTTATTGAAAACGCCTCGCCACAGTGCTCCACTTAGCTTATGAAGAATTTTTCTTTCCAGAATAGATAAACTGAAATTTCTTCATATACAGGGGCAACCTTTAAGAATGCAGATTTCTAGATGAATTTATACGGTGCGCCATGGATAGCTATTTTATTCTGAATCATCCTGAGGATATTTATACGGTTTTACTGGAAACATCCATTATGTGCCTGGTTATATTTGGATTACTACTGTATCTAGAAAAATCAGGGGAGAAAAACAAACCTCCCTTAAAGAAGAACGCAGGTCATCCCAGAAAGCGTAGGCGCATCAAACGTAGGTAATCAGGTGTTGGGCATTATGATCGACTACTTGCACGGACTTGCCTGGTAAGGGAATCGGATGCCTCCCGTTTGCAATAACTCTCTAGCGAATCGATGACGCGTCAATTAATCAACGCAAGTCAACTTCAGTCTCAGTTGCCTGATCTATGCTAAGTTCTTTGTTCCAGTTCATTGTTGCCTGGTTGATTGATCGCGGAAGCGAACAAGCAGATCACGCCCAGAAAAATGGCAACGTCAGCCAAGTTGAAAGACGGCCAATGCGCGGCTTGCCAATAAAAATCGAGTAAATCGACAACTGCACCGCGCAGAATACGATCCACTACATTCCCCAACGCTCCTCCGAGAATCAGGCTAAAACCCATCGCCTCAAAGAAAGGTAAGTCTTGTCGGAGTTTTCGCACTATCCAGGCGGAAGCTCCAAGCGCCAGAAGTATGAACACATAGCGCTGCCAGCCTCCGGCATTCGCCAACAGACTGAATGCAGCCCCATCATTCGTGATATGAACAAGATTGAGAAATGAAGTGACCCGAATTTGTTCACCAAATGCAAAGGCATATACCACGGCAGATTTGGAAGATTGATCTACTAACAGCACGATGCTTGCCAAGACATACCAAACATGACCGGGCATGGTCTTAATTGTATTGTTAATAGCAGGTAACCCCGCCAAAAGCCGCTTTGTCATAGCTACCCCGCTAAATCCAATGATCCAACCAGCAAGAACATCAGCGGGAAAATGCATGCCAATTGCGATGCGTGACCAACCAACCAAAATTACATACAGGACAAGCGTGAATCGAAAATGTAGACCTACCAAAGGCCAAAGCACACCCGCGACCAAGGCAGCATAAGTTGAATGGCCACTAGGCAAACTGTAATGCCAATCGGCAGGGATGCCTTGTATCACATTTCCATCTACTGCTGGCGGTCGCGGAAAGTCGTAGAGCAACTTCAAAACGGTTGCAATTGCTAATGTTAGTCCAAAAGCAATCGCAAATTGAACGATCTGATTCCGGATCGCGAGACCATGGCTACCATCTTTAACTAGCCGCGACGATACCCATAGTCCAAGTATCACCAGTGGTGCCCCCCAATAGTTTCCCAGCAAGTTACTAAAAATCCAGGCCAAGGGCATAAAAATTGATGGTGTATTGTGATTGATAACCTGAAATAAAACGCCGTTCCATCCTCCCCAGTCATATAGAAAAAACTTTGTCATCGTGATTTTAGAAAACGCAAACCTTTGGCCAATACCAACTGACTTCCCCTGGTGTAGATAAATACCACCATCCACAAAGTGGCTATCCCCATGACAACCATGATCAGGAGCCCCGGTTGATTACCATGTCTGGTGGTTTAAGCACGGCTTTGATTACCCAGGCGCTGATTGTAAGCAAAGCTGGCAATAATAATTGCAAGGATGATGACTTGCGCCAAAATGCTTTG
>Ga0209023_10003871_pt1 | contig 17516 bp, 13 predicted proteins | sample LakOneMetagenome_FD_187468 | JGI IMG/M metagenome (GOLD analysis project Ga0209023, IMG submission 187468) | Freshwater and sediment microbial communities from Lake Erie, Canada (SPAdes) (version 2) | ecosystem: Environmental > Aquatic > Freshwater > Lentic | place: Lake Erie, Canada... | reverse complement strand
AGCAGAGAAGACATTACAGCTTGGAAATGAAAACGCCGGAGTTTGCGCACAGAAATCAAGAACATGAATACAAATCTTATAACCTGAATTAATAACAAAAAGAGTCAACCTATTTCAGGACAAGACATTCCAAACGCAAATCAAGTACATGCCTTGAGTTTAGGAACGGCAGCATTGCCATTCTATTCCTTTGATGCTGACACAAATACGGGTTTATTTAGTTCTGGTGCAGATGCGCTCGATATTGCTACTGGTGGTTTAGCTCGATTTCGATTTCCAAACGCCAATCAAGTACACGCATTGAGTTTAGGAACAGCAGCACTGCCTTTCTATTCATTTGGCTCAGACACAAACACAGGAATGTTTAGTTCCGCTGGGGATTACTTAGCTTTTGCTACAACTGGACTACAAAGAATGACCATTGGAAGTACTGGAAATGTAGGAATTGGAATGACTGTCCCGGGATTCACGTTAGACGTTGCTTCAGGAGGTAGAGCAATAAATGCAACAACTTCAGCAGGAACTCAAGCTGCTATTTTTGGGTTTAACATTGCCGCTGCAGGTGCTGGAATAGGAGGTTATGGCATTGGAGGACAAACCAACCAAAGCGGAAGCGTGGCCCTACGAGGTGAACAATTAAATGCTGGTGGAGATGCAATTTCTGGGATCAACTTTGCTGCTGCCGGAGCTGGACTAGGAAGTGGGATATTCACACAAACCGCGCAATCAGGAGGAATGGCTGTCGACGCTTATAATATAAATACATCAGGCACCGCCATTTTTGGGGCAGGTCAAAATGCGGCAGGGACTTATCTAGTTGCTGGAAGCGGCGGGTCCCTTAATGGCGTTACTACTGGTGTTCATGCAAGAAACACCTCTCTTGGTGTTTCTCAAGCAGTTTATTCCGATAATGGAGGTGTAGCTTGTAGAGTCAATTATTGGAGCGGAACCACACAATATAAAATTCTAGGCACAGGATCCGTTTCAACCACTGCGGAAAATACAAATGGCGAAAGAGTAGTACTTCATTGCACTGAAGCTCCTGAAATTTATTTTGAAGATTACGGACAAGGTCAACTCGTTAATGGGCGCGTACATGTTGATATTGATCCTACCATTGCCAAAAACATCACTGTAAACGAAAAACATCCCTTACGTGTTTTTATCCAACTCGAAGACGAATGCAATGGTGTGTTTGTCACCAATAAAACCGAAAGTTCTTTCGATGTTGTCGAATTGGCTTCGGGACAAAGTAGCGCCAAATTCCAATACCGAATTGTAGGCAATCGCGCCGATGAAGTCTTACCAAACGGACATGTTTCTAAAAATGCCGATACGCGCTTTGAGTTAGCACCAAGAAATTTAGAAACCAAAGAAGCTGCTGTTGTTGATGTAGGAAAACCAACTGCCTCAAAATAAACTAAAGAAAATTTACAAAATCCCAAAACGACCTTGACTTCAAATAATCAAGGTCGTATTCATTTTCATACGCCTCTCGCTCAAAAACAACATTTCGATACGCCAAATTCCAATCGCGATATCGAATCAACTTGACCAAATAATCCAAAACATAAATCACAAAAAAAGGCAACACCAGCAACTCTAACTGCTGTCTCAAATGGATGCGCTCGTGATTGATAAACACCAAATCTCGAGACGCATTTCGATCGCTAGCAAACACAAACGGAAACAGCGTCATCCCACGAAAACCCTTCGGTACTAAATATTTGCTAACGATCAAAATCATTCCACTAAAGTTTCTAAATTTGTATCCATGTTCGACCAAAATAAAGAAAATATACCAATCGAAGGCGAAGATTTTTACTTTACCCCCGAAGGCTACAAATGTTTCACCGAAAAATTCCACCTCAAACGCGGCTATTGCTGCAAAAGTGGTTGCCGGCACTGCCCTTACGGTTTCGATAAAAAAACAGGCGATATCAAAAAATAATGGGGGCGTTCCCCTCCGGGTCGGGCTTTCCGCAGTACGAGGTACTGCTTCCAATCCCTAACGCAACCTTTCATAAACTAGAAAAATCTCACTAACTTAGCCACTCAGTTACTCAGCAATCAAAAAATGACATTCAAAGAACAAATACAACAGGGAATTCCAGCAATTCTACCGCAACCAAAACCTTACGACCCGGCAATCAATCACGCACCAAAACGCAAAGAAATTCTCTCTGCCGAAGAAAAAAAATTAGCACTACGGAATGCCTTGCGCTATTTCGAACCAGAACATCATCCGGTACTAATCAAAGAATTCTCCGACGAATTAGAAACATACGGACGCATCTATATGTATCGCTTCCGTCCTGATTATACAATGTACGCCCGACCGATTTCTGAATATCCAGGAAAATGCGAACAAGCCAAAGCCATCATGCTCATGGTTCAAAACAATTTGGATTACGCTGTGGCGCAACATCCACATGAACTCATAACCTATGGCGGAAACGGCGCGGTTTTTTCCAATTGGGCACAGTATCTTCTAACGATGCAATACTTGTCCGAAATGACCGAAGAGCAAACCTTAGCCATGTATTCTGGTCATCCGATGGGTTTATTCCCTTCACATAAAGACGCGCCAAGAGTAGTCGTAACCAACGGTATGGTTATCCCGAATTACTCCAAACCAGACGACTGGGAAAAATTCAATGCATTAGGTGTTTCGCAATACGGACAAATGACGGCGGGAAGTTATATGTATATAGGTCCACAAGGCATCGTGCACGGAACCACCATCACCGTTTTGAATGGATTCCGAAAAATAAAAAGAAGTCCAAAAGGAGGCTTGTTTGTAACCTCAGGTTTAGGAGGCATGTCCGGTGCACAACCCAAAGCCGGAAACATAGCCGGTTGTATTACGGTTTGCGCCGAAGTAAATCCAAAAATAACGCACATTCGACACAGCCAAGGATGGATTAATGAAGTAGTAGAAAATATTGAAGAATTGGTCAAAAGAGTAGCTTTGGCAAAAGCTAATAACGAAGTAGTTTCTATTGCCTACCTCGGAAATGTCGTTGATGTTTGGGAACGCTTCCACGAAGAAAATATTCATATCGATTTGGGTTCCGATCAAACTTCACTTCACAATCCATGGGCTGGCGGGTATTATCCGATTGGACTATCTTTCGAAGAAGCTAATGAACTGATGGCCACCCAACCTGAACTCTTCAAAGAGAAAGTACAAGAAACCCTACGGCGCCATACCACCGCGATCAACAAACACACCGCTAGCGGCACCTACTTTTTCGACTATGGCAATGCTTTCTTACTTGAAGCTTCTCGAGCAGGCGCTGATATCATGGCTGAAAACCATATCGATTTCCGTTATCCAAGTTATGTGCAAGACATTATGGGACCCATGTGTTTCGATTATGGCTTCGGTCCGTTTCGATGGGTTTGTGCTTCCGGAAAACCTGAAGACCTGCAAAAAACAGATACCATCGCGTGCCAAGTTTTAGAAGAAATGGCCAAAAGTGCGCCCGAAGAAATCCAACAACAAATGCAAGACAACATCCAATGGATTAAAGGCGCGCAAGAAAATAAATTGGTTGTAGGTTCGCAAGCCCGAATTCTATATGCCGACGCGGAAGGCCGGATTAAGATTGCAGAAGCATTCAACCAAGCTATTGCAAAAGGCGAAATTGGGATCGTGATTTTGGGCCGAGATCATCATGATGTTTCGGGCACCGATTCTCCATATCGAGAAACGTCAAACATCTACGATGGCTCTCGTTTTACTGCCGATATGGCCATTCAAAACGTCATCGGCGATAGCTTTCGGGGTGCCACTTGGGTCTCTATTCATAACGGCGGAGGCGTTGGTTGGGGAGAAGTAATTAACGGTGGATTTGGCATGGTTCTTGACGGTTCTAAAGACGCGTCAAGGCGCTTAGAATCAATGCTTTTCTGGGATGTAAACAATGGCATTGCCAGAAGAAACTGGGCCCGAAATGAAGGTGCCGTTTTCGCTATCAAAAGAGCTATGGAAACACAACCTTTATTAAAAGTAACGATTCCAAATACCGTTGATGATAAATTGTTAGAGTTTTAAAGAGCGTTCAGAGCGCCGAGATTTAAGGTTGAAAACGTTCTCTTAATTTTTTGAACCAACTAACAATTGAAAAATCCGAGATCTAATAATCTAAAAATACTCAAAATACTATGAAAACAACTAATTTATTTCCGTTACTGCTGCTTTTTTTGGTGGCTTCATGCGCTTCTGTTAGAGTAAATTCTGATTACGACAAAAACGTTGATTTTACTCAATACAAAACCTACGCGTTCTTCAAAAACGGGATCGACAAAGTAGAAATTTCCGACCTCGACAAAAAAAGAATCCTGCGCTCCATCGACGAGGAAATGGCTGCAAAAGGACTGACAAAAAGTGAAACTCCAGATCTTTTGGTAAATATCAATACCAAATCAGAAAAAAATGTGAACGTTAACCAATTTTATGCCGGGTACGGCTACGGCTGGGGATTTGGATGGAATCCCTACTGGGGAAACAATACTTCCATCTCCACATCAACAGAAGGCATCCTGACCATAGACTTAATTGATGCTAAGAAGAAAGAACTGATTTGGCAAGGCGAAGGTAGTGGTACTTTAACGCAAGACACACACAAGAAAGATGAAAACATCAAAGAATTTGTTTCAAAAATTCTGGCACAATATCCTCCTGTTAAAAAATAATTCGCGCTATATTTAAAATCAAACCTTCCCAACGGAAGGTTTTTTTATGATCTTTTTTCCCAAAGGGCCGTTAAACCGCTCTTTATTTTAACTTCAAAACTATTTTAATGTCGTAAAATCTATTTATTCAATTAGTTGATTTTCATTATTTTAAGAATCAATAATACGGCTTTAACACTGTAATCTAGCCGAGATTGGAACGCCCAACCTTTTAAACAATAATAATTTCGCCTAGAATAGGAAGAAACTGGACTAATTCTAGTCCTTTCCTAGTACTCTGAATTATTGAATTTAAAAGTTTCATACCGCAAATATGGCATTAAACAACTATAGCAAAACCGTTACTCAAGATCCAACACAGCCCGCTGCACAAGCGATGCTATACGGAATTGGACTCAACGACACCCAATTGGCACAGCCTTTTATCGGAATTGCCTCTATGGGATACGACGGAAATACCTGCAACATGCACCTAAATCATTTGGCTTCCTACGTAAAAGTAGAAGTTAATGCTCACGAAATGGTAGGGCTAATTTTTAATACCATCGGAATTAGTGACGGAATTACTAACGGAACCGACGGCATGCGCTATTCTTTAGTAAGCAGAGAAATCATAGCCGATAGTATCGAAAGCGTAGTTGCTGGTCATTATTATGACGGGGTGATTGCCATTCCAGGCTGCGACAAAAACATGCCCGGAGCCATCATCGCGATGGGAAGATTGAATCGCCCTTCGATTATGGTTTATGGAGGAACCATTGCTCCCGGAAAATATCAAGGCAAAGATTTAAACATAGTTTCCGCCTTTGAAGCTTTAGGCGAAAAAATTGCCGGTAAAATTACCGAAGAAGAATTCAAAGGAATCATTAAAAATTCTTGCCCAGGCGCGGGCGCTTGTGGAGGAATGTACACTGCAAATACCATGGCCATTGCTATAGAAGCGTTGGGAATGAGTCTGCCCTACTCCAGTTCTAATCCTGCAATTAGTTTTGAAAAAACGGAAGAATGCAAACAAGCAGCGACCTACATTAAAATTCTATTAGAGAAAAACATCTGCCCAAAAGACATCATGACGTTCGAAGCTTTCGAAAACGCCATCACCACTTTAATCGCTTTGGGCGGAAGTACGAATGCCGTTTTACACATCATCGCTATGGCAAAAAGTGTCGGAGTCCAAATCACTCAAGATGATTTTCAACGCATCAGCAACAAAACACCATTGATAGCCGATTTCAAACCAGGCGGCAATTATTTAATGCAAAACCTTCACGAAAAAGGTGGCATTCCGATGGTGCTGAAATACCTTTTAAGCAAGGGTATGCTGCATGGCAACTGCTTAACAGTTACCGGAAAAACATTAGCCGAAAACTTAAAAGACATTAAAGATCTTAATTTCGAAACACAAAATATTATACGTGAAATAGAAAACCCGATTAAACAAACGGGACATCTTCAAATTTTATATGGCAATCTTGCCGAAAAAGGATCCGTAGCGAAAATTTCCGGAAAAGAAGGCGAAAAATTCACCGGACCCGCTCGCGTTTTTGATGGTGAAAAAGAATTAATTCAAGGCATTGAAGATAAAAAAATTAAAGCTGGAGACGTAGTAGTAATTCGATATGTAGGCCCAAAAGGCGGCCCGGGAATGCCTGAAATGCTAAAACCAACATCCGCAATAATTGGAGCCGGACTTGGAAAAAGTGTAGCCTTAATTACCGATGGAAGATTCAGTGGTGGAACGCACGGATTCGTCGTTGGACACATCACACCCGAAGCCTACGATGGCGGAACCATAGCACTAGTAAAAGATGACGACCGCATCGAAATTGATGCAGTGAACAACACCATTCATCTCGCCATTCCTGATGAAGAATTAAAGGCAAGAAAAAAACAATTTGTAACTCCAAAATTGAAAGTGACCAATGGTGTCCTTTTCAAATATACCCGATTAGTAAAAGACGCTTCCGAAGGTTGTGTTACCGACGAATTATAAAAGCAATACTATGGAAACATTAGAACGCTCTCAAAAAGAAAATACCGAAAAACAACCCATCACAACAAGTGGAAGTGTAGCCGTAATCGATGCCCTATTGTCTGAAAAAGTAGACACGGTTTTTGGCTATCCAGGTGGTGCTATTATGCCCATTTACGATGCTTTGTATGACTACAAACAAAAACTAAATCACATCTTAGTACGTCACGAACAAGGTGCCATTCACGCAGCACAAGGGTACGCAAGAGTGAGTGGAAAAACCGGAGTAGTCTTTGCCACAAGCGGACCAGGAGCCACCAATTTAGTCACTGGTTTAGCCGATGCATTGATTGATTCAACACCTATCGTATGTATCACCGGACAAGTATTCGCCCATCTGTTAGGAACCGATGCTTTTCAAGAAACCGACATCATCAACATCACCACTCCCATTACCAAATGGAATTATCAAGTGACCAATGCCACCGAAATCCCGGAGGTTTTAGCAAAAGCCTTTTATATCGCAAAAAGTGGCCGACCTGGACCTGTTCTAATCGATATCACTAAAAATGCGCAGTTGCAATTGTTCGAATATCCTGGTTATCGCCCTTGCATTCATGTGAGAAGCTACCGTCCAAAACCAACAGTTCGACTCGAATATATAGAAAAAGCAGCTGCATTAATCAACCAAGCTAAGAAGCCGTTTGTCATTTTCGGGCAAGGTGTTTTATTAGGCAATGCCGAAAAAGAGTTTCTTGCGTTTATTGAAAAAGCTGGAATTCCAACGGCATGGACGATTATGGGCATGAGTGCGATTCCAACCGACCATCCTTTAGGTGTTGGAATGTTAGGCATGCATGGCAATTACGGTCCGAATTTTCTAACCAATGAATGCGATGTTTTAATCGCCATAGGAATGCGTTTCGACGACCGAGTTACTGGACGCTTAGACAAATATGCCAAACAGGCCCAAATTATTCATCTAGATATTGATCCTGCAGAAATCGACAAAAACGTACAAACTACTATTCCGGTTTGGGGCGATTGCAAAGAAACCTTGCCATTGCTGACGAACTTAATCGAGAAAAAATCACATCCTGAATGGTTTGCTGCATTCGAAGAAAAGAGACAAAAAGAAGACACCCTTTTGATTCAAAAAGAATTGCATCCCACTTCTGAAGGATTGACTATGGGAGAAGTCTTAAACCTTTTAAATGAATTGACGCAAGGTGATGCCGTAATCGTAACTGACGTGGGCCAACACCAAATGGTCGCTTGTCGTTACGCGAAACAAAACAAAACCCGAAGCAACATCACTAGCGGTGGCTTAGGAACAATGGGATTTGCCTTGCCAGCAGCCATCGGAGCCAAATTTGGCGCACCCGAAAGACCGGTAATTGCCATTATGGGCGATGGCGGTGCGCAGATGAACCTTCAAGAATTGGGTACGATTATGCAATTCAAACCCAACGTTAAAATCTTAATTCTAAACAATAGTTTTCTAGGAATGGTGCGCCAATGGCAAGAGCTTTTTCATGAAAAACGCTATTCCTTTACCGATATTCAAAGCCCCGATTTCGTTAAAGTCGGAAATGCATACGGAATCGAGGGCAAACATGTCACCAGACGAGCAGACTTAAAAGAAAGTCTCATTCAAATGCTTGAGCATCCAAGTGCTTTTCTTCTAGAAGTAGCCGTAATCCACGAAGACAATGTATTTCCAATGGTACCGCAAGGCAAAGGCGTTGCAGAAATTGTATTAAGTAAGGAAGAAATTTAAAAAAAGACTCATGCAGGAAGAATATACCTTAACGCTATACACGGAGAATCAAGTAGGATTGCTCAATAAAATCGCGATTATTTTTTCGAGACGAAAAATTAGTTTGGAGAGTTTTAATTCGTCTCCAAGCGAAATCGAAAACATATATCGCTTCACTATTGTGGTCAAAGAAACCGAAACCGTAGTGAAAAATCTAGTGCGTCAATTAGAAAAAATGGTCGATGTCTTAAAAGTATTTTACAATACAAATGACCAAATCATTTGGCAACAGATAGCGCTATATAAAGTACCCACATCGATCATCATGAAAGATGTAAAAGTGGAACGACTACTGCGAGAATTCGGAGCCAGAGCGGTAGTAATCCGAGACGACTATACCGTTTTTGAAACTACCGGACAAGACGAGGAAGTAAATAATTTACTAGTAGAATTGTCCAAATTCAGCCTAATCGAATTCGTAAAAAGTTCTCGAATCGCCATCATCAAATCGAGCAAAGGCGTGCACGATGATGTGTTGAACATGGAGAAAAACGATCCCACCAAAAAACCGATCAACAACGAATTCCTAAATCACAAAAGCATGATTTTCGAAATGTAATAACCCAACAAGTAAAAAAAATACTAACTAAACCCTTCATGAATAGTTTAACTACTCGAAGCAAAAAATAACAAAAATGGCAAATTATTTCAATTCGCTTCCCCACCGACTAAAAGTTCAAGAATTAGGAAAATGCGATTTTATGCAAAGCAGTGAATTCACTGATGGCGTAACCAAACTTAAAGGAAAAAAAATAGTAATCATTGGCTGTGGCGCACAAGGATTAGCCCAAGGTCAGAATCTTCGCGATAGCGGATTGCAAGTAGCCTATGCTTTGCGTCAGGAAGCAATTGACAACAAAAGAGCGTCGTATGTCAACGCCACAGAAAACGGTTTTGAAGTGGGTACTTTTGAAGCGCTAATTCCTACTGCCGATTTGGTTTCCAATTTAGCGCCAGATAAACAACATACCGGAGTTATCAGCAAAGTGGTTCCGCTTATGAAAAAAGGCGCTTGCCTTTCCTATTCTCATGGTTTCAACATCGTAGAAGAAGGCATGCAAATACGAAAAGACTTAACCGTAATCATGATTGCACCCAAGTCTCCAGCTTCTGAAGTTCGGGCGGAGTATTTGCGTGGATTTGGTGTTCCAACATTAATTGCCGTACACTCTGATAATGACCCCAACCGCGACGGGTTAGCGATTGCCAAAGCCTATTGCGTTGGAACCGGCGGACATAAAGCAGGCGTACTACTTTCGTCTTTTGTAGCCGAAGTAAAATCGGATTTAATGGGCGAGCAAACCATTCTCTGTGGGTTGCTGCAAACAGGTTCAATTTTGAGTTTCAATAAAATGATTGAAAAAGGAATCGAAGCAGGTTATGCGTCAAAATTAGTGCAGTTTGGATGGGAAGTGATTACCGAAGCGTTGAAAATCGGAGGTATTACCAACATGATGGACCGTCTTTCCAATCCAGCAAAAATTGAAGCTTTTAAAATTTCGGAAGATTTGAAAAAAATCATGACACCATTATTTCAAAAACACATGGACGATATTTTATCCGGCGAATTCTCCAAAACCATGATGGAAGATTGGGCCGAAGGCGATAAAAATCTGTTAACTTGGAGAGAAGCAACGGGGCAAACCGACTTCGAAAAAACTCCTGCCGGAACCATTGAAATCTCCGAACAAGACTATTTCGACAACGCTACTTTAATGGTAGCTTTCGTAAAATCAGGTGTGGAATTGGCTTACGAAACGATGACTTCTTCCGGAATCAAAAACGAATCCGCGTATTATGAATCTTTACACGAGACCCCGCTTATTGCCAACACGATTGCGCGCAAGAAATTGTTCGAAATGAATCGCGTAATTTCGGATACCGCAGAATACGGTTGTTACTTATTTGACCATGCGTGCAAACCGCTCTTAGAAGATTTTATGAAAGATGTCGAAACCAATCTCATCGGAAAAAACTTCAATGCAAACACCGCTGCACTAGCAGACAATTTCGAATTGGTCAAAGTCAACGCCGCCATCCGCAACCATTCTATAGAAATTTGTGGCGCCGAACTTCGCGCTGCCATGACGGCCATGAAAAAAATTGTTGCATAAGAAAACCGCCTCCGAAAGGAGAATCCTATGAGTGTATTTCAAGAAATAAACGAAGCCAAAATTCAGTTGCAAGGCGTAGTGCAAACCACCCCGTTAATGAAAAACCGGAATCTTTCCGAAGAATTTCAGGCGTCGATTTTGCTAAAACGAGAAGATTTGCAAGTGGTGCGTTCCTATAAAATTAGAGGCGCTTACAACAAAATCAGTTCGCTAACGCAAGCCGAGAAAGACAAAGGAATCGTTTGTGCTAGTGCGGGAAATCATGCGCAAGGCGTCGCTTATTCTTGTTGTTTGCTTCAAATTGCAGGCAAGATCTACATGCCGAAAACCACTCCAAAACAAAAAATAAAACAAGTGCAATTGTTCGGAAAATCGTTCGTAGAGATCATTCTCACAGGCGATACTTTTGACGATGCGTATACCAAAGCCTTAGAAGATGCTATCCAAAACCAAAAAGCGTTCATCCATCCGTTCGACGATTTAAAAGTCATTGCCGGACAAGGAACCGTAGGCTTGGAAATCCTAGAAGCTAGTAAGAAACAAATAGATTATCTATTCATTCCCATTGGTGGCGGCGGTTTAGCCGCTGGACTTTCCACGGTCTTTAGAGAATTAAGTCCGAATACCAAAATCATTGGTGTAGAACCCGAAGGCGCTCCCGCTATGAAAACAGCCATCGCCAAAGGCAAAAATATACCTCTAGAAACCATTGATAAATTTGTGGATGGCGCCGCCGTAAAACAAGTGGGCGACCTCACTTTTGACATCTGTAAAGGCAATCTCGACGATATCATCTTAGTGCCCGAAGGAAAAGTATGCACCACCATCTTACGCCTATACAACGAAGAAGCCATGGTTGTCGAGCCTGCTGGAGCCTTAACCATTGCGGCTTTAGATTTTTACAAAGAAAAAATTAAAGGGAAAAAAGTAGTATGCATCGTCAGTGGCAGCAACAACGACATCGAACGTACCGAAGAAATTAAAGAACGCTCGCTATTTTACGAAGGTCTGAAACATTACTTCATGATTCAGTTTCCACAACGTCCGGGCGCATTGAAGGAATTTGTAAACGACATTTTGGGTGTCGATGATGATATTACGTATTTCCAATTCAAACAGAAAAACAATCGGGAAGCCGGCCCAGTAATCGTCGGACTCGAACTCAAAAACAAACTCGACATTCTAGCCATTAAAACTAAAATGAACGAGAAAGGGTTTCAATACCATTACTTGAATGAAAAAGAAGATTTGTTCGCGCAGTTGATTGGGTAAATGAAAAAGTTGTCAGTTGTCGGTTGTCAGTTTCAAATAGTAAACAACCAACTGATAATTGTTAACTAATACCCCAACAATTCCTCCATCTTCACCCGAACTTTCTCCGCATTCGGAATCATTGTAAATTCTAAAACGCTATTCAACGGAATCGCCGGCATATTCTCCGAACCAATTACCATCACAGGCGCATCTAGGTTTCTAAAACATTTTTCTTGAATCATTCCTGCCAAACTTCTAGCGAAAGAATTGTTTGTAGGTTCTTCAGTAACAACCAAGCATTTTTTTGTTTTGCGAACTGATTTTAAAATCGTCTCTTCATCTAATGGATACAACGTTCTTAAATCGATAATCTCTACTTGCGCTTTCATGTCTGCAGAAGCGTTTAACGCCCAATGCACGCCTATTCCATAAGTAATCACCGAAATAGTTTCTTGCTCTTCCTGCTCCCAGACTTCTTGAACAATATTGGCTTTTCCGAAAGGCAAAATATAACCCTCACTAGGTTCGTTAGTTCGTGCTTCATCAGTGCCTTTTACTTTGCTCCAATACAAACCTTTGTGTTCTAAAATCACGACCGGATTCGGATCGTAATAGGCTGCTTTCAACAACCCTTTCAAATCGGCACCATTACTCGGATATGCGATTTTAATCCCACGAATATTCGTTAACACACTTTCCACAGAGGACGAATGATAGGGTCCGCCGCTGCCGTACGCTCCAATCGGAACGCGCAAAATCATGCTCACCGGCCATTTGCCATTGGTTAAATAACAAGACCGACTCACCTCTGTAAACAACTGGTTCAATCCGGGCCAAATGTAATCGGCAAACTGTACCTCAACAATAGGTTTCAACCCAACTGCCGACATACCAACAGTGGAACCCACAATAAACGCTTCTTGAATTGGTGTATTGAAAACACGCTCGTCTCCAAACTTCTGCGCCAAAGTTGCCGCTTCTCTAAAAACACCGCCCAATCGGCCGCCTACGTCTTGTCCGTACAACAAACATTCACGATGCTTTTTCATCAGTTCTTCTACTGCGAATAAAGCACAATCCACCATCACCACTTTGTCTTCTCGCGGTGGATTTCGCTCTCCTACTTCTTCCGTAATCGGCGTGGGTGCAAAATCATGCGTGAATAAATCTTCTGGTTTTGGATCTTCAGCTAACTGTGCTTTATCGAAATCTGCTTGCACTTTTGCAATTGCTTCTTGTTCTATTTTTGAAATTTCTTGAATTGTAAATCCTGCTTGCAACAATTGTTGTTGCAAAACTGGAAAAGGATCACGCGCTTGCGCTTCATCCAAATCATCGCGGTACCATTCCATTCGAACACCCGAAGTGTGATGGTTTAGCAAGGGAACTTTCGCATGCACTAAAAACGGTCTTCGTTCCGCACGCATCGTCTGTAACACCTTTTGAATGGTCAAATAACTTTCCCTGAAATTCGCGCCATCAATCGAAATCGCTTCAATGCCGTGAAAGCCTTGAGCATATTCAAACGCATTTTGCGCACGAGTTTCTTTGGCATTTGCCGAAATATCCCAACCATTATCCTGTACCAAATACAAAATCGGCAATTGCTTCAACGCCGCCATTTGAAACGCTTCCGCTACTTCACCTTCGGTCACTGACGCATCGCCTAACGAGCAAACTACAATGGGTTTCTCTTGATCTTTATCTTCTATTCCAATATTTTCTTTATACCAAAATCCCATCGCCGCGCCCGTTGCCGGAATCGCTTGCATCCCCGTTGCCGAGGATTGGTGCGGAATTTTAGGCTTGTCGGCATCGCGCAAACTTGGATGACAATAATACGTGCGCCCGCCCGAAAACGGATCGTCTCGTTTTGCCATCAATTGCAACATCAAATCATAAGGTTGCATGCCGATGCCGAGCAACATCGCGTCGTCCCGATAATACGGAAACGCATAATCCTGTGGCAACAACTGCATCGCCACCGCAATTTGAATCGCTTCATGGCCACGAGAAGTCGCATGCACATATTTCGAAACAATTTTGAAGTTGGCTTCATACAAATCGGTCATCGCTTTCGCGGTGGCCATCGTAGCAAAGGCTTTTTCTAAAGTCGCTTTAGTAATCGTATTCATGTTTTTTATTAGGAGCTATTCCCGCTATGCGTTGCAATTTTTTGTGCCAAAAAAAGGCACAAAAAGATTTCCACTACTATCGGGGCTAGGGTTTTTCGTTAGGTTATTCTACTGGAACTATCCAGCCAAATTGGTCTTCTATATGCTGCACTTTCATGTCGTGAAAAGTCTGTTTCAAATCTTCACCCACCGGATTCGCTTCTGGTAATTTAATGGCAAAATCCATGTTGCCAATTTCCTCAATCAGCGCAATTCCAACCGCAGTGCCCACTCCGAAAGCTTCTTCCAACGTCTTATTTTCGGAAGCGGCTTTGATTTCGGTCATGGTAATGGGGCGTTCGACGACTTCAAATCCTTTGGCACGCAATAAGTCAATCACACTCATTCTTGTCACGCCCGCTAAAATAGAGCCGCTCAAATCCGGAGTAACAAATTGTCCTGCAATTTTAAAGAAAATATTCATCGTGCCTACTTCTTGAATGAATTCAAAATCGTGGGCATCCAACCAAAGCACTTGATCGTAGCCTTTGGCTTTGGCAAATTCTGTTGGGCGAATAGCTCCGGCATAATTCCCGGCAGCTTTAGCTTCTCCGGTTCCGCCATTAACGGCGCGAACGTATTTGGTTTCGGCGTACAATTTTATTTTTCTGCTGAAAAATGGTCCAGCAGGCGATGCCATGATAATAAATTTGAAACTGGCGGCAGCACGCATTCCGATAAAAGCTTCATCGGCATACATAAACGGACGCAAATACAACGAACTTCCTTCTTGCGTAGGCACCCAATTTTTTTCTAGGGCCACTAATTTTTTCAATCCCTCAACGAATAAATCTTCAGGAAAGGCTGGCATTCCCATACGGTCGGCACTGACATTCATGCGCTTGGCATTTTTATCAGGACGAAACAATAACGGTGTATTATTTTTGCCCATAGTGGCTTTCAAACCTTCAAAAATGGCTTGTCCGTAATGCAACGCCATCGCGGCTGGATGCGTCGGTATTAAAGCTAAAGGTTCGATTCTTGGGTTAACCCACGCGCCGTTTTGATAGTCGCAAACAAACATATGATCCGTGAAACTCACGCCCATGGGAATGTTATTAATATCGACTTCTTTGATTTTAGAAACGGCACTTGGTGTAATTTGGATGTGGTATGACATGCTTTTGGTATTGTTTAAAATGTAATTATAGTTGGGTTTTGGGGTCAAATTGTTCTAAATAATCACCTACTTTTCGCAAGAATGAACCGCCTAAGAATCCATCCACAACGCGGTGGTCGAAGGAAAGCGAAAGGAACATCATGCTGCGAATGGCGATTTCATCTCCTTTTTCGGTTGTGATGACTTCCGCGCGTTTTTTGATAATTCCAAATGCTAAAATCGCTACTTCAGGTTGGTTAATTATCGGCGTTCCCATTAAGCTTCCAAAGGTGCCCACATTCGAAATCGTAAACGTGCTTCCTTGTATTTCTTCGGGTTTCAATTTATTCGTTCTAGAACTTTCGGCTAATTGATTGACGGTTTTGGCTAGCTCGACTAAATTCTTTTGGTTCGCATTTTTAACCACGGGAACAATTAAGTTTCCAGAAGGCAAAGCGGTTGCCATTCCGATATTGATATCGCTGTGAACAATAATATTCTTCTCATCTACAGAAACATTAATCATCGGAAAATCCTGAATACCTTTCGCTACGGCATCCACAAAAAGTGGCGTGAACGTGAGTTTCTCTTGGTACTTCTTTTGAAAATCGTCTTTGTTGGCGTTGCGCCAGTTCACCAAATCCGTTACGTCAATCTCGAGATAGGACGTTACATGAGGCGACGTTTGTTTCGAATACACCATGTGATCGGCAATCATTTTGCGCATGCGATCCATTTCGACAATTCGATCTTTTCCTTCTACGAAATTGATTTTGGGTTTCGGATATGTGGTTGTTGGCTGTTGGTTGTTGGCTACTGGTTTGCTTTGCAGCGGGTATTTTCTGTTTTTTAAGTAATTGAAAACATCGCTTTTTTGAATGCGTCCGTCAGCTCCGGAACCGGGAATGCTCTGTACTTCTTCTAAAGACAGGTTTTCCTTTTGCGCGATGCTGATGATTAATGGCGAGAGAAAGGCATCGGGGTTCGACTTCACTTTTACTGGTACTGGACTCTTTTTCGCTTCAGCGGTTGGAGCCTTTACGTGTTCTGTTTTTCCAATGGTGATTTTCTTGCCTTCGGTAGCGCCGTCGGAATCAATCAATGCCAAAACAGTTCCAACGGGAACGACTTCGTTCTTTTGAAAACGAATCTCCGTAATCACACCGGAACAAGGTGCTGCCACTTCGCTATCGACTTTATCAGTAGCCACTTCGAGAATCGTTTCTTCGGCGAGCACAGAATCTCCAACGGATTTTAACCAGTTGAGTATTGTTGCTTCGGCGATGCTTTCACCCATTTTGGGCATTTTGAATTCGACTATTGGCATATTATTTTTTCTTGAATTCTTCTAATGTTTTGTAAAACGCTTCTTGCGTAGGTCGGTCTTTTGGGATTTCTCGTAAAGGTTCGACTGGTTTTAAAGTATCATAGCATTCCTTTGGCAATTGCTGATACAAAGCCGTGCCTTTGGTTTTCCAGTCAATCATATCATCGGTTACGTCTTTGATGATTACGGCTGGATTTCCGACTACCATTTTCCGATTCGGAATTTGGGTTCCGGCCTTCACAAAAGCTAAGGCTCCAATGATGCATCCGTCTCCAACGATAACATCGTCCATAATCACGGCATTCATTCCGATTAAACTATTGGCTCCGATGTTGGCTCCGTGAATAATGGCGCCATGACCAATGTGTGCTCCAGCTTTCAGTGTCATGGACTTTCCGGGAAACATATGAATCGTACAATTCTCTTGTACATTGCAACCATCTTCAATGACAATCTCGCCCCAGTCTCCGCGAATTGCTGCACCTGGACCCACATATACATCTTTGCCAATAATTACGTTTCCAGTCACCGCTGCTTGCGGGTGAATGAAACTGCTTTCGTGGATGACCGGTATAAATCCTTTGAATTCGTAGATCATGGTTATCAGTTATCGGTTATCGGTTGTCGGTTGTGCGTTTCTAACTGAGAACGGACAACCGAGAACTGACAACAATTATTTAAACTTCTTTAAGGTTTCTTTTGTAAAATCGGATAATACCAATCTTCCGCTGATGGCGGCTCTTTCGGCTAATAAATTGTCCCAATCTTCGGTGCCGCTCCAAAATACTTTTTTCATTTCGGCCATGGCTTCTGGATTATAGTTACAAAGATGCTCGGCGAACACTTTTACATATTCGTCTAGCTCGTCCATGGTTTCGTACACTTCGGTAAAAAGGCCTTTGGCTTTTGCCCATTCGGCATCGTAGAACGTATTGGCATCAATAGCGATTTGTGACATCGCGGCCAATCCCATTTTTCTTTCGATGGCTGGGGAAACTACGAAGGGTCCGATGCCTACGTTAAGTTCGCTTAGTTTGATGGAAGCAAATTGTGTCG
>Ga0209023_10003870_pt1 | contig 17517 bp, 14 predicted proteins | sample LakOneMetagenome_FD_187468 | JGI IMG/M metagenome (GOLD analysis project Ga0209023, IMG submission 187468) | Freshwater and sediment microbial communities from Lake Erie, Canada (SPAdes) (version 2) | ecosystem: Environmental > Aquatic > Freshwater > Lentic | place: Lake Erie, Canada... | reverse complement strand
ATCTATGAGGTGTGTTATCCTGACGCTGTCCATAACTACATTGGTTAGTGGCTTGTCGGCTGAATTAGTAGCTACATGGCCTATGGACTGCACCACTGTGAAGTTAGTAGTGACCATACCTAAAACGGTATATCCGCCATCCAGGTGAGCATTAGTGACAAGGTTAATATAGAACTGCGAACCGTTTGTGTTCGCACCGGAATTGGCCATAGCCAATGCACCCGGCACATTTTTCAGTTTAGAACTAAATTCGTCAGGAGTCATATAACCAGGGCCACCCATACCTGTGCCCAACGGGTCACCTCCCTGTATCATAAAACCATCTATAACCCGGTGAAATATCAGCCCGTCATAGAATTTCTTATTTATGCGCACTATAAAACTGTCCACATTTCTCGGTGTGATGGTGTCTGTAAACACTACCTTGAAACTACCCATGTTTGTATAGAAGGTGGCTTCTGTCTGTGCATTGGCGCTACTGCAAGCAATGATACATAATACCAGCAGGCATACTTTTCGGATGTTTTTCATGTGGGTGCTGTTTGTGTGAATTCGTAAGGTAGTAAAACATTCTGTCTAAATGCAAAAATCGCCCTTGCGGGCGATTTAAAGCTTGTGGAGAATACCGGGGTCGAACCGGTTACCTCTTGCATGCCATGCAAGCGCTCTACCAGTTGAGCTAATTCCCCCTGGGAGGCTGCAAATATAATCGCTTTAACGGTAAATTTTCATAACTTTATTCAAAACGAGGAAGTCTTATGAAAGAGGGGATATGGCAGCAGATACTTACCTACTTCTACATCCGTAAGCGCGACCCTAATGCGCCGAAGAATGTAGACCTTAAGCTCATGCATGGCATGAACCGCATATCCCTGTTCATGTTCCTTATTGCTATTATTGTAATGATCGTAAGGTTATTTACCCGCCACTAGTGCAATGATCTCTTTTGCAGCATTTTCAGATGCACAGCGGCTACCCAGGCTATTCCAAAGGGTATCGTAATCCTGCTTCAGCTCCCATTTGTAAGTTTCGTCTTTCAGTAGTTTGGTCAGCTCAGCTACCAGGTTAGCTTCAGTAAGGTCTCCCTGTATCAGTTCCTTCACCACCGGTTTGTCCATGATCAGGTTCACCAGCGATATGTATTTTATGGTCACCAGCTTTGTAGCCAGCCAGAAGGATACCGGATTGCCTTTGTAACAAACCACCTGCGGTACACCAAAAAGCGCTGTTTCCAGCGTAGCTGTACCACTGGTTACCAGGCCGGCAGTGGCCTGCCGTAGTATATTGTAGGTCTGGTCTTTTACCAGCTTCACGGGTATGTCACCAATTATTTCTTTATAGAGGCTGTCCGGCTGAGCCGATGCCTGTGCTACTATGAAGGTGTATTCCGGGAAGTGTTTTACCACCTGCAGCATTATCGGCAGCTTTACCCTGATCTCTTGCGAGCGGCTACCGGGCAGCAGCGCTATTATTGGCTTGTCAGCAAATGGCGGAGCCATAGGCTTGCGCTTTTCTTCACCCACTACTTCGGCCATAGGGTTGCCCACATAGGTCACGTCGTAGTTCCATTTGTCTTTGTAGTAGTCTACTTCAAAGGGCAGTATCACCAGTAGCCTGTCTACATCGCGCTTTATCTTTTTCACCCTGTTCTCCTTCCACGCCCACACCTGGGGAGATACATAATAGACAACTTTTATACCTTGCTTTTTTGCCCACTCTGCTATCCGCATATTAAAGCCGGGATAGTCGATCAGCACCAGCACATCGGGTTTGTAACCGAGTATATCTTTTTTACAGAAATCAATATTATTGAGAATGGCCCGCAGGTGCATGATCACCTCGACAAACCCCATAAAAGCCAGTGCGCGGTAGTGCTTTACGAGCGTTGCCCCGGCAGCCTGCATTTTATCGCCTCCCCAGCAACGTATATCAGCATGTGCATCCTGAGCATGGAGGGCTTTTACCAGGTTGCCACCCACCATATCGCCACTGGCCTCTCCCGCTATTACATAGTAACGCATTACCAGACAAACATGATTAATACGATAAGCACCGCATACAGCATGGTAGCAACTACTATTCCGCGCATGGTATGGTCGAGCCGCTTGGTATTGCAGTACACAAAAGGTATCAGGTTGATCAGCAGACTCATGGTAAGTACCTTGGCAAATTCTTTGTTATTCTTCAATAGCACGTTCATAAAATAGCCGAAACGCATGCCATGTCCCCAAAGCAGGTACATTATGGCAAAACCAATCATAGGCAAAAACAACCCGATCAGGAAACCGGGGAACGGTGCATCACGTCTCATATACTTTATTTATGGTTGCAATATACAACATGAAAACGCATTTTACTGTTAAAACACTATATAGCTTATCTTTGCGGCGTCTTTGAAAACACACGAACATGAATTTTAAACTGAAGAACATTCCTGAGCGCACTGCACGGCCCCGTACTTACGGTATGACCATGGTTATGGACAAGGGCATGGGCCTCGTTGGCGCCAAAGATTTCCTTTCTGTTGCTGCCCCATATGTAGACATTGTGAAGTTTGGTTTTGGTACAGGGTTAGTAACCAGCCACCTGGAAGAAAAAATAAAAATATACACAGAACAGGATATACCAGTTTACTTTGGAGGCACTCTTTTCGAAGCCTTCCTGGTTCGTGACCAGTTTGATGACTACCTGGGCATGGTAAAGGAATATGGCCTTACCCATGTGGAAGTATCAGACGGCTCTGTGATCATACCCCATATAGAAAAGCTGGGCTACATAGAAAAGCTGGCCAAGCACGTTACCGTACTTTCAGAAGTAGGATCTAAAGACGCTACCCACATCATGCCTCCGTACAAATGGATAGAGCTGATGAAGGCAGAACTGGAAGCAGGCTCTACTTACGTAATTGCTGAAGCTCGCGAAGCAGGCAATGTCGGCATCTACCGTGGTTCGGGCGAAGTGCGCGAAGGGCTGGTGCAGGAGATACTGACACAGATACCATCTGAAAAGATCATATGGGAAGCACCGCAGAAAGCGCAGCAGGTCTACTTCCTGGAGTTGCTGGGCGCTAATGTGAACCTGGGCAATATAGCTCCTGCAGAAGTTATTCCGCTGGAAGCTACGCGCCTGGGCCTGCGTGGAGATACCTTCACTTTATTCCTGGACAACGACTCCAAACAAAGAGCCAACAACAACATTTCATAATAGCCGGACATACTTAACCCATTGCATTAATGCAGCCGCTATACGGACTTATAGGTATCACGCTTACACATTCTTTTTCGCCGGCCTATTTCAAAAAGAAATTTGCTGAGCAGAACATTGATGCGTTTTACGAGGCTTTCCCTATACCCTACATACGCGAGCTGCCCGACCTGCTGGAGCATAACCCGGATATGGCGGGCTTCAATGTGACCATACCCTACAAAGAAGCCGTTATCCCATACCTTGATGAGGTGGATGCAGTAGCCGCTCAGATAGGCGCGGTGAATTGCGTAGTTATTGCCGAGGGTAAAAAGAAGGGTTATAATACAGATGCGATTGCCTTTGAACGCAGCCTGAATCCATTACTTACTCCACACCATACACAGGCATTGATACTGGGTACTGGTGGCTCATCAAAGGCCGTGGCCTATGCGTTGGAACAGCTGGGCATACCTTTCAAAAAAGTATCACAAAACAAAAAGAACGACCAGTTTACCTACGAAGAACTGACACCCGAAATAATAGCACAGTACAAGCTCATCATTAATACCACTCCGCTGGGCATGTATCCGTCCATGGATGAGTCGCCCTTTATACCTTATGATGCCCTGACCGAGCATCACCTGTTGTATGACCTTATTTACAATCCTGAAGAAACGAGGTTTCTATTGCAGGGAAAACTGAAAGGCGCTACAACCAAGAACGGTTTCGAGATGCTGCAGCTGCAGGCTGAGGCCAGCTGGGACCTATGGTCTGCTGCCCGCACGGAAGTACCGGAATAACAAAGCTTACTTTCTGGTTTTACTTTCCCCTTACTACTCTATTGTATAGTATACGCAAGTGGTCATGAAGTCGCGCAGGTATGGGAACCATGTTACCGGCGCCAGCTGCTTGCGGGGCTGCAGGCCGAATTTGAATTTGTAGATGGGATTAATGAGGTAATGCTGTTTGTTCACCACCTTCATGCCCAGGTTCTTTACTATACGTTCAAAAGATTCGATCGTTATCTGTGTATCCCTGATCTCCAATAGTTCCTTTATTACCCCGGGATGTTCTCCGGCCAGCTCCAGTATACCCTTGTACATAAAGCGCGGCAACAGGTGATACCATGGCAGCACGCTTGCCCACTTCTTGCGGCATAGCTGCTGGTGGCCGCCAAACGGCATATACCATGGCGGGAAACCAAAAAATATCTGTCCGCCCGGTTTCAGGAATTTCCTGAGGTGGTCAATGAATTTTTGTTGTTCCGGCACATGCTCTATCACATCCTTCAGTATGATCACATCAAAAGACTTGCCGTACTTAGCTACAAATGCGTCTTCATATATATTCTGGCATACCAGTTCTACCTTACCGGCAGCTACAGCTTCATGCAGAAATATTTTGGCCTGTACTATACGCGGTTCGTCCAGATCTACACCAAGACATTGGCAGCCACGCTCTATGAATGGCAACAATACGCCACCCTCTGCAGTACCTACCTCAAATATAGCCGTTCCGGGCCCTATCTTTTTCGTCTTTTCTATGAACGGCAGCACATAAGACAATGAATTGTCTACCTGCTGATCGTACCTTGCCTGTATATCTATATGATGCTTTAATGCCAATGTGCTCTTTTTAAGAAAAGGTAAATATAGTGAAAAGGCAAAAGTTAAAAGGCAAAACCTGACACATGCTCATTAATTGACACCTATGGGTTTTCACTTTTTACTTTTGAATTATCCTCCAGTATTGCCAGTTGCTGCCTTATGCTTTCGTGGTGTATTTTTTCATACAGTTCCACTATGAACTCCTTTGGCAGCAGGTGCAGTTGCGCCCGTTCGCCCCTTGTTTCCACTATCTCTCGCCAGCGGCCGGGCTGGTAGGCGGTCATATTGCAGGCGCGTTTCACCTCACCCATCTTGCCGCTCAGCTCCATACGTTTTGCCAGCAGGTCTATTATTTCAGCGTCCAGGTTATCCATCAGCTGGCGCAGGTATTCCAGTTGCATCAGCGCACTCATGTCGCTGGTAAACTCGTCACGCACTATCAGTCCTGCCAGTATTTCCTGCAGTTTTTGCGGTGTTACCTGTTGGGCGGCATCACTCCATGCCTCATCGGGGCGCGGATGCGTTTCTATCATCAGCCCTTCAAAGTGCATATCCATAGCCTTCTGCGCGATCTCAGCTATGCGCTCCCTGTTGCCGGTTATATGGCTTGGGTCGCAGATCATCATCAGCTCCGGCCTGCGGCGCTTCAGTTCTATAGGTATCGGCCAGTTGGGCTGGTTACGGTAACCGCCTGCGGCACCATAGCCCGAAAAGCCCCGGTGTATCGCCGCCACATCCTTTATACCTACCTGCTCGAAACGCTCTATAGCGCCCAGCCACAGGTCTACATCCGTATTTACCGGGTTTTTCACCATCACAGGTATGTTCACCCCGCGAAGCGCATCAGCCAGGTGCTGCACCTGGAAGGGGTTTACTGTTGTACGTGCACCTACCCAAAGCACATCTATATTATGTTTCAGCGCCAGTTCTACATGCGCCGGTTCTGCCACCTCTATAGCCATTGGCAGGTTGTAAGCCGCCTTAGCCTCCTGCAACCACTCCAGCGCTGCTGCTCCGTTCCCTTCAAACTGGCCCGGCCTTGTCCTTGGTTTCCATACCCCTGCCCTGAACAATTGAATGTTCATACCGGCCAGGGCTGCCGCCGTTTCCATTACCTGCTCGCGCGTTTCCGCGCTGCAAGGACCCGCAATCACAAATGGCCTGGCTGTTTTAAACAATGACATGGTGCAAAGGTAATGGCTCAATGGCTCAATTACGCTATGGCTCAATTGAATTTAGTGATGTATGCACTATTACATATCCCATCCAAAATCTATTTATATTTGAGCTTCAGATCACGTATGAAAAAGCTTTTGTTTGTTTTCCTGTTGCTCCCCTTCCTGTGTACTGCCCAGTACGCAGAGGTCAGCGCCAATGTGGGGTTGATACCGAGTTCGAGGCCTACTGTCACAGCGGATCCTGCCAGCTATCTGAAGGTGTCTGATATGAGATCTACGCTGAACGGCTATTTTTCGGGCCGGGTATCTATGAATATCAGGCACATTCAGTTCGGCATTGGAGCTGATATCTTTGGTATACAGTTTTCGCAAAAAGCAACCCAATATCCAGATCCGCCGACCAGCGCAATGCCACCTCCTGTTGCAGTAACCAGCAACGCCATCGTTGCCCGGCCTGCAGTGTGCCCTAATGCGTTTATCAATTACAAGTGGTACCTGCCCGGCAGTTATATCTATGCAGGACTAACCTTCGGCGAGATACTGAACCTGAATCAGAAAACCAAGGTTACACGGTACCCTGAGGAGATCATTTATCCGGCGTGCACAGGCTGGTACTATGGTGGGCAGGTGGGCTACAGTATCGTCATTGGCATGCGCACCCGCATCAATATAGAATGTGGCGTAAGGTATACCGATGCTACGCTGGAAAATGATAACAGTCTCCTGGAAACCGGTGTAACCAGGTGGAGCAGGCTTTCGTTCCCAACAAGCATTGGGCTGCGGTATCGTTTCACAAAGGGGTAAATTAGTCTCGTTGAATAGAGCTCATCCCAATCACTCCACCCCAAAAAAAACAGCCGCAACACAACAATTATAAGCACCATATAATCCAGCGGGCAAAGGTTTTACAGTCCTCCTCTTTACCCTATCTCAAAAAACAGTGAAAATCAGCCGAAACCCTTATCAGGAGCGAAAAGAAATTTTTATGATATGCCGTTTTCGGTAGTATCATATAACGCCTGCTGTCTGTCATAGATTTCCTTTTTCACACTTTCCTTTTCCCGTCAGACCTTTATGCCCAAATTCCCAATTACAAATTCCTAATTCCAACCAACAAAACCAATTAACCATATCAGCCATGTACACAAAACCCGAAGAACAAGAAAGAGCACAATACCTCTACCTGCACACAGACCTTACACAGCAGGAAATTGCAGACCTCCTCAGTGTCGACCGCAAGACCGTTTACAACTGGAGTCGTGAGGGCTGCTGGACACGCGCCAAGTATGCGATAAAGTGTGCACCCCCTGTTTTGGTAGAGCAGTACTATGCACAGCTGGGTGCGCTTAATGCAAGTATCGCCGCCCGTGCAGAACAACCGTATCCTACAAAAGAGGAAGCCGATACGATACGCAGGCTCACTATGTCCATTAGGAGTATCCCGCACGAAAACACATTATGCTCTGTACTCGAGGTATTTGGCGACTTTATGCACTATTTAGGCAAAGCAGATAATAAGGCAAGAAAGGAGATCGTTAAGTTCTTTGATGGTTACGTAAAGGAAAAAAGCAGGGAAGGTGAGCGGCTCGGTGAATCATATGCTCCGTTCTTTAAAAATAAAAATGAGGAACAGGAATATGAGAATTGGCTGACAGCGTACAACGAAAAAAATACGGATCCTGGCAAGTCGGCAACTACCGCAAAAGAAGAGCAGCAAACCCCTTCTTCAGCAGTTGTCAACCCTCCCGTTGAACAACGGGTAATGCCGCAAGAAACGACAATTGACACGAAAGACGCTACAGTCCCTGTATCTGCCAATGGGGAAACTGATGGGGAAACTGAAAACACCCCGGCAGCACCGGAACCCTTTCCTGTCAATACTCATGCAGAAAATGGCAATGCTGAAATACCTCAAATAAAAAATGAAAAACAGGGAAACTCACCCAAAGGTCATGGTCCTGATTACTATACCGAATATCTTCAGGGTCGCTACGCCATTCAGCACGATAAAGCCATAAGAAGACATACAACAGCAACGACGGGCATCACCATCATTAGTTCCGCCAGCAAACTCTGGGGGCAGTATCAGTGCCTGTTCTTCGAGGAACGGCATTAATACGGCCAAATCCGGAGTTCGGATCTTAATTTATATTTTCCCAAAGAATTGCCTTGTTATATACGTCTATATAATAATCCGATCATTTCAGTTAACTTTCCGTTTAATGAAAAACCTGTATGCTTGTATCTTATTGATCATTTCTCTACCTGCTTTCGTAAATGCGCAGATAATAACTACGATAGCGGGAAATGATTCTGCCGGCTACAAAGGAGATGGGTTGTATGCAAGCTATGCTCTGCTAAACGACCCCATGGGGATAATGGTTGATAAATCTGGAGAAATATATATTGCCGACGCAGGAAATAAACGAATAAGAAAGATTGACGTTTATGGTGATATGCACACGATCGCTGGAAATGGGAAATTTTCTCATACAGGAGATGGTAATACCGCAACCTCTGCGAGTATATGCACTCCTGTATGTATAAAATCGGATATTTCGGGAAACCTATATTTTGCTGAAGACAGTGGTACAATTTCAGGACTGCATTTCGGATGGGTAAGGAAAATAGATAAAGATGGTATTATTACGACAATAGCAGGGAATGGAATGGCTGGATATGGAGGAGATGGAGGCCCCGCTACTTTGGCAAAGTTCAATAGTATTTCGGATCTCGCTCTAGATAAGAAGGGGAACATCTACGTTGCAGATAATCTTAATAAACGAATAAGAAGAATAGGTATTGACGGCATAATTACAACAATAGCCGGGGATGGATCAGGCTACTATAATGGTGAAGGCATATCCGCAACGTCAGCCGGCTTATTAAATATTGCGGGTATCGCCTTTGATAATCATGAAAATTTATTCATTTCTGATCTGGGAAACCGGCGCATAAGAAAAGTTGACTCCACCGGAATTATTACAACAGTAGCGGGCAATGGCTCCTTTGACTATACTGGTGATTATGGTCCTGCAACAAATGCAGGAGTATACGATCCTATGAATATTGCTATTGATAGTGAAGGCAATATTTTCTTTGGCGATTATTTTTTTAACAGAATAAGAAAAGTAAGTAGCGCGGGTATTATTACAACCATTGCCGGAACCGGAGTTATTGGTAATAATGGCGATGACGGCCCTGCTCTTGAAGCACGATTGACAACGCCTATAGGAATAGCAGTTGATGGGCGAGGTAATATCTATTTTAGCAATAGATATGCGAACAGTATTAGAAAAATATGGTCGCCAAGTGTGAGAAGCAACGCTTACAATCATAACAATGACAATATTAACATTCAGCCCAATCCTACAACCGGCGAACTGTTTATCAAAAGCCCGGATAAGGTTTCTGTTAAGGTCTATAATATTGTCGGGCAGCTAGTAACACAGGGGGTCAATACTGATCGTATTTCTATTGCGTCATTTCCCGCAGGTATGTATCTCGTAAAGCTGTATGACGAGCAGGGTACTGTGATAAAACAGAATAAGATTGTGAAGCAATAAACTTTAACATGATCTATTGACGCTGATCTTTACTTTTGCACGCTCAAAAGTGTACCCGCTATGAAAAAGATATTTACCATTGCTTTTCTTTTATTGAATACAGTCATCTTTGCCCAGCCGAAAATAGAATGGACTTTGTCTATTGGAACTGATGATTATGAGGCAGCACAATCCATTAAACAAACTATTGATGGGGGATATATAGTGGCCGGAAGTACGGGCCTGGCACCTCATACTAATTATCTTATTGCTAAAGTCAGCAAATCAGGAAGCATTGAGTGGCAAAAAAGCTTTGGCGGGACAGCGGACGAGGTGTGTTATGCAATACAACAAACTGCTGACGGGGGCTATATAGCCGCGGGTTCAGGAAGCTCCCCGGACGGCGATGTGTCAGGGACAAATGGCCAGTATGACTTCTGGATCGTTAAGCTAACGGCCTCAGGAAATATTACCTGGAAAAAATCACTTGGGGGCACTAACCAGGACGAGGCATATTCAATAGCACAAACTTCAGACGGAGGTTACATCGTTGCCGGTTATACCAGGTCAAACGACGGTGATGTGTCCGGAAACCATGGCGGCGCGGATTACTGGGTAGTGAAGTTATCTTCGACAGGAACGATGGAATGGCAGCGATCATTGGGCGGCAGTGATTTTGACTACGCACAATCCGTAAAACAAACTGCAGACGGCGGATATATTGTTGCCGGATTGAGCCGATCAAACGACGGCGATATATCAGCCAATAAAGGAGGTTCTGATTATTGGATCGCAAAGCTGGCATCGGACGGAACATTACAATGGCAAAAATCCATCGGTGGAACGTATGATGACGACGCATATAGTGTATTGCAAGCAAGCGATGGGAATTATATTGTTGCGGGAACAAGTGTCATCTCGTCACTTGTTGCTAAAGACCACAGATGGGATTACAAGATCGTAAAGCTTTCCGCATCCGGTGATATGATATGGCAGAAGAATTTTGGGGGTACCGGTGACGATGCGGCCGCTTCGATACAGGAAACATCAGGTGGCGGTTATATTATTGCCGGTTCAACATTGTCTTCAGATGGAGATGTTATCGGTGCCCACTCTACGAATCCCGACGCATGGATAATTCAGCTATCCTCTTCAGGCGATATACTCTGGCAAAGATGTCTTGGTGGCTCAAACAACGATATTGCTCCCGCCGCGCAGCAAACTGCAGATGGTGGTTACATTGTTGCTGGTACCAGCAATTCTACAGACGGAGATGTGGTTATTAATCATGGCGCATCTGATATGTGGATCGTAAAGCTCGGTGTGCCATCGGCTATAAGTACGATCAATGAAAGCAAAAGCACAACTATTGTTCCAAATCCTACAACAGGAGATCTGTTTATCAAAAGTGCGAAAAAGGTTTCTGTACACGTTTATAATATGGTTGGGCTATTAGTAACAACAGCGGGTAATACAGATCATATTTCTATTGCAAATCTTCCCGTAGGCATGTACATCGTAAAGCTTTATGACGAGCAAGGCGCTTTGCTGAAGCAGGAAAAGGTAGTGAAACAATAAGAACTGTTTTGTGGTGAATTTACAAGGCAGAGGAAATATTAATATGTTGATACGAGATTAGTTGTAAGGCAACATAAATGCAACAATCTATAACCGGTCAACTTATCAACCTATCAACTTACCTTTGCACCAATGCAAAAAAGACCCATGCCTGCCGAACTGAAAAAGGGAGGCGTAATACTTCTTGATAAACCATATAAGTGGACGTCGTTTGATGCCATTAATCATGTGAAAATATCCCTGCGCGCCAAAATAGGGCATTGCGGCACGCTGGACCCACTGGCTACAGGTCTGCTCATCTGCTGCACCGGCGAGATGACCAAGCAGATATCCCAATACCAGCAATTACCCAAGGAATATACAGGCATCTTTCACCTGGGGGCCACAACGGCCACCTATGACAAGGAAAGTGAACCGGAAAACATATTGCCTTTCGATCATATTACAAACGAACAACTGCTGGAAGCGGCGGCAAAGCTTACGGGTGAAGTGATGCAGGTGCCCCCTATCCACTCGGCAATAAAGAAAGACGGCAAGCGCTCTTACGACCTTGCCCGTGCAGGCATAGATGTAGTGCTTAATGCCCGCCCGGTCATCATCAGCGAGTTCGAACTGACTGAAATTGCCTTGCCTGAAGTGCATTTCAGGGTGGTATGCAGTACCGGAACCTACATCCGCTCCATAGCCAATGATATTGGCCGGTTGCTGGGCTGTGGGGCCTACCTGCAGGGGCTGAGGCGAACGAAAATCGGCAACTTTGATGTGAAAGATGCCCTCACACCCCAGGAGTGGAAGCAGCTATGGAGGCCGCCGGCCAAGCCAAAAGAACCTGAAGCACCCGAACAGTAACAATACCGCATATTTTTCTATAACCAACATCCAATTCACTTTTTCGCAATACGAGCGTAAATTGCGTGTGAAAAATTCAGTTAACTGTTGGTTAACGGAATCTGTGGATATGTGGATAACTGAAATTTTTTCGTAAACTTGTAGATTAATATAATGGATTATGCTGTCAAAGAAATATCAATCCGCTATTGAAACCAGTACGGCTTTCATGGCAAAAATTGAAGACCTCGTAAGAGAGATCGCTATTCAACATAGCATCCCTTATTACAGGATCGAGTCGCAGATGGATCACAACCCGCATATGGGTGTTGAAGATGTGTACACTCCCGTTATCAGGATCATTACTTATTTTGAAGATACAGTAAGCAAGGTTGCAGAAATATTACAAAGCGAGTTTGATATCATACTTGGTAAATCCATAGATAAAAAGAAGAACAGGCTTGATAGCTTTTCATACAAACATATACAGTACATAGGCAGCCTGAAGGCTAACCGCCGCGACTTGACCGAATACAAAAGGTGTGGTGATAAAAAGTTCGAAATACAGCTATGCTCTATGCTACAGGACGCATGGTCAGGCATAGAAAAAGAACTGGGCTATGACAATACCTCTTTCCCTGATGAATCTAAGAGAGACTTTTACAGGGTAGGCGCATTGCTGGAAATGGCGGATATCGAGTTCCTGAAAATGAGGACCGAAAGAGTCAAAACACAGGCAGCACCGGTTATACACGAAACAGTTACCCATCATACCGTAGCTAATGAATCTGCTGCGGCACTGGCTGCGAAAGCAGAGACTGCTCCGGCACCTGCAGCTACATTCGCAGAGCATCTGCAGACGGTAGTGCATGAAGTACCAGCAGAGCCACAAGCAATAGCATCACCAATAGTAGCGCATGTTGATCCGGCAGCACCTGTTGCCCCAATACAGCAGCCTGTAGTTCACCATATTCCTGCTCAACCTGTGTACACAGCACCTGTACAGGAACAACCACAACCTGCGTATGTAGCGCCACAGCCGGAACCAGTTGTGGCGGTAGTAGAGCAACCAGCTGTAGCTTATGTAGCGCCACAACCAGAGCCTATTGCGCCTGTAGTGGAAGAGCCTGTTGTAGTTTATACAGCGCCACAACCAGAGCCTGTTGCGCCGGTAGTACATGAAATACCACAGGCAATAGTTGCGCCGGTTGTTGCGGTACAGGAAGAGATCGTACATCCGCTTGCAGCGTCAACGGTAGCATCTATTATACCACAACGCGCGATGCCTGTTGAAGAAACACCGGCACCTGCAGCTCCGGCATTTGGTATAGCGCCGCAGCGCGTTACGCTTTCTGCTGAAACGCCAATACCTGAAATGAACGTGGACAAATTCGGTTCATTATCACTTGCGGGTGCACTGGCAGAAAAGAAGAATTATATCATTGATGAACATATAGCTGACATAGCCAAAGCGGCACCGGCAGTAGAAGAATATATACCTGTGGTACAGGAAGAGGTGAAACAAACAATATCATTTGTAGCTCCTGAAATACCGAAGCCGATCAGCGTACCGGAAACAATAGCACCGATAGCGGCTGCAGCAGCGGCATCAATAGTAGTACCGGAGCTGCACCTGCCAAAAGCAGAGCCTGTGGTACCAAACATTCCTGATACTAACAGCATAACTGCAAGAGTACAGGAAATAGTACATGAGCAGATACAGCCTGTTATGAACAGCGGATCTGCTTTCTTCGAAGACCAGCCAAAGGTGAATAACAACAGGATAGTAGCCCTGGATGAGAACGCACCAATGACAGATTCTTCGCTGAAGGAATATGTGGTTAACAGCAAGCTGCTGAAAGAAATAGATATGCGCATAGCTGAACGAGCAGGCGCTAAAATAAATTCGGAGATAGACATAGAAGGTGACGTAGAGCGCCTCCGCTTCCTGAAAGTATTTACGCTGAAACAACTGCATGACAGGCTTTCTGACAATAAGAACGACATAGTTGCATTTGCAGAAAAATGGATAGGCAAGGATAATGGCGGTTCCTTCGATTCAGGTATCAGCCTGTTCTACCTGGAGTATTTACTGGTAGGCAAGAAGAACGACCCTGCATTCGCAATAGAGTATGTAGTGAAGTTCATCTCTGATAATGATTACAGCGCGCGCTACATTATCCCAACTTACAACTCTATCCGCAATTCATCAGATGTGTCTAGTAATTTTTCGCACCTGACATTAAAAGCATAATTTAGGAAAAGTCATAAAACAGGAAAGCCGGAACACTGTCCCGGCTTTCCTTATCATATCGCTTATCTCGATTAATGTGCTTCCAGCCAGCTGCGGCCTACGCCAGTTTCGGCATTTACCGGTACATCATGTGGTAGTTTCATTGCATTTTCCATACAGGTCTTGATCAATGCCTGTGCAGCGTCTACTTCAGCTACGGGTACATCAAATACTAATTCATCATGTACCTGCAGTATCATACGGGTCTTGAGTCCCTGCTTCACCAGCTCGCGATGAATGGTGATCATGGCCAGCTTTATCATATCAGCGGCTGTACCTTGTATCGGCATGTTGATGGCGTTGCGTTCGGCATAACCACGTACGGTGAAGTTGGCTGAGTAAATGTCTTTCAGCCAACGCTTGCGGCCCATTACGGTTTCTACGTAGCCGTGTTCTTTCGCAAAGTTGATGGAGGTATCCATATACTTTTTAATAGAAGGGTATTGCGTAAAGTAGTTGTCTATAATGGTCTTTGCCTCTGTGCGGCTTACACCTATATTCTCCGCCAACCCGAAAGCAGACTGGCCATATATGATACCGAAGTTGACGGCCTTTGCAGCGCGACGCATGTCTTTGGTCACTTCGGATTCAGGCACGCCATATACTTTGGCGGCGGTTGCAGTATGTATGTCTTTGTTCTCTTTGAAGGCCTCGATCATATTTACGTCGCCGCTGATGGCAGCAACAATACGCAGCTCTATCTGCGAATAGTCAGCAGAAATAAGACGGTAGTCTTCGCCGCGGGAGATAAAAGCTTTACGTATCTCGCGGCCACGCTCTGTGCGTATGGGTATGTTCTGCAGGTTGGGGTTATTGCTGCTCAGGCGACCCGTAACAGCAACAGCCTGGTTGTAGCTTGTATGAAGACGACCAGTGCGCGGATTGATCAATTCAGGCAGTGCGTCAACATAAGTGCTCTTTAGTTTGGTGAGCTCACGATATGCAAGAATGTCTTCTACTATCTGGTGTTTGTGGCGCAGCTTCTGGAGGATATCTTCACCCGTGGCATACTGACCGGTCTTGGTCTTCTTTTGTCCCGCGTCTATCTTCATCACTTCGAACAGCACTTCGCCGAGTTGTTTAGGAGAACCGATGTTGAAGTTGACTCCTGCATGGCGGTATACATTCTCTTCTGCCTGGCGGATGTCTAGGTCCAGGGCTTTAGAGTATTCTTTCAGGAAGTTCACATCAAGGCCTACGCCATCATATTCCATTTCTATGAGTACAGGCACCAGCGGGTTTTCTACTTCATCGAATACCCTTTTTACCTGGCGGTCCGCAAGCATAGGATCGAAGATGGTCTTTAGCTGGAAAGTAACGTCGGCATCTTCTGCTGCATATTCTTTGATCTGCTCCAGCGGTGCGTCGCGCATAGAGGTCTGACCTTTGCCTTTTTTGCCTATCAGTGTCTCAATAGATACCGGCTGGTACTGGAGGTACTTGGCACTGAGCATGTCCATGCTGCGTTTTCCATCAGGATCAATTACATAATTGGCCAACATGGTATCGTAGATATTGCCCTTTAGCGCAAAACCATACCATTTGAGCATCATCATGTCGTACTTGATGTTCTGCCCGATCCAGAGTATGTCCTCTTTATCGAATAAAGGTTTGAACTGCTCGAGTATTTTTATTACGGCATCTTTGTCTTCGGGTACGGTAACATAATAGCCGGTACCCTTGCCAAAGCTGAAGCTAAGCCCCACAAGGTCGGCAAGGTTGGCGTCTATATTTGTCGTTTCTGTGTCAAAGGCAATTTCCTTGTGAGTCAGCAACGTTGTCACCAATTGTTTGATCTCTTCATCGGTTTGCACCAGATGATAGGCATGCGGGACGGTATCAATGTTTGAAAGCGTTGCCGGCAATGTATCTTCTTCTTCTGCGGGAAGTGGTTCACTTGAAGCTGCTGCAGGTGCGCTGCTCCTTTTTTGCTGAATGGCATTTCCAAAGAGATCAGTAGATACCAGTCCTGTTGGTTGCACCTGTCCATTCCAGATATCCTGTTCGGTACCTGCAGTGCCGAGCACACGACGGCTCAGTGCACGGAATTCGAGTTCATTAAATACTTCGGTGAGGGCATCTGCATTCTTCTCTTTGATGCGGAAGTCTTCTTCATGAAACGGCACCGGCACATTCGTAATGATGGTAGCCAGCTTCTTAGACATGATAGCTAGGTCTTTGCCATTGCGCACCTTTTCCCCGAGTGCACCTTTTATCTTGTCAGCGTTTGCAAGTATGTTCTCTATATTGTCGTATTCAGCAAGCAGTTTGGCGGCGGTCTTTTCGCCCACTCCGGGAATGCCGGGGATGTTGTCTACAGCATCGCCCATGAGGCCAAGGATATCAATGACCTGATCCACGCGCTGAATGCCCCACTTGGCGCAAACCTCTGCAGGACCATATATCTCAACCTTGCCGCCCTGGAATGGCGGTTTGTAAATAAATACATTTTCACGAACGATCTGACCGTAATCCTTATCGGGTGTTACCATGTAAACCTGGTAGTCAAGTGCTGCGGCCTCAAGCGCAAGTGAGCCGATGATGTCATCAGCCTCAAAACCATCGAGCTCGAGACATGGGATATTGAAGCCTTTGATGATGCGTTTGATATCCGGTATTGCCATGGACAGGTCTTCAGGAGTTTCCTGCCTGTTGGCTTTATAGGCTTCAAATTCTACATGGCGCTCAGTAGGTGCCGATGTATCGAACACCACCGCCATGTGGGTAGGCTTTTCCTTATTGATGAGATCGAGCAAGGTGGTGGTAAAACCGAACTGTGCGTTGGTGTTCTTTCCCTTACTGGTGATGCGCGGGCTGCGTATCAATGCATAGTATGCACGGAATACGAGCGCCATAGCATCTAGTAAAAATAATTTCTTTTCAGGCATGATGCTAAGGTAAGCCAATGTATGATTATGGCAAACGGATAGCATGAATTATGTGAACTGTGCAGACTATTTACCTGCCACCTGCGCCTTGTATGCGGCAGGACGATAGTGGTTCACGGGTATGCCCATGGATTCATAAACAAGGTCCTGGGCTACGGTGCGCACATTAAGTTTGTTGATCTTTGTATTTATGGTGCCAGGGTTCACCCGATTTGACAGAAATACGAATACGATACCCGTTTCAGGATCGGCCCATACACAGGTACCGGTAAAGCCCTGGTGACCAAAAGCTGATGCACTGCATCTGTCGCCAGCAGGGCCACCATTGTCTTCCTCAGGTAGTGGTTTATCAAAGCCAAGACCACGATGGCTGATACGGCTATTGTACGCAGTGAATAACTCAACAGTTGCTGG
>Ga0209023_10003869_pt1 | contig 17518 bp, 7 predicted proteins | sample LakOneMetagenome_FD_187468 | JGI IMG/M metagenome (GOLD analysis project Ga0209023, IMG submission 187468) | Freshwater and sediment microbial communities from Lake Erie, Canada (SPAdes) (version 2) | ecosystem: Environmental > Aquatic > Freshwater > Lentic | place: Lake Erie, Canada | collected... | reverse complement strand
CCGGTATTTGGTCCGGTAGTTAATTTCGGCATGTTCGGGCGTATCCGGGTATAAGGTCTCCCGAATTGAACGTCTCTGTTGATCATAGTAGGTCCGGATGTAGCAAGAACACCGGAACCATTAACCGTGGTGTTTACACCAAGCACACCGGGTGCATTGAATAAGCCCATCCATGGACTCACGTTTATAAAATCACCACCTGATTGTCCTCCACCCGGAGTATAATATCCATATTTGGGATCGTTGGTATGATCAACTGCAAAAATGGTTTCTTTACCATAGTCGTTATCAAGTTTAAGTGCATCCTGGTAATTCTGCCAGAGATCAAGTCCATAGGTTGCCCTGTTCTGGATAAGTTCGTTAGCTGTATTGTAAGCCAGCTGAAAATCTGCCTGTGCATTATTTGCCCATCCTCTTGTCAAGTAAACTTTGGCAAGCAGCCATTTGGCAGCTCCCACTGTTGCAGCTTTACCTAAAAAAGGCGATGTTGGCTGGTTGGGCAGATTACTGATTGCATCTGTGAGGTCTTTAACTATCTGGGCATACACATCGTTGGCCGGAGACGGGGCTGCAGCCAGGGATGGTGTTGTAATGAATGTGGTGTTGAGTGGAATATTGCCATAGGTCTGCAGCAAATAGAAATATATAAATCCCCGCAGAAATTGCGCCTGGCCAAGATATGCTTTCAATGTAGCGGCATCCAGTCCCGCTGTTGTTGGTCCAAGTTCAAGTATCCCGTTCAGTGCGTTAACATCTGCGTAAAGATTAAACCCTCCGCTAAAGTCGCTGCCGGTAATTCCATTGTATGTAAAGACACGTGGATTTCCTGCACTGGCACCCATCAGGTATTCATCGGTTCCTGCCATTTGGTTAATGGTAAACCCTTCTGTTCCCCATGATTTCCGAAGATCATTATAAACCCCCGAAATACCACCCAGGAGACCTTGTGGCGTTGCGAAGACAGCTGGGGTCACATTTGAACGGGGATTTTCTTCAAGTACCTTCTTACAACCATTTGTCAACAGCATGGCTCCAAGCAGAAGCACATATACTGGTGTAAATTTTTTTATCAGTTTCATATAAAAATGATTTTATTTTTTTAGAAGTTAAGATTTACTCCAACTATGTATTGTCTTGTTGCCGGGTTATTGGCATTTACGGTTATCTGGCGTCCAACAGTACCCGCTTCACCGGTTCCCTGCGACCTGATACCACCACCATAACCGTTTCCTTCAGGATCAGGTCCATAACCATCTTTCACAAAAGGCGACCAGATCACAAACGGGTTAACTGCAGAAACATAAACACGTAATGAATTGACACCGGCCCTTGATAATATTTTGGCTGGTATTTCATAACCCAGGTTAATTGCCCTGCACTTGATGAACGAGCCATCTACATAAGACAGAACAGAACTGTATTGAGGTGTTGCAGAAGCATCCGGCTGCGGGAATTTGTTGGTAGGATTGGTCGGTGTCCAATAATCAACTTTTAACTGGTTGTTACGGCCTGTCAGAAACCAGTTGAATCCTGTATAATTAGCGCCGCCTGATTCACTTGATAAGTAAGGAACCACTACTTTCATTCCTACCCTTGCATACATGCTGATCGAGAAATCAAAACCCTTGAACTTTACATAATTCGTCAGACCCATTTCAAACTTAGGCTGGAAATTTCCAACGATCACGCGGTCGTCTGGAGTGATCTTTCCATCTCCGTTAACATCACGCAGCTTGATATCGCCAGGTTTCTGAACAGGGGAAGTTTGTGTGGCCAGGCCAGGATCGCCGGTTTGCCAGATGCCGAGTTTTTCATAATCGTAGATCACCGTGATGGGCTGACCTACGAACCAGCCGTTTCCTATATCATTTTGTTGCGAAGGATTTGCCAGTTCTGTTATTTTCTCCCTGTTGAAGAAGTAGTTGAATTCTGTTGACCAAACCAACCCGTTGGGCTTTTGAATATTCACCGAGTTAATGGTAAGTTCCATACCATTTCCTTTTGTTTTTCCAAGGTTCTTAAATACGGTTCCTCCACCCTGGCTTGGCGGCAGACTCAAAGGCAGGAGTATATCTTTTGTTTTTTGGCTGTATACTTCGAGGCTTCCGGTAATACGGTTCTTCAATACTCCGAAATCGAGGCCGAAATTGAATTGGGAAGTGCTTTGCCATTTAAGTGTAGTATTAGGAAGGCTGCTGATATTATATCCACCTTGCTGTCCTCCTGTACCTTGGCCATAGTTATATGCCGAAACACCCAGTGCTCCCAGTGTTGAATAAGGATTGATCCCCTGGCTTGCAGCAATTCCCCATCCTATCCTGAGTTTCAGGTTACTGATGACCGGTACATTAGACATGAATTTTTCATTCGTGATATTCCATGCTCCGGCAAAAGCGGGATAAGCGTAGTATTGATTACCCGGCGATAAAACCGAGGCTCCATCTCTTCTTACAGTTGCAGTTAAACTATAACGGCTGTCGTAGCTATATGTTAAGCGGCCCATTAAAGAAAGGATACCTCTTTCCCAGAAATAATTACTTCCCGGACTTCCTGCATTCACACTGGCTGCCTGGTAGAGATCGGCATTCTGCATATAATCGAAAGGAATTCCAATGCCGGTTGTAAATGAACTGGTGGATTGGGCTTTTTGAACACTGTATAACGCTGTTAACCCGAATTGATGTTTTTTGATGGTCTTATTATAATATAAGAGGTTCTCAATGGTGTATTGCCATTGCTCTGTGTTACGCACATTGCCCTGGGACTGAGACTGGCTGAGGGAAGAGTTAACGAACGTACCGGGGCCTGAATACCCGTCTCCTTTATCCTGGTAAAAATCAAGCCCTATATTTATCCGGTATTTTAATCCTTTGATGATGTCTACCTCGCCATACAAACTATTAAATGTTCTCAATCTCCTGTTCCGGGCAAGGATCGCCTCGCTCCTCGTTTTCAATGTCAGCGGGTTGAATAAATTATCGGTCGATCCTGTTAAGATCTGCAGGTTGACTGTTCCGTCAGGATTGTAGGGAGAGGCCAGCGGGGTTATCCTCATCAGACCATTAGTAACCCCACTACCACCAGGGGTGTTTTGATAAGAGAGGGAGTTCATTGTGGTGAGCCCTATTTTGATACGGTTGTTCAGCTGGTGGTCCATTGCGCTCCGGATGCTGAATCGCTGGTAATCCTGTTTAGGAATGATTCCACCCTGATAGAAATATCCGAAACTCATGGAGTACCTGCTTTTATCACTGCCTCCGTTTATGCTTAAGTTATGATTGGTTATCGGCGCATTCTTATAGATGAGGTCCTGCCAGTCGGTGGAAATACCAGACGACAAAGCAGCCTGTTCTGCTGTTGATAGTGGCCAGGGCTGTGCCCCGGCTGTGGCACTGTTACCTGTTGCTGCATCCAGCTTAAGCTGGGCATATTCTGCACCACTAAAAATGGGCAATTGTTTCATTACCTGGGTTGTTCCGTAATAAGCGGAATAATTAAATGCAACCTTGCCGCTGGTTCCGCGTTTTGTAGTAACAATAACAACCCCACCGGCTCCCCTTGAACCATAGATAGCTGTGGCAGATGCATCTTTCAATATCTCCAGGCTCGATATGTCATTCGGGCTGATATCATTAAGGTTTCCTGAATAAGGAATTCCGTCAACTACTATCAATGGTGCATCTGCCTGGTCTGCCGCAGCGGCTTCAACAGAGAAGGTCGACCCTGAAACGTTTGCAGGTGCTGTATTTTGTAACATGGTTCTGTTACCCCTGATCCTGATCTGCGATCCTCCACCGGGAACAGCACTTGTGGTAGTGATATTCACCCCTGCAGCATGACCTTTCAACTGGTCTATTACATTATAGGAAGCCGTTTGCAAAAGTGTTTCCGAATTCACTTTCGTAATGGCTCCTGTTACATCTTTTTTTCTTTGTGTACCATAACCCACCACTACTACTTCGCCCAGGTTCGTCTCGGATGAGGTCAGGGTTATATTTATTGATTTCCGGTTATTAACCTTAACCTCCAGGGGAACAAAGCCAACAGAAGTAATAACCAGTGTTCCGTTTGCCGGCACAGAAATCTCGAAACTTCCATCCGCTTTGGAACTTACCCCTCCATTTGAACCTTTGACCATCACGGAAGCATTCACTACGGCCTTGCCCGCAGCATCTGCCACACGCCCTTTGACCGTTATTGCATCCTGTGCAAATGCGGCGTTGTGTACTAATGCCAGGGCAATGCAGCAAATGATTGAAAGGCATTTGACTGGCAATGTTTTAAAAAAAATTGTTTTGGTAAACCTCTTCATAAGTTTTTGTTTAAATTATTTAAAAGACGTTTTTAGATTTCCCCACAGGGGGATGAAAAGCCATTGTTTTAGTTTTCGGGGGGGAAGGAATTTTATGAATAACTGTGTGTTTACAGTAGAAGAAACAAAACGTCTTTGCTGTATCAAAACCGCATGAACAAAGGATAAAAAGGGGAAATCTTTAAGCATTCAAGTCAATCGTTGGTTTGGTAATAGCAAGAGAAAACTGCCGCTTGGCTATGCTAATATAGAGAAGTTTTTTAAAAATGCAACCGATTACATTATTTTTTTTATAATAAAATTTTTTTAGCTTTACCTGTATATATGTAACCGATTGTATGCTTAAGGAAAAAGAGACGACCATTTACGACATCGCTAAACAGTTAAATATCTCTATTGCAACCGTTAGCCGGGCCCTGCAGGACAGCCCGGTCGTAAGTAAGAAAACAAGGAAAAAAATCCTGGACCTGGCCAAGGAATTAGGCTATCGGCATAACAATTTTGCCAGCAGCCTGAGAAAACAGAAGACCAATACCATCGGGGTGATTATACATGAGTTGAACAGTAACTTTATTACTTCGGTTTTATCGGGCATAGAAAGAGTAACCGCTGAAAACGGGTACGACCTGATCATCGCCCACTCATCAGAGAGTTTTGAAAAAGAAGAAGCCAATGCCCTTAACCTTTATCATAAAAGAGTAGATGGATTACTGGCATCCCTTGCGTTTGACACCGAAGGCCTGGAGCACTATAAGCGCTTTGAAGAAAAGGGCATCCCGGTGATCTTCTTCGACCGTGTAGAAGAGAATATAGAAAATACGAAAGTCATTATTGATAACTACCGTTGCGGCTACCAGGCAACCCAGCACCTGATAGAGCAAGGCTGCAAACGCATTGTTATGCTTACCGCCAGCCTGAAAAGGAATGTGTACGCCCAGCGATATAAAGGATACAAGGATGCGCTGTACGATAATAATATAGCACTGGATGAAAACCTGGTTCTTGTAAAAGATCTTAGTGAACAGCGGAGTGTGGAAGCCGCTTACGAGATCCTTAATATGAAACCAATGCCCGACGGTGCTTTCATTACCAATGATTTTTCGGCTGCAGTTTGTATGCAAACGCTTAAAGAGCATGGCGTCCGCATTCCACAGGACATAGCCGTAGTTGGATTTAATAATGACGCCATCTGTAAACTTATAGAACCGCAACTAACCACCATTCACTATCCCGGAACCGATATGGGCGAAATAGCCGCCCGTAACCTTATTAACCACCTGAAAGGGGTTTCAAATATCAAACACACCAATACCATTGTTGTGAGGTCTGAATTGATCATCAGGAAATCATCTTTAAGAAAACAATAAAAAAATTCAGCTTGACAAGAATAAAAGCAGGACTTACTGCACTATGCATTTTATTTCTTTCAACGCATCTTTCTGCAGAAGATGGTTACCGGCTGTGGCTCAGGTACGACAAGATCAATAACCCGGCCCTGCTGGCGCAATACAAAAAAAACATTCAGGCAATTGCTATTGCAGGAACCTCTCCTACCCTGAATATCATCCGAACAGAAATAAAGAACGGATTATCGGGATTGCTTGGCAGTGAAATAAAAATCACCGGCAGCACCGGATCAAATGCCGGTGTATGGATCTGCAAAGTTGCCGGCCTCCCTGGTAGCAATAACAATAAACAGCTCGCTGAACAATCAGGAAATGAGGGATATAAAATATTTACAAAAACTTCTGCCGGAAAAAAAATCATCATCATCTGCGCCAATACCGACATTGGCCTGTTATACGGCACATTCAGTTTCTTACGGCTGCTGCAAACCAATCAGTCTATCGAAAATTTAAACATCACTTCTGTTCCCAGATTAAAACTCCGGATGCTTAACCATTGGGATAACCTGAACCGATATGTCGAAAGAGGATACGCCGGCATATCGATCTGGAACTGGCACACGTTACCCGGTTATATCGATCCCCGCTATATTGATTATGCAAGAGCCAATGCATCCATCGGCATCAACGCTGTTTCGCTGACCAATGTAAATGCCAATGCAACCATACTCACCAAACCTTACCTCGAAAAAGTAAAAGCATTAGCCGATGTATTTCGTCCGTATGGTATAAAGGTTTTTCTCACCGCAAGGTTCAGTGCACCCATCGAACTAGGGAATATAAGCACTGCTGATCCTTTAAATGATTCCGTACAAAACTGGTGGAACAATAAAGCAAAAGAGATCTATTCACTCATCCCCGACTTCGGCGGCTTCTTAGTGAAAGCCAACAGCGAAGGGCAGCCCGGTCCGCAGGATTATAAACGTACGCATGCCGATGGGGCCAACATGCTTGCCAATGCAGTAGCACCGTACAAGGGCATCATAATCTGGCGGGCATTTGTATATGCTGCCGAAAATCCGGTTGACAGGCACAAACAGGCGTACGATGACTTTGTTCCGCTGGATGGAAAATTCAAAAACAACGTGATGGTGCAGGTGAAGAACGGCGCCATTGATTTTATGCCCCGTGAGCCTTTTCATCCATTGTTTGGCGCTATGCCAAAAACTCCGTTGATGATGGAGTTCCAGGTAACACAGGAATATCTTGGCCAGGCCACCAATTGGGTTTTCCTGGCTCCCCTGTATAAAGAGGTACTGAACAGCGATACCTGGTGCAAGGGCAAAGGAAGCACGGTTGCAAAAGTGATCGACGGAAGCATCGGCAATCATTCCCTAAACGGCATGACCGGCGTTTCCAACATCGGCAACGACATCAACTGGTGCGGCCATCCCATGGCACAGGCTAACTGGTATTGCCTGGGAAGGCTGGAATGGGATTACGATCTATCAAGCGAACAGATCGCAGATGAATGGCTGCGGATGAGTTTTACAAACGACGCTGCATTCCTGCAATCCATAAAAACAGTAATGCTGCAAAGCAGGGAAATACTCGTTGATTATATGAACCCGATCGGCCTGCATCACATCATGGGTACGGGCCATCATTACGGGCCGGCCCCCTGGGTAAATGATTTAAAAAGGCCCGAATGGAACCCGGTGTATTATCATAAGGCCGACAGTATTGGCATTGGTTTCAACAGAACTTCCACCGGCAGCAATGCCCTTGCACAGTATTTTCAGTATTTTCCCGAAGCCAGGAAACAATGGGAAGACATAAATACCTGCGATGAAAAATATTTGTTGTGGTTTCAGCATGTACCCTGGGATCATAAAATGAAAAGCGGAAGAACATTGTGGGATGAGCTCTGTAAAAAATATTACAGCGGGGTAAACAGTGTGGTATGGATGAAGAATGAATGGCTGAAACAAAAAAATAAAATAGACGGGCAACGATTCAGCCAGGTAAAAATGCTGCTGGACATACAGATCGACGAAGCGAAGTGGTGGCGCAATGCATGCCTGCTATATTTCCAGACATTCAGCAAAATGCCGATCCCCGCCGGGTATGAACAACCGGATAAAACACTGGAATATTACGAAAGCCTGCGGTTCCCTTTTGCACCGGGCAATTAAATCTCCTGTCCTCTAAAGAGGAACTTAGGCCAATGACGTATTACAGATTTGTAACAAAAAATGAAAGAAAATAAAAATTATGGAATCTATTAATACTCCTTTAGGGGATGGGGGCAAAGTTGCAATCGTTACGGGAGGTGGCTCCGGGCTTGGATTCGCCATTTCAAAAGCATTTACACAAAATAATATCAGCACAATTATCATCGGAAGAGATGAAGAAAAATTAAAAGCCGCTAAAGAACAACTGGGAGCGAATTGTTTTTACAAGGTTTGCGACCTGAGCCACCTGGCAAGCATTCCGGCTTTGATTGAAAATATCATTTCAGAATTCGGACATATTGATATACTGGTGAACAATGCCGGTATCAATATGAAAAAAATATTCACCGAAGTAACCGATGAGGATTTTCAGAAAGTGATCACCACTAACCTTAATGCTGTTTTCAGTATCAGCCGTGAAGTGGTAAAATATATGCTGGCAAGAAACTCCGGTTGCATCATCAACATCAGCTCGATGGCTGCGCAATATGGTTTACCAAAAGTGATCGCATACAGCGCCAGTAAAACAGCCATTGATGGTATGACCAGGGCAATGGCAACAGAATTATCGCCAAACGGAATCCGGGTTAATGCCATTGCACCGGGATTTATTTATTCCGACATGACGGCAAAGGCATTGGACAGCGACCCGGAAAGAAAAGCAAAGGTTTTCGGCCGCACCCCGATGGGGCACATGGGAAAACCAGAAGACATTGGTGCCGCAGCACTTTACCTGGCAAGTGATGGAGCAAAATATGTTACCGGCGTGGTATTGCCCGTAGATGGTGGTAACTCGATCGGCTTTTGATTGTTTTGCTACGAGATTAAAAGAAGGAAAGGGAAATGACTGATTTGCTCCTTTTGTCTTTATGCGCTTGGCTTATTATTTAACGAGTACAGATCATTTGTTTGCTTATGAAAAAAAAACGGTCGCTTCTTTTTGGATTGATATTATTATTCACCAGCCATGCTTATGCCCAGCAGATAATTTCCGATAAAAAGATACCCAATTCATTTTCTATTGACAATGCGGTCATTTATGTTGATGCCAATGATCTTCCGCTGGTAAAAAGATCTGCCGGACTGTTTCAGCAGGACATTGAAATGGTTACCGGGAAAAAGATTCAGATCGTACACAACATAACCGGTCTTCCCAAAAAAGTAATTGTGATCGGCAGTGCAGAAAATTCTTCGCTCATTACAGCCTGGGTCAAACAGGCGAAAATAAGACCGCCTAAAAAAGAGTGGGAAGCCTATTGCATACAGTCTGTAAAAAATCCGGATAAAAATACAGAAGATGCCCTGGTGATCTGCGGCAACGACAGAAGAGGGGTGGCCTATGGGGTGTTTGAATTATCAAAACAAATAGGCGTATCTCCCTGGTACTGGTGGGCAGATGTACCAGTGAAGAAAAGCCAATCCATTTATATTAAGACGGCAGTGGTTATCAACGATGCGCCCAAAGTAAAATACCGTGGCATATTCATCAATGACGAAGCGCCTGCATTCTCAGGATGGACCAAAGAAAAATTCGGAGGCGTAAACCACCAGGTATATGAAAAAATATTTGAGCTCATATTGCGGCTTAAAGGAAATTACCTGTGGCCGGCCATGTGGGGCAATGCATTTAATGATGACGATACGCTGAACCCGGTAAAAGCAGATGAATGGGGCATTATAATGGGTACGTCGCATCATGAGCCCATGCTGCGTGCACAGCAGGAATGGAAACGCTATGGTTCAGGCAAATGGGATTATGACAGCAATGAAGTAACGCTCAAAACGTTCTGGAAAAAGGGAATGGAGAACATGGGCTCACATGAAAGTATTGTGACCGTGGGTATGCGTGGCGATGGTGATAAACCAATGACAGAAGGTACCGCTACCACATTGCTTGAACGAATTGTAAAAGATCAGCGCCAGATCATTGAAGAAGTGACTGGCAAGCCTGCAGCAGAAACACCGCAACTATGGGCTTTGTATAAAGAAGTGCAGGATTATTACGACAAAGGAATGAGAGTGCCCGACGATGTAACCTTATTACTGTGCGATGACAACTGGGGCAATATCCGCAAGCTGCCGAAGTTAAATGAGACATCACGAAAAGGCGGCTACGGAATTTATTATCATTTTGATTATGTTGGCGGGCCAAGAAATTACAAATGGCTTAATACAAATCCCATCCCCAGGGTATGGGAACAAATGCACCTGGCATGGGAATACAACGCAAGGCAGATCTGGATCGTGAATGTGGGCGATATCAAGCCAATGGAATTCCCCATCTCCTTCTTCCTGGATTATGCATGGAACCCTGAGAAGATCGGCGCTGCCGACCTGCAGAAATATACGGAGCAATGGTGTGCGGCACAGTTTGGAGAGAAACATGCTGAAGAAATTGCCAGGATCACTTCGGGATATTTAAAACTCAACGGCAGAAGAAAACCGGAACTGCTTGACCAGGATACCTACAGCATTGATAACTATCATGAATTTGAAAATGCAGTTAAAGAATATAAACAGGTTCTTACCATGGCAGAATATATCGAGGGGCAACTTCCTGCCGGATATAAAGATGCCTATTTTCAACTGGTACTGCACCCCGTAAAAGCCATGGCGAACCTGTACAACATGTATTATAATGCAGCACTGAACAGATTCGCATATAAAAACAGGTATGCCGTTGCCAATGAATACGCTGATAAAGTAAAACAACTGTATGCAAATGATTCCCTGATCTCGTTGCAATATAACCGGCTAAACAACGGCAAGTGGAACCACATGATGGACCAGACCCATATTGGTTACACATACTGGCAACAGCCCCAACAGCAAAAGATGCCTGATGTAAAATATGTTTCCAAGGATTCAGTTTTAGATGAACCCGAAAGAGTATCGTCCGATGAACGGAATGCAGTGGTTCCTTCAAATGAAAAAGGAAATGTGTTTTTTGAAAAAGAAGGCTGCGTATCCATGGAAGCAGCGCATTATACAAGAACAACCGATGCAAAAGGGAACAGCATAAAAATATTACCTGATCTGGGCAGAACCGGTTCGGCCGTTACTGTATTCCCGGTAACCATGGCACCGCAAACCCTGGTTTACGGCGCTCCCAAACTTGAGTATGAAATGTATGTGTATGATACCGGTGCAGTAAAAATTCAGGCCTACTTCTCTCCTACCCTGAATTTTCATAATGACGAAGGATTGAGATATGCGGTTGCCATTGATGACGAACTGCCACAGGTCATCCCGATCAATAAAGATGATAATAACGTACGCACATGGGAAAAATGGGTGGCCGCCAACATCATCATCAGAACAACAGATCACCGGGTATTAAAACCCGGGAAGCATATTTTGAAATGCTGGATGATGAACCCTGCAATAGTTTTACAGAAAATAGTGGTTGATCTTGGAGGAGTAAAACCCAGTTATCTCGGGCCACCGGAAACAAGAATTAAGTGATCGAAACACAGATGACACGGATGCAACGGATCTTCACCGACCTGGTATCTGTGATGAGCCGCATCATCAGCATCACCCGTGTTTCTATCCGGATAAACATAAACCTGTCTTTAAAATAATAACATGAAAAAAATTTTCTTTTCTGCTGCCTGCCTGTTGGCATTGAATACACATGCGCAGGGCGACAAAGCATTCCCTTACTGGAATTACAACCTGCCCATTGAACAACGGGTAAATGATCTGGTGAGCCGTTTAACGCTGGAAGAAAAAGTGGCACAGATGCTGAACGCAACACCTGCCATTACCCGGTTAGGCATTCCGGCCTACGACTGGTGGAATGAAGTGCTGCATGGCGTGGCAAGAACGCCTTTCAAAGTAACATCCTACCCGCAGGCCATCGGCATGGCGGCAACATGGGATACAAACTCTATGTCCCGCATGGCAGATTACTCGGCATTGGAAGGAAGGGCCATTCATAACAAAGCACTTGAAACAAACAAAACCGGCGACCGGTATGTGGGACTGACTTACTGGACACCCAACATCAATATCTTCCGTGACCCACGCTGGGGCCGTGGACAGGAAACCTATGGCGAAGATCCATTCTTAACAGCCATGCTTGCAAGGGCATTTGTACATGGCTTGCAGGGCGATGATCCAAAATATCTGAAAGCTGCAGCATGCGCCAAACATTTTGCCGTACACAGCGGCCCCGAGCCAACAAGGCACTCAGATAATTTCAATCCTTCTGTGTATGATCTGTGGGATACGTATTTACCGGCTTTCAAAGAACTGGTGGTTGATGCAAAAGTTGCGGGGGTGATGTGTGCTTATAATGCTATCAACACCCAGCCCTGTTGTGCCAATGACCTGCTGATGAATGATATCCTGCGCAACCAGTGGAAATTCACCGGCTATGTAACAAGCGATTGCTGGGCCGTGGATGATTTCTTCCGTTATCATAAAACACATAAAGACGCAACCTCTTCGGCGGTTGATGCATTGATACACGGCACCGATGTGGAATGCGGAAATTCGGTGTACCGCACATTACTCGATGCGGTGAAAACAGGTTTGATCAAAGAAGAGCAGTTAGATATTTCATTAAAAAGATTATTCACCATCCGCTTCCGCCTCGGCATGTTCGATCCGGCTTCAATGGTGAAGTATGCACAAACACCGGCCTCTTCACTGGAAGCACCGGAACATAAAGCGCATGCACTCAAGATGGCGCAGCAGTCGATCGTTTTGCTTCGCAACGAAAACAGTGTATTGCCTTTATCAAAAAAAATAAAGAAGATCGTTGTCATTGGCCCCAATGCCGATAACAAAATTTCCATTTTGGGTAACTACAACGGAATACCTTCAAAAGTCGTATCCGTACTGGAAGGAATAAAAGAGAAGCTCGGAGCTAATACGGAAGTGGTTTATGAAAAAGCCATCAATTTCACGAATGATACGCTGATGATCCATAAAGACATTACAAGCCTGTACACATACGATGGAAAGCCGGGCGTAAAGGCGGAATATTTTTTGAATGAAAAACTGGAAGGCAGCCCGGTGCTTACACAAACAGAAGCGGAGATCAATCATACCTGGCCCGAAGGACAGATCCCTTTTGCCGGTATGCAATCAACACATTATTCTGCCCGCTACACAACCAGCATTACTGCCACCAAAGACGAAACAATGAGTTTTGAAACGGAAGCCAATGATGGGTACCGTGTTAAAGTGAACGACAGCCTGCTGGTTGATGTATGGGAAAAAAACCGGTGGGGCAGCAAACAATTCAACCTTCCCGTTAAGAAAGGCGCTACTTATAAAATTGAAATGACCTTCCGCCAGGCAGAAGGAGATGCAACCGTAAAACTCTTTGCCGGTAATTATGTGAAAACAGATTTTACTGCTTTAGCAAATCGTTTCAAAGATGCGGATGCGATTGTTTTTGTCGGGGGCATCTCTCCGCAACTGGAAGGAGAAGAAATGCCCGTGGCCGTTCCGGGCTTTAAAGGCGGCGACCGCACAAGTATCTTACTGCCGGCAGTGCAGACAGAATTGATGAAAGCATTGAAAGCAACTGGCAAACCTGTTGTATTTGTAATGATGACCGGCAGCGCACTTGCCACTCCCTGGGAAGCGGAGAACATTCCAGCCATCGTGAATGCATGGTACGGCGGACAAAGTGCCGGCACGGCTGTAGCCGATGTTTTATTTGGTGATTATAATCCCGCCGGAAGATTACCCGTTACTTTTTATAAAAGCGACAGCGACATCCCCGACTTCAGCAATTATGATATGACCGGAAGAACCTACCGCTATTTTACTGGCGACGCCCTGTATTCATTCGGCTACGGGCTGAGCTATACCAGTTTTAAATACGATATGCTCAGTATCCCTTCTTCTGTAGCCGCAGGAAAAAACATAACAATTAAAGCAAGGGTAACCAATACCGGCAAAATAGATGGCGAAGAAGTGGTTGAAGTGTACGTGTCGCACATGAATGTTTTTGCAAAAGCACCCATCAAAGCACTGAAAGGTTTTCAGCGTATCTCATTAAAGGCAGGGCAAAGCAAAACGGTCTCGTTCACCTTAACTCCCGGGCAATTATCACTGGTGGGTGAGGGCGACGGCAAATTATACCAGCCAAAGGATACGATAACCATCAGCATCGGCGGCGGGCAACCGGGAGTAAAAAATAAAACAACTTCCAATGTACTGAGTAAATCAGTAACCGTGAAGTAATAAAAAAATATAAAACCTAAACGCCCAACACACCATATCATGAGCAGAAAAAAAATCTTGCTGCTGTTGAGTTTATGGCTTGCCTCCTCTCCGATATCGGCACAGGTAAAACTTCCCCGGCTGATAAGGGACAGTATGGTATTGCAAAGAGACAGCAAATTAATTCTGTGGGGCTGGGCCGCCAAAGAAGAAAAGCTGAGCATTAAGTTCAATGGCAAAACGTACAAAACAAAAGCCGGCACGGATGGAAAGTGGCAAATTGTTTTACCTCCTATGAAAGCAGGCGGGCCCTACACAATGGATATCATTGCCAGTAATAAAATTTTATTGAAAGATATTCTGATCGGCGATGTGTGGCTTTGCTCCGGCCAGTCGAACATGGTGCATCAAATGGAATTGCACAGCATCACGTATGCAAATGATATTGCACAAGCAAATTATCCGGAGATAAGACAGTTCTGGATCCCTACTATGACTGACCTGAATGGTCCGCACGACGACCTGCCAACCGGCTTCTGGAAATGGGCCAATCCGAAGGACGTAAGACAATTTTCGGTAGTGGCTTATTTTTTTGCAAGAACGATCTATGAAAAATACCATGTACCCATCGGTCTTATCAATTCAAGTGTGGGCGGTCCGCCCATTGAAGCATGGACCAGCGAAGAAGGCCTGAAAGAATTTCCTGTAGTAATAAGTACCATCCGGAAAAATAAAGACACGGCCTATGTGAACAGCACCAACAGAAAAGCGTTGGCAGCTAATACAAGGCCGGAACCAGATGACAAGGGATTGTCGGGCCCTGTTAAATGGTATGACACTTCTTACATTCCCAAAGCATGGCACAATATAAATATACCCGGGTTTTGGGAAGACCAGGGAATAAAAGACCTTGACGGAATTGTCTGGTACAGGAAAGAGGTTAACATGCCCGCTTCCATGACCGGCATTCCTGCAAAAGTTTTCTTAGGAAGAATTGTAGATGCAGATTTTTTATACATAAACGGGAAGCAGGTTGGCAACACCACTTATCAATATCCACAGCGGAGATATTCCGTTCCGGCTGATCTGCTAAAACCAGGTAAAAATATTTTCGTGGTGAGGGTGATCAACAATGCCGGCAAAGGAGGTTTTGTTCCGGATAAACCTTACTGCTTATTTGCCGGGAAAGATACCATCGATCTCAAGGGAACCTGGCAATATAAGGTTGCCGATGTTTTTATTCCAAGACAAGGTCCGGGTGTTAGAGGAATTTCCGCACAGGATCAGCCAACCGCTTTGTACAATGCCATGATCGCACCATTGATAAATTATTCTATCAAAGGCATTCTCTGGTACCAGGGCGAAGGCAATACCTGGAAGCCGGAGGATTATGAAAAATTGTTACCGGCAATGATCGCCGACTGGCGCAACAAATGGAAACAACCAACGGCGCCATTCCTGTATGTACAGCTTCCCAATTTCGGCGACATGAATTACCTGCCTTCTGAAAGCAGCTGGGCCCGGCTGCGGGAATCGCAATTAAGAACATTATCCGTTCCCAACACGGCTATGGCCGTAGCGATCGACCTGGGTGAATGGAATGAACTTCACCCGGATAATAAAAAAGACATCGGGCTGCGGCTTGCATTGGCTGCACTAAAGATCGCATACGGAGAAAATATAGTTTACTCCGGCCCCATTTATCAATCGGCAATAATTGATGGAAATAAAATGATCATCAGTTTTACAAATACGGGTAGTGGGTTAATAGCAAATGACGGAGAAGAATTAAACCAGTTTGCGATTGCCGGTGCCGACAAAAAATTTGTTTGGGCAAAGGCAAAGATCGAGGGAGATAAAGTGATCGTTTGGAACGAGGCCATTACCAACCCAATGTATGTGCGTTATGCCTGGGCCGATAACCCCGATGGCGCCAACCTGTATAATAAAGAAGGGCTGCCTGCATCTCCATTCACAACAGATAAATAAAAGCCGTAAATGAAAAATATACTTCTTGTATTGTTTAGCGCCGGATCTCTTTTTGGAGGGACCCCGTATGCACAGAATAAAATTGTCGTTAATGCTTTCAAAGCAAAAGATACCATCAATAAAAATATCTATGGGCATTTTGCAGAGCACCTCGGGTATGGTGTGTATGGCGGATTTTATGTTGGTGAAGGCAATAAGACAATTCCCAACAAGAACGGAATACGCCTTGATGTGGTGGAGGCTTTAAAAAAATTAAAGATCCCCGTGTTGCGATGGCCCGGCGGATGCTTTGCAGATAATTATCACTGGAAAGATGGCATTGGGCCAAAGAATAAAAGAAAGGCAATTGAAAATGTATCCTGGGGAAATGTACGGGAAGACAACAGCTTTGGCACCAACGAATTCCTTGACCTCTGTGAAATGATGGGAGCAGATCCTTACCTGGCCGTGAATATGGGGGGCGGAACAGTACAGGAAGCTGCCGAATGGGTGCAATATACCAATCACGCCAATGGTACCGGTTGCCTCACAGACATACGTCAACAAAGCGGAAGAGCCAAACCCTGGAATGTAAAGTACTGGGGCATTGGCAATGAGTCGTGGGATTGTGGCGGCCACATGACTGCCGAGTATTATGTAAACGAGTATAAAAAGTATGCAACCTTCATGACCAGCTACAGCAACACGGAAGGCCTGTTCCGCATTGCCGTTGGCCCTGGCTCGGAAGATTACAACTGGACAGAAACGGTAATGAGTAAAATTCCGCTCAGAATGATCGACGGGCTCTCCGTGCATCACTATTCTGTTATTAACTGGAGCAACAAGGGCTCTGCTACCCAGTTCAGCGAAGATGAATATTTCAGAACAATGACAGAAGCCTGGAAGATGGAAAGGTTCGTTTCAAAGAATGCCGAAGTAATGGACAAGTACGATCCTGCAAAAAAAGTAGCATTGATCGTGGATGAATGGGGCGGCTGGTATGAAACAGAGCCGGGCACAAGGGGTGCTTTTTTATACCAGCAAAACAGCATGCGGGATGCGATGATCGCCGGCCTGACGCTGAATATATTCAACAATCACTGCGACCGGGTGCGGATGGCCAACCTGGCACAATGCATCAATGTGTTGCAGGCCGTCATTCTTACCAATAAAGAAAAAATGATACTGACGCCTACCTATCATGTGATGGAAATGTACAACGTTCACCAAAATGCGTTGATGTTGCCTCTTTCCGTAACCAGTAATGATTATTCGTTTGGCGAAAAAAAATTGACAGCCGTTTCTGCTTCCGCATCAAAAGATAAAAACGGGGCAGTTCATATTTCATTGGTGAATATTGATGCACATAATGAGCAGGAAATAAATATTGACCTGGGCGACCTGCCTGCCGGAACTGTTACAGGCCGCATACTTCACTCCGGTAAGCTGCAGGATCATAATGACTTTGACGA
>Ga0209023_10003868_pt1 | contig 17519 bp, 14 predicted proteins | sample LakOneMetagenome_FD_187468 | JGI IMG/M metagenome (GOLD analysis project Ga0209023, IMG submission 187468) | Freshwater and sediment microbial communities from Lake Erie, Canada (SPAdes) (version 2) | ecosystem: Environmental > Aquatic > Freshwater > Lentic | place: Lake Erie, Canada... | reverse complement strand
GATCTAGGTAACTGTTATGAAATCAAGGTGCACAGGATACGATAGAAGCGCTGCGACAGACAGCCTTTATCGCGATTCTTTCAATGGCGGCGCCGGCTGCCCCGCGCTTCGTCCACGTTGCAGCAGGCCTTCGCCGGCAAACAGGCCGAGTGCCGCCCAGATCAGGGCGAAGCCCACCAGGCGATCCGCCGTAAACGCTTCCTTGAACAGCAGCACGCCGAGCAGGAACTGGATGGTTGGCGCCAGGTATTGCAGCAGGCCGAGGATCGACAGCGGAATCTGGCGCGCGCCGCTGGCGAACAGCAGCAGCGGCACCGCCGTGATCGGACCGGAAGCAATCAACAGCCAGCGCGTGGTGTCGGACGGTGTGTTCAGGAAGGCGTTTTCGCCATGCAGCGTCAGCCAGCCGACGTAGATCGCGGCGATCGGGAACAGCACCATGGTCTCGAACGACAGGCCCTCCAGTGCGCCGAGCGCCGCCGTCTTGCGCAGCAAGCCGTAGCCGCCGAACGAGGCCGCCAGGCACAGGGCGATCCAGGGCACCGAACCGGACTGCCAGGTCATCCAGGCCACGCCCAGGGCGGCGATGGCGATCGCGACCCACTGCACGCGGCGCAGGCGTTCCTTCAGGATCAGGTAGCCGAACATGATGTTCACCAGCGGGTTGATGAAGTAGCCGAGGCTGGCCTCGATCACGTGGCCATTGTTGACGGCCCAGATGTACAGCAGCCAGTTCGCGCTGAGCAAAAATGCCGAGGCAACGAAACTCCCGAACACGCGCGGCTGGCGCACCTGATTCAGCCAGGCCCATTGCCGGCGCAGCGCCAGCACCACCAGCAAAAAGGCGAGCGACCACAGCATGCGGTGCGCCAGGATCTGCATCGACGGCACCTCGCGCACGGCGTGGAAATACAAAGGGAAGAGGCCCCAGCAAAGGAAGGCCAGGGCAGCGGAGAGGATGCCGGTACGCATGGGAATAGGGGAGAAGAGTTGCCAGTCCAGCATTATCGGCGAAGTCGGGAACGCTTGCCGGAGACCTCCCATTTTGGCCGGCGTGCAAGGCTAACGCGCGACCATTCTCTGTCGCTTCAGGCAAACTTGCAACACTTCGCGCCAGAGTCGGCCGAGCCGCCTGATTCTGCTTGCAATTTTCTTGTCGTTATTTTATGGTGCGCCGCACCAGAACAACAATATGGTGCAATCTTGACGTCGCAAAATAACAAAAGCAGCCTGGCGGCGATGACGCTGGCTGCCGTTGGCATCGTCTACGGCGATATCGGTACCAGCCCGCTGTACACCCTCAAGACCATCTTCGACCCCACCCACGGCCTTGCGCTGAACACTCCCAACCTGCTCGGCATCATTTCCCTGATCTTCTGGGGACTGACCCTGATCGTCTCGCTGAAATACGTGATCCTGGTGCTGCGTGCGGACAACCGCGGCGAGGGCGGGATCATGGCCCTGATGGCGCTGACCCTGAACTCGGTCACGCGCACCTCGCGCTGGTATTACCCGCTGATGGTGATCGGCGTCTTCGGCGCCACCATGTTCTATGGCGACAGCGTGATCACGCCGGCGATTTCCGTGCTCGGCGCCATCGAGGGCCTGGAAGTGGCCACGCCGGCGCTGTCGCACTACGTGGTGCCGCTGGCGGTGGTGGTGCTGGTTGGCCTGTACAGCCTGCAGCGCCACGGCACCGCCGGCATCGGCCGCTGGTTCGGGCCGGTGATGATCGTCTGGTTCCTGGCCCTGGCCGTGATGGGCATCATCAACATCGCCAAGGCCCCGGTGATCCTGGAAGCGCTGAACCCGCTGCACGCGGCGCGCTTCGTCATGGAAAACCAGTTCATCGCCTTTGTCGCCCTGGGCGCGGTGGTGCTGGCCCTCACCGGCGCCGAAGCCCTGTACGCCGACATGGGCCACTTCGGCAAGAAGCCGATCCGCGTGGCCTGGTTCCTGATCGTGTTCCCGGCGCTGGCCCTGAACTACCTGGGCCAGGGCGGCCTGCTCATCACCGACCCGACCGCGGTGGAAAACCCCTTCTTCCACCAGCTCGGCACCTGGAGCGTGTATCCGCTGGTGGTGCTGTCGACCATGGCGGCGGTGATCGCCTCGCAGGCCACGATTTCCGGCACCTATTCGATGACCAAGCAGGCCATCATGCTGGGCCTGCTGCCGCGCATGCGCATCCTGCACACGTCGGAAAGCGAGATCGGCCAGATCTATATTCCGGCGGTGAACTGGCTGCAACTGATCGTCGTGCTGATCGCCGTGATCGGCTTCGGTTCCTCGGACCGCCTGGCCGGCGCCTACGGCATCGCCGTCACCGCCACCATGCTGGCGACGACCCTGCTGACCTTCTTCGTCACCCGCTACCGCTGGCATTTGCCGCTGTGGGTCTGCCTGGGCGCCACCGGCTTCTTCATGCTGATGGACATTGCCCTGTTCTCGGCCAGCACCCTGAAACTGCTGCACGGCGGCTGGTTCCCGCTGCTGCTGGGCGCCGTGCTGCTGACCGCCATGCTCACCTGGAAGCGCGGCCGCGAGCTGGTGTTCGAGAACCTGGAAAAGCATGCGATTCCGCTCGACGCCTTCCTCGCTTCGCTGTTCGTGGCGCCGCCGACCCGGGTGCCGGGCACGGCCATCTTCCTGCGCGGCGAAAGCGACGGCGTACCGCATGCCTTGCTGCATAACCTGTCCCACAACAAGGTGCTGCACGAGCGCGTGGTCTTCCTGACCGTGCACATCCGTGAAGAACCTTTCGTGCCGCTGCCGGAACAGGTGCAGATCGTTGAGCTGGGCCACAACTGCTTCCAGCTGAACGTGCACTACGGCTTCAAGGACGAGCCGGACATCCCGGCCATCATGGCGCATTGCGGCACCCTCGGCCTGGTGTTCGAGAACATGGAAACGTCCTACTTCATCGCGCGCCAGACCGTGATCTCGGCGCCGGGAGGCGGCATGGCGCCATGGCGCGAGCACCTGTACGTGGCGATGTCGCGCAATGCGCGCGCCGCGGCCGACTATTACCAGATCCCGGCCAACCGCGTGATCGAGCTCGGCACCCAGGTGGAGATCTGATCCGGCATATAAGCAAACGAATACAAAAGAAATACAAAAAGCGGACACTCGGCGCGTCCGCGCTCGGGTAATGTGCAGCGTTTCCTGTTTTAAACATCTGCACACCTTACCCGGGGAGAGACCCATGAAATTCAAGTTTCCGCTGATGGTCGCGGCCTGCGCAGCCGTATTCAGCCTTACCGCCTGCGGCGGCGGCGGCAGCGACGACACGCCCGACGTCGTCAGTGCACCGACGGCCCTGAAGACGATCGACACCGTGGTCGGCACCGGCGCCGAAGCGGCGAATGGCAAGAAGCTGACCGTCAAGTACACCGGCTGGCTGTACAGCACCACGGCGGCCGACAACAAGGGCACCCAGTTCGAATCCAGCACCTTCACCTTCACGCTGGGCGTGGATGCGGTGATCGCCGGCTGGACCCAGGGCCTGCCGGGCATGAAGGTCGGCGGCAAGCGCACCCTGCACATTCCGGCCAACCTGGCCTACGGCAAGAACGGCCGCGGCCCGATTCCGCCGAATACCGGCCTGGTGTTCGACGTCGAACTGCAAAAGGTCGAGTAAGCCCGCCCTGTCTCGTCTGCGCGCACTTCTGAGCTGGCGCAGATGAGACGCAGTCGCTTTCCTCCATCCTCGGGGCTGTCCGGGCCGTGCACACACGGCCATCCCGACCGATGAGGAAACGATGCCCATCCACCACCTGCGGCAGCTGCCGCGGTTACTCCTGCCGCGGCTACTCCTGCCGCAGTTACTCCTGTTGTGCGTGCTGCTTGCCTGCGCGCGCGCCGCCTTTGCGCAGCCGGCATACGTGCTCGTCTTCGGTCCGGAAAACTCCAGTCCGGGCGCCATCAACCGCGCCGGCAGCCTCGTCGGCCAGGCCAGCGGCGAGGCTTTCCTGTGGGATGGCGGCGCCACTGTCGGCCTTGGCGGCATGGGCGGCAGCGCCGCCTTTGGCATCAGCAACAATGGCTTGATCACCGGCGCCGCCGACCGGCCCGACGGCAGCAGCCATGCTTTCCTGTTCGACGGCAGCTTGCGCGACATCGGGCAGCTCGGCGTCGCCAGCAGCGGTGCGGGCGTGAACCGGGCCGGGCAGGTGGCCGGCACCTGGGTCGACGAAGCTGGCGAAAACCACGCCTTTCTCTACAGCGGCGGCGTGATGCGCGATATCGGCAACCTTGGCGCCAATTCCGCGCGCGCCACCGCCATCAGCGAACGCGGCGAGGTGGTCGGCTCGTCCTTCCTGGAGGGGTTCACGTCCCTGCAGGCCTTTTTCTACTACGCCAGCGGCAACATCAGCAGCATCACCGCCCTCGGCACGCTCGGCGGACCGTCGAGCTGGGCAAACGCCATCAACAACAACCTGCAAATCGCCGGCGCCAGCTACATCGACGACGACACCCTGCACGCCTTCCTCTACGAGGGCGGCGTCATGCGCGATATCGGCTCCCTGGGCGGCGCCTTCACCGAGGCACGCGGGATCAACGATGTCGGCTGGGTGGTCGGCTATTCCACCTATGCCGACGACGTGCCCGGCATCGACTTCGCCAGCGCCTTTCTCTACCGCGACGACGCCATGTTCGACCTGAACCTGATTGTCGAGCGTCCGGGCCTGTGGTCCATTCTCGACGCCTACGACATCAACGAGGCCGGCCAGATCGCGGCCACCGCCTGCACCGACTTCGGCGACTGCCGCGCGGTGCGGCTCGATCCGATACCGGCGGTGCCCGAGCCGCAGCCGGCGGCGCTGCTGCTGGCCGGGCTGGTGCTCGGCGGCGCCTGGACCGGCCTGCGGCGCCGCACCCGCCGTCAAAGCTGACCGTATTCGAACGCCTTCCATGGCGCGTCGTCCTACGCCGCGCCGTGCGCCTGCTCCGTTGTGTACGATACAACAAGGGTTCCGCCTGTCGAAACCCGCGTTTCTCGAACAACAGGAGCACAGCAGCATGTCGCAACATGTCACCCCGCACGCAATCGAAGAACTCACCCCGCGTCAACGCATCTACGCCATTGTCGGCGCCTCGTCGGGCAACCTGGTCGAATGGTTCGACTTCTACATTTATTCCTTCTGCGCGCTGTATTTCTCGGCCGCCTTCTTCCCCTCCGGTAATCCAACCACCCAGCTGCTGAACACGGCCGGGATCTTTGCCGCCGGCTTCCTGATGCGTCCGGTGGGCGGCTGGATGTTCGGCCGCATCGCCGACCGCTACGGCCGCAAGAACGCGATGCTGATTTCCGTGCTGATGATGTGCGGCGGCTCGCTGATGATCGCGGTGCTGCCGACCTATGCCCAGATCGGCACCGCGGCGCCGGTCCTGCTGCTGCTGGCGCGCCTGTTCCAGGGCCTGTCGGTGGGCGGAGAATACGGCACCAGCGCCACCTACATGAGCGAGGTGGCCCAGCCGGGCAAGCGCGGCTTCTTCGCTTCCTTCCAGTACGTGACCCTGATCGGCGGCCAGCTGCTGGCCCTGCTGGTGCTGGTGGTCTTGCAGCAGCTGTTCACCGAGGCCGAGCTGAAGGCCTGGGGCTGGCGCATTCCCTTCGTGCTGGGCGCCTGCGCGGCCCTGGTCTCGCTCTACCTGCGGCGTTCGCTCACGGAGACCACGAACGCCTCCGAGCGCAAGCGCAAGGAAGCGGGCAGCGTCGCCACCCTGCTGCGCGACCACCGCAAGGCCTTCATCACCGTGCTCGGGTTCACGGCCGGCGGCTCGCTGATCTTCTACACCTTCACCACCTACATGCAGAAATACCTGGTCAACACCGCCGGCATGGATGCGAAAACCGCCAGCGCCGTCATGACCGGCGTGCTGGTGATCTACATGTGCCTGCAGCCGGTGTTCGGCGCGCTGTCCGACCGCATCGGCCGCAAGACCTCGATGATCTGGTTCGGCGCACTGGCGGCGATCGCCACGGTGCCGATCATGACCGCGCTGCGCGGCATCGACAGCCCGCTGATGGCCGGCGTATTGATCGTCTGCGCGCTGACCATCGTCAGCCTGTACACCTCGATCGGTGGCCTGATCAAGGCCGAGATGTTCCCGGTGGAAGTGCGCGCGCTCGGCGTCGGCCTCTCGTATGCGGTGGCGAATGCGATCTTCGGCGGCTCGGCCGAATACGTGGCGCTGTGGTTCAAGCAGGCCGGGATGGAATCGAACTTCTACTGGTACGTGAGCGCGATGTGCGCCATCGCCTTCATCGTCGCCCTGCGCATGCCGGACCCGCAAAAGTCCGGTTTGCTGAAGTAAGCCTGCGAAGTTAGCCTGCTGATGCGAGCAGGCCCGGTATACATGCTGCGCCTCAGCGCAGCATGTCGATGTGCAGGATCCCGTCTTCGTCGTAGGGCGCGGAGATGGTCTCGAAGCCGAAGTCCTGGTAGAACTTCTCCAGGCGCTGCTGGGCGCCGATGCGGATGCGGCGGCCCGGATGCAACTGTTCGGCATACTGGATGCCGTGCGCCACCAGCTCGCGGCCGATGCCCGAACCGCGCACGTCGTTGGTCGTCAGGATGCGCCCGAGCGACATCTCGTCATATTTCGCGCCCGGCGCCAGGCAGCGCAAATAGGCCACCAGCACGCGCCGGCCGCCGATGTCGCGCCAGCCGAGCAGGTGATGGGCATCGAGGTCGTAGCCGTCGATGTCCGGATACAGGCAAGTCTGTTCCAGCACGAATACCTGCTGGCGCTGGGCCAGCACTTCGTACAGCTGCGCGTTAGTCAGGTCGGCGAAGCTGCACCACTGCCATTCGATCATGTGTGTTTCCGATTCAAGTAGTAAAACATTCAGGCGGCCGTCTCGAAACCTTCGAGCACGTTGACCGTGTTGATGCCGATTTCGCTGCCGGCCTGGCCGCCCTCGAACACGAAGGCGGTCGGCAGGCCGAGCCAGGCGATGCGCTCGCCGACGCGCAGGAAGTCGGCGCCCTGCAACCCGAAGCCGCCGCCCGGCTCGGACGCGGCGGTATTCACCCCGAGCGCGACAACCAGCGCTTCCGGCGCGAACATGCCGAGCCTGATGCAGGCCGTTTCCAGCGCCGCCAGCCACGCCTGCGCATTGCTGCCCTGCGCCAGCGGCAGATTCATATTGTGGCCCTGTCCGTCGCCATCGCCCGTTTCGTCGGCATGGCCGACGAAATACGGATAGTCGCCGCGCGGGTCGGCATGGATCGACACGCACAGCACATCGCCGCGGTTGTAGAAGATGCCCTGGGTGCCGTTGCCGTGGTGGTAGTCGAGGTCGAGGATGGCGACGCGTTTCAGGCCATCGTCGAGCAGGTGCTGGGCGGCGAGGGCCGCATTGTTCAGGTAGCAGTCGCCGCCGAAGAAATCGAAGCCGGCATGGTGGCCGGGCGGCCGGGTCAGCGCAAAGCTGCCGCGTTCGCCCAGGCGCAGCGCGTGGGCCGCGTTGATGGCACAGTCGGCGCCGGTCTTGGCCGCGTTCCAGGTGCCGTTCGTCAGCGGCGTGGCGCTGTCCATCGAATACAGGCCGAGGCGGCCCATGAAGCTGTCCGGCTCGATGTCGCTGCGCATGGTGCGGATCGGCCAGTTCGAGGGATAGGCGTCCTTGCCGGCATTGCCTGGCGCGAGGGCGGTCCATTCGCTCCAGGCGCTGCGCAGGAAGTGCAGGTAGCGCGGGCTGTGCACCCGTTCCAGCGATACCAGCGGCGCCCGGTGCGGCGTGACGATCTCGCCCAGCCCGCGCCTTTGCAGCGCCTGCAGCACCAGGTCGGCCCGCTCGGGCGTGTCACGACGCGCCACCATGCGCTCGTTTCCGCTATCGCGTCCGCGGTGCTGCGCATGGTGTTCGTTGTAAAAGGTGAGCAAGGCAGCCCCGGATTGGACGATGGATCAGCTATGGTTACCGCACAGTGTACTGCTGTTGTAGGCGGCGACGAAATCATCGAAGCTGCCCGTGTCGGTCTGCTCGATGATCGCCTGCTCGGCCAGCGAAGCGGCGGCCTGTTCCAGGAAGACGGCTTCCTCGGCCGGCATCAGCGGGCTTTCGCGGAAGTACGCGGCATGCAGCTGGCTCTGGCGCAGGCCGAAGGCGGCGGCCGAACCGAGGGCGCGCACTTCGTTCAGCACGCGCGCCGACGGCGTCCTGGCCGGGTCGGCGATCTTGGCTTTCTGCTGTTCGAGCGAGGCTTCGTGCACGCCCGGCTCGTTGTGCTCGGCGTCGAGCAGGCGCGCCAGCGGGCGGATGCGCTCGACCAGTTCGTCGGCCCATTCCAGCAGCGGCACTTCCTCGCCGTCGCGGGTCAGCGTGAGGCCAGGCTTGCGCCCTTCCTTCACCGTGCGCGCGAAGTTGCGTGCGTGGACCTGGCCTTCGGCGGCGCTGATCAATGGGCTCTCGTCGAGGGCGCAGAACAGCAAAAAGGCATCGAGGAAGCGGCCGGTCTCGAGGCTCACGCCGACCGGCTCGAACGGGTCGACATCCAGGCAGCGCACCTCGATGTACTGCACGCCGCGGTTGCACAGCGCCTGCACCGGACGCTCGCCGGTGCGGATCACGCGCTTTGGACGGATGGTCGAGTAGTACTCGTTTTCGATCTGCAGCACGTTGGTCGACAGCTGCACCCACTCGCCATCCTTTTTGGTGCCGATCGCCTCATAAGGCGCGTAGGGACGGTTGACGGCGTCCATCAGGCTCGTCACATAGCTTTCCAGGCTGTTTTCGTGCGGACGCAGGCCGGACTGGGCGTCGTTCTGGTAACCCAGGTCGCTCATGCGCAGGCTGGTGGCGTAGGGCAGGTACAGGGTATCCGGCGACAGTTCTTCCAGGCCGTGTTCGCGCCCGCGCAGGAAGCTCCTGGTCAGCGTCGGCGACGCGCCGAACAGGTACATCAGCAGCCAGCTGTAGCGGCGGAAGTTGCGGATGGTGGCGATGTAGCTTTCGGACTGGAAGTCGCGCAGGGCGTTGCGGCGCTCTTCCTGCACGCCTTCGGCGGCGCGCAGCACTTCCCACAGCTTTTCCGGCAGCGAGTAGTTGTAGTGGATGCCGGCGATGCACTGCATCGCTTTCCCGTAGCGCAGCGCCAGGCCGCGGCGGTACACGTGTTTCAGCATGCCGATGTTCGACTTGCCGTACCAGGCGATCTCGATATTCTCTTCGGACGGCAGTTCGCCCGGCATCGACTCGCTCCACAGCATCTCGTCGCCCAGCTTCGCATAGGCGAAGCGGTGGATGGCGTCGAGGCGGTGCAGGGCCAGGCCGATGTCGTGCTCGGCCGGCGTGATGAACTCGAGCAGAGCCTCGGCGTAGTCGGTGGTGATCTGCGAATGGGTCAGGGCCGAGCCGAGCTGGACCGGATGAGGCGTGCGCGCGAGCTGGCCCCGGCTGTCGATGCGTAGGGTTTCGCGTTCGATGCCGCGCAAGCCCTGGCCGAGCAGGCCGCGGTGCGCGTCGTCGTCCAGCAAGGCCAGGCGGCGGGTCAGTTGGTTCGACACAGTGTTTCCTTTCTAATACTGCCTAATCAATTGGTGCAGAGAGTAACCGAAAAACGGACTGCGCGTCGGCGGGCGCTGCATTTCTGAACGGCCAGTCGAATGACGCGTCTGGCGGCTCAGCCGGCAGGCGGAGACGGTGCCGGCAGGCTGCCCGCGGGCGGCTTGCTCCGTGGCGTGGAAACCGGTGCGGGGTCGGGCTTGGAGAAGGGCTTGGGAGCGGATTTGGGCGCGGCGTTGGGTGCCGCGTTGGGCACCGATTTGGCGGCCGCTGGCGGGACGGACGCAGGCGCATCGGATGCCGGCGCATCGGATGCCGGCGCTGCCCCTTGCGCAGGCGCCAGTGGGAAGGGACCCGGCCCCACGGGCGGCTGCGCCGCCGGTTTCGCCGGCGCCCCGACCGGCGGCGCCGGAAGCAGGATCGGCCCCGGTCCGGCCGGCAGCGGCGGCGGCGCCAGCTGGGCCGCCAGCCATTTCTCCATGACGCGCTCGAGCAGCGGCAGCGGCAGCGAACCCTGGCCCAGCAGGGCATCGTGGAAGCGGCGCAAGTCGAAACGCGGTCCGAGCGCGGCCTGCGCCTTCTCGCGCAGGGCCCTGAAACGCAGCTGGCCGAGCTTGTAGCTCAGCGCCTGGGCCGGCTGGGCGATGTAGCGGTCGACCTCGACGGCGTTGTCAGCGGCGGTGTTCGCGGTGTTGGCATTCAGGTAGTCGAGCGCCTGCTGGCGCGTCCAGCCCTGGGCATGGATGCCGGTGTCGACCACCAGCCGCGCGGCGCGGAACATCTCGTCGTTCAGGTAGCCGAAGCTGGAGAACGCATCCTTGAAAAAGCCGAGTTCCGGCCCGAGGCTCTCGGCATAGGTGGCCCAGCCTTCGCCGAAGGCATCGTCCCAGCGGTGGCGGCGGAAGGCCGGCAAGTCCGCCAGCGCCTGGGCGCGCGCCACCTGCAGGTGGTGGCCGGGCAGGGCTTCGTGCAGCGCGAGGGTCTCGACTTCCCACAGCGGCTGGCGGTCCAGGCGCGCCGTGTTCACCACCAGCGCCGCGCTGCGCTCTGGCGTGCCGGCCTCGTAATAGGCCGCCACCTGGCCGGCGGCGCCTTCCGCGCCCAGCGGTTTCACGCCGATGCTCTCCTGCGGGAGGGTGCCGAACAGGTCGGGCAGGCGCGCTTCGGCACGGGCGATGGTGCGGCGGTAGCGCGCCAGCAGGCTGTCGGCGCTGGTCGGGAACAGGCGCTTGTCGCTGCGCGCAAAGGCCAGGAATTGCGGCAGCGTGCCGCGAAAGCCGGTGCGCTTGATGGCCTCGATCATGGCAAGGCGGATGCGCGCGACTTCCTTCAGGCCCAGCGCGTGCACCTCGGCCGGCGTCAGTTCGGTGCCGCCCGACTGGCGCACCAGGAAGGCATAGTAGCCGGGGCCGCCCGGCAGGCTGCCGGCGGCCAGCGACTCGCGCGCGGCCGGCAGGTAGTCGTTGCGGATGAAGTCCTCGAGTTTGCGCAGGGCGGGGGCGGCGCTGTTGTCCAGGGCGGCGTTGCCGGCTGCGAGCAGCTGCTCGCGCACCTCGGGGGCGATGGTGGCGGGGATACGGCGCAGCGGCGCCGACAGTGCGCCTTCATGCAGGCCCTTGCGCATCGTGCGCAGCAGGTCGGGCAGGGCGCGCATGCTGGCTTTCGGCGCGGTCCAGCCGGTGCGCATGCCTTCGCGCAGCTGCTCGACCAGGCCGTCGACGTGGGCCGGCAAGGCTTCCAGGCGGGCGATGTAGTTGCGGTAGTCTTCCTCGCTGGCGAAGGGCATCTGCGCGACCAGGCGCGGCAGGCGCACGTGCAGGCCATCCCAGGCTGTGATCGGCTGCGGGTCGAAGGGGTGGAAGGCGAACAGCGCGAGCTGGCGTTCCTTGTCGAAGACGAAGAGGTCGAGCGAGAGGCGTTCTTGTGGGTTCAAGGCGCTGCGGTCGAGGGCGCGGGCCTCGGCCAGCGCGCTGCGGGCATGGTCGAGGACGGCCTTGCTGGCGGCCAGGGTGGTGTCCGAGAGGCGCGCGTTGTAGCGGGCGTCGCCGACGGTGGTGGCGTATTCGGGGGCGTGTTCGAGCTGCCATTCCCAGTCGCGCTTGAAGAGGGCCCTGGCATCGTCCGGCGCACCGCGCGCCACGCTGTGGAAGAGCGTGGTGAACAGGACGAAAAGGATGAATAGGCGGCGCATGGGGGAGGTGTGGTGGGGTGTGAGCATTGTAGCAACGCGGGGGAGAGGGAGGCGCGCGGTGGGATGCCTTCGGGACGCGTTGCGGTGTACTGCTGTCCTACAGCGTGGACTCGGGAGTCCACCCTACGAAACTACGGTTCTTGTGGTGGGTTCGAGAACCCACCCTACGCGGCTACAGAACCAGGGTTTCGTAGGGTGGACACCCGTGTCCACGCGGTCTCATCGCCTGCTTATCCGCGCCGCCCGCCGCTGACGCGCTCGATACCGGCCAGGTCGCGCCAGCTCTGCGCTTCCAGATAGCCCGCTTCCGCCAACAACGCCCGCACCGCCTCCGCCTGGTCATACCCATGCTCCAGCAGCAGCCAGCCGCCCGGCGCCAGGTGCGCAAGCGCGCCCGCGACAATCGTCCGCAGATCCGACAGGCCATCCGCATGATCGGTCAGCGCATCCACCGGCTCGAAGCGCAAGTCGCCCTGCACCAGATGCTCGTCGCCCGAGGCGATGTAGGGCGGATTCGACACCACCAGCTCGAAGGTGTCGCCTTCCAGCGCCGCGAACCAGTCGCTGCGCAGGAAGCGCACCCGCGCGCCGTTGGCGGCGGCATTCGCCCGCGCCACGGCCAGCGCTGCCTCGCTGACATCGAGCGCCGTCACCTGGGCGTCGGGCCGGGTGTGCGCCAGCGCCACCGCGATCGCGCCGCTGCCGGTGCCCATGTCGAGCATGCGCGCCTGCGCCGGCAGGCATTCCAGCGCCAGTTCGACGATCAATTCGGTATCCGGACGCGGAATCAGCACGGCGGGGCTGACCTGGAACGGCAGCCCGAAGAACTCGCGCTGGCCGACGATGTAGGCGATCGGCTCGCCGGCGATGCGCCGCCCGACCAGGCCGGACAGGCGCTCCGCTTCTTCTTCGGTCAGCTGGCGCTCGGACTGCGTGATCAGGCCCACGCGCGTGATGCCGAGCGCGTGGCAGAGCAGGATGCGGTTTTCCAGCGGCTCGAGCGGCAGGCCCGCCTGCAGCGACGCGATGCTGGCGCCGGCGGCAATCATCGGGCGCGCCGCACCAGCACCCAGACCAGGGTCAGGGTCAGCAGCACGAACCAGACGGCCGACCACTGCGGGATCGACAGGCCGAAGATGCCGTCGGTGGCGTTCTCGCACAGGCCGTCGGCCTGGAACAGCCAGGGCAGCAGGGTCGCGGTCGGGATCTTGTTCAGCATGGTCTCCATCGGGTCGATGCCGCATGAGAAGCCGGGATTCGCCAGCACATACAAATGCTTGCCGACCACGCCCAGCCCGCCCAGGGCCGCCAGCAGGGCCACGCCGGCACCAAGCTTGATCTTGCCGGCGAATGCGCCGATCAATGCGGCGATGCCGACCGCCAGGAACAGGTAGCGCTGGATCACGCACAGCGGGCAGGGCAGCATGTCGTGGGCGTGCTGCAAATAGAGGGCGACGCCGATCAGCGCGAAGCTGATCGCGGCAACGATCAGGAGGACGGTACGGGAAGCGGGCATGCGGTTCGGCTCTCGATGGTCAGGAACAGGAGGCGATTCTCGCACGAAGGCCAGGACCGCAGGGCTGTATTTTCACATTGGCAACTTAGTGCGAACTTAATCCGCCATTCAGTCGCCCAGGGCCGCCAGCTGCTCGGCCTGGTGCTCGGCCGCCAGCGCATTCGTCAGTTCAAGCAGGTCCCCATCCATGATGAAGTCGAGCTTGTACAGCGTCAGGTTGATGCGGTGGTCGGTCAGGCGGCCCTGCGGGAAGTTGTAGGTGCGGATGCGTTCGCTGCGGTCGCCCGAGCCGATCAGGCTCTTGCGGGTGGCCGCTTCCTTCGACTGCTGCTCGCGCAGCTGCACGTCCTTGATGCGCGCGGCCAGCACCTTCATCGCCTGCGCCTTGTTCTTGTGCTGGCTGCGGTCGTCCTGGCACTCGACCACGATCCCCGTTGGCAGGTGGGTGATGCGCACCGCCGAATCGGTCTTGTTGATGTGCTGCCCGCCGGCGCCCGACGCCCGGTAGGTATCGATGCGCAGGTCGGCCGGGTTGATGTCCACGTCCTCGACCTCGTCGGCTTCCGGCATCACGGCCACGGTGCAGGCCGAGGTGTGGATGCGGCCCTGCGTTTCGGTGGCCGGCACGCGCTGCACGCGGTGGCCGCCGGATTCGAACTTCAGCTTCGAGTAGGCACCGTTCCCGACCACGCGTACGATCACTTCGCGGTAGCCGCCGAGATCGGACGCCGATTCGGACACCATCTCCACCTGCCAGCGGTTGCGTTCCGCAAAGCGCGTGTACATGCGCAGCAAATCGCCTGCGAACAGGGCCGATTCGTCGCCGCCGGTGCCGGCACGGATCTCGAGGAAGATGTTGCGCTCGTCGTTCTCGTCCTTCGGCAGCAGCATTTTCTGCAGGTCGAGGTCGAGTTCCGCCAGGCGCGATTTTGCCGCCTCGATTTCCTCTTGCGCGAAGTCCTTCATGTCGGGATCGGCCAGCATCTCCTGGGCGGCGGCGATGTCGCCATTCGCCTCGCCGTACTGCTTGTAGACGTCGACCAGCGGCGCCAGTTCGGCGCGCTCGCGCGTCATCTTGCGGTAGCTGTCCATGTTGGCGGTGGCGCCTTCGGACATCAGGAGTTCGTCGAGTTCGACCAGGCGGTTCGCCAGTTGGTCGAGCTTGGCCAGCATCGATGGTTTCATGGGCTTGAATGAAAAACGGTGAACGGGAGCGCGCGGCGGCGCCGGGATGCGCCCGCATGCGTCGGGCGCGAGGAGGCAGGCGCCGCTAACGGCGGCCGCGGAACAGCTGGGGCAGCAGGCTGGCCAGGCGCGCGCGTTCGTCGCCCTGGGCACGGTGCAGGGCCTGTTGCGGGCCGTGCAGGAATTTGGCGGCCAGGCCCTTCGACAGCGCTTCCAGCACGGCGTCGACGTCTTCGCCTTTCGCCAGCAGCTTGCGCGCGCGTTCGAGTTCGGCCAGGCGCAGGGCTTCGCTGGACTCGTGCAGTTCCTGGATCACCGGCACCACGGCGCGGTCGCCGATCCAGTGCATGAAGGATTCGACGCGGTTCTCGATGATGGCTTCGGCCTGGGCCACGGCGGCCTGGCGGCTTTCCATCCCGGTCTGCACCACTTGCGCCAGGTCGTCGACGGTGTACAGGAAGACGTCGTCGAGACGCGCGACTTCGGGTTCGATGTCGCGCGGGACGGCCAGGTCGGCCATGAAGATGGGGCGGTGGCGGCGCGCCTTGATCGCGCGTTCGACCAGGCCCAGGCCCAGCAGCGGTAGGGTCGAGGCGGTGCAGGACACCACGATGTCGAAGCGCGGCAGCTGCTCGGGCAAGTCGGCCAGGCGGATCGCGCGGGCGTTCAGGCGCGTGGCCAGCGATTCGCCGCGTTCCATGGTGCGGTTGGCGATGGTGATCGACTTCGGATTCTGGGCCGCGAAGTGGGCCGCGCAGAGTTCGATCATTTCGCCGGCGCCGATGAACAGGACGTGCTGGTCGGCGATGCGGTCGAAGATACGCTGCGACAGGCGCACGCAGGCGGCGGCCATCGAGACGCTGTGGGCGCCGATCTCCGTGGTAGTGCGTACTTCCTTCGCCACCGCGAAGCTGCGCTGGAACAGCTGGTGCAAATAGGTGCCGAGCCCGCCGGCTTCCTCGGCGGTGCGCACCGCATCCTTCATCTGCCCAAGGATCTGCGGCTCGCCCAGCACCATCGAATCGAGGCCGGAAGCGACGCGGAAGGCGTGGCGCACGGCTTCGTCCTGGGGCAGCATGTAGAGATGGGGGCGCAGCTCGGCGTAGTTCAGCGCGTGGTAATGCGCCAGGAACTGGGCCGAGGCATCGAGCGGATCGGGTACGCCGCTGGCGGCGTACAGCTCGGTGCGGTTGCAGGTGGAAAGAATTGCGGCTTCGTCGCTGCCGCGGCGCTCGAGCTGGCCGAAACGGCCGAACCATTCGCGCGCCGACTGCACCGCACGGCCGAGCTGCTCCGGGCCGAGCGCGAGCTGTTCGCGCAGCGCGACCGGTGCAGTCGTGTGATTCAGGCCAACGGCGAGCAGTTGCATTTCAAGAAAAGACGGTGGGAAGGGATTGGGGAGATTATACCCTTATGGGCGCAGGGTTTCATGGGACCCCAAGATTGTTGGCAATGGTTTAATCTCGTGCGGCGATGATGGTTGTTGGCGCTTCGTGGAATCGTGGCTGACGATCATTGGCAGCGTTTCCTCGTACGGTGGGCACGCCGTGCCCACGCGGAAGGTGGCGTCGTGTTGGCGTTGTCTGGAAAGCGCCAGCGAATACGAGCAGGCGTATTCAAATGACCATCTGATACGCTGACTGGCGGCGTGACACACGATGAAAACATTGTTAACGCTGCTTATCGTTCCGCGTGGGCACGTCATTGATGCCCCGGGCATCAATGACCCCACCGTACGATTGCAGCCGCCTTATGCCCCAAGCTTTTCGAGGCGATACCCGTAGCTGTACACCGGCACCAGGCGGAAGCCGTTCTCCGGACGCAGCGCCAGCTTGTTGCGCACGCGCGAGACATGGGTGTCCATGGTGCGCGACGGCACCGCGGTTTCGCGCACCCACACCGACTCGTGGATATACGCGCGCGACAGCGGGCGGCCGATATTCCGGAAGAACAGCAGGGCCAGGTAAAACTCTTTCTGGGTGACGTCGATGACGCTGCCATCCTTCAACAGGCGGCCCGGGCGGGTTTCAAACACGTAAGGGCCGAACTGCAATTGCTCGGTGCCGGTCTGGGCCGGATAGGCGCGGCGCAGCAGGGCGGAGACGCGCGCCACCAGTTCGCCGCGGCGCAGCGGTTTGACCACGTAGTCGTCGGCGCCGGCATCCATGCCGGCCACGATGTCGTCTTCGGCGCTGCTGCCGACCAGGAACATGGCCGGCGCGTCGGGCACCATCTTTTCCTTGGCGCGGCGCAGGATGTCGGCCGCTTCGCCGTCGCCGGCCGGCCAATCCATGATCAGCAGATCGGTGCTGTCCTTGCGCATCTGGCTCAGCATTTCCTTGCCGCCGTCGAAGGACTGGCAGCTGTGTCCGGCGGAGCTGAGCACCTGGCAAATCAGGTCGGCTTGGCTACGGTCATTGTCAAGGACAGCTATTTTCATGGCGGCACACTGTTGTCTAAATAACATGTAGGAGCAATCCTACATCGTTAAACCGACTATAGCAGACTTTGACAAAATAATGCTAACGGTTAACTTCCAATTTTTTGCCGAAAGGTCCTGTTGAGCCGCGAACCGGTTTGCCTTTCACTCGTTCTTCCCTCTGTGGATGCTCAATTTCGACAGATTTTGCGGTGGCGCGGAAAAGCCACAACATGCGGCAGAAACACAACATATCAGCCAAAAAAGGCCGGGATTTGACAATTCCCTTCCGAATCGCTCAACAATTCAGCAAACGAGGGATGGATGCAGCCGAACTTGCAAAGCCCGTAAAAACGACATGTGTGAAATGCGCAGATTGCGCAAAAAAGCAGCGCACGCCAGATTGTATGTACGCGATTTGCGACTATTGGTAGCAAACGGCAGGCGGGGCATGCTGTGCGGGGCGTCGCGGACGAGGCGGCAAGCGGCGGGATAGGATGGGCGGGTGCCCGGGATGCAGGAGCGGGCAGCCCGTCCGGCTGGCGGACGGGCTGTGCGGGGGAGAATCAGGCGTCCGGCAGCACCACGTTCACGTCGAGCACTTCCAGGTTGCCCTGGCGGTCGAGCGAAATCTTGATGTCGTCGGCATTCACCTTGGTGTACTTCGAGATGACTTCGATCAGCTCGCGGT
>Ga0209023_10003867_pt1 | contig 17524 bp, 16 predicted proteins | sample LakOneMetagenome_FD_187468 | JGI IMG/M metagenome (GOLD analysis project Ga0209023, IMG submission 187468) | Freshwater and sediment microbial communities from Lake Erie, Canada (SPAdes) (version 2) | ecosystem: Environmental > Aquatic > Freshwater > Lentic | place: Lake Erie, Canada... | reverse complement strand
ATTGCCCGTGCAGGAAGATGATCACCGGCCTGCGGGCCTGCTTCAGGCGGGCGTGCTCGACCAGAAAGGCCGTGCGCTTGACGCCGCCCGATTCGACTGAGATGCGGCCGGAGGCGGCGAATGCCGTTTCCGCTGTCCCAAAGCCAAGAGCGGCCGCCAGCGCGAGGCCCGACACGACAAGCGAATAGAACCGCATCCAGAATAGCCCCTCGGCACGCAAGAAGGCGCCAACAATCATAGCATTGCGGCGGCATTGCAACCGCGCATGCCTCTCATCCGAATTGAGAGCCCACGCGGCGTTGCGCGGCGCAAGGGTTTGGAATAGTGAACGGACCGAAGATGCATCGCATGAGAGGGCTGTGATGGCCGAGGCAAATAACGCGTCCCAGCGTCTGCAGGACAGACGGCCGCTTTCTCCCCATCTGCAAGTCTACAAGATGATGTTCACCATGGTGATGTCGGGCCTGCACCGTATCACCGGCATGTGCCTGTACGCTGGCACGTTGCTGCTTGCCTGGTACTTCATCGCCGCCGCGTCCGGGCCGCGGGCCTTCGACGCCGTGAACTGGGTCTACAGCTCGTTCCTCGGCCGGGTCGTCTTGTTCGGCTTCACCTGGTCGCTGTTCCATCACCTGATGGGCGGCATCCGCCATGCGGTCTGGGACGCCGGATACATGTTCGATCCCGAAGGACGCGAACAGATCGCCAAGGCTACGCTCGCCGGATCGATCGCGCTCACCGTGATCTTCTGGATCTTGGCCTACGTTTACCGCTGAGGAGCGAGAACGATGTCGAACAAGACCTCTTCCCTGCGCAGCGAGGCGTCTACCGTCCGCTATCTCGGCGCAAGCCGTGGCAAGGCGACGCAACACGCGCTGGCGTTGCGCCTGACGGCGGCGGCGCTCATTCCGCTGACGCTGCTCTTCGCCTTCCTTGTCGTTTCGCTGATCGGGCGCGACTACGAATCGGTAATCCGCCTCTTCGGTCACCGCATCGGGCCGGGCACCGTAGCGCTGCTGTTCACGCTCGTCGGCATCTATCACATGAAGACCGGCATGGAGACGATCATCGAGGACTATGCGCACGGTCGCTGGAAAATCGGTCTGCTCGTGGCCAACCTGCTGTTCTGCGGCCTGATCGCGGTCGCCACCGCGCTGGCGATCGTCAAACTCGCCGTCGGCGGCTGATCGAGGGAATTCTCACATGGCTAGCAATGGGGCTACGAACGGCTCGGCTGCGTTCTCGATCAACGGCCGCGCCTATCCCGTCACCGATCACACATTCGACGTCGTGATCGTCGGCGCCGGCGGGGCCGGTCTTCGCGCCACTGTCGGCTGCTCGCAGGCGGGCCTGCGTACGGCCTGCATTTCCAAGGTGTTTCCGACGCGTTCGCACACGGTTGCGGCGCAGGGCGGCGTCGCCGCCTCGCTCGCCAACATGGGCCCGGACAACTGGAAATGGCACATGTACGACACCGTAAAGGGGTCGGACTGGCTGGGCGACCAGGATGCGATCGAATATCTCTGCCGCAACGCGCCGGCAGCGGTCTACGAGCTCGAGCACTGGGGCGTGCCGTTTTCACGCACGGCCGACGGAAAAATCTACCAGCGTCCGTTCGGCGGCATGACCACCGATTACGGTCGCGGCCCGCCGGCGCAGCGCACCTGCGCGGCGGCCGACCGCACCGGCCACGCCATGCTGCACACGCTGTATGGCCAGGCGCTGAAGAATTCGACTGAGTTCTTCATCGAATATTTCGCGATCGACCTGATCATGGATAGCGAAGGTCGCTGCCGCGGCGTCGTCTGCATCAAGATGGACGACGGCACGATCCATCGCTTCCGTTCACAACTGACGATCCTGGCGACCGGCGGCTATGGCCGCGCCTATTTCTCGGCGACCTCCGCCCATACCTGCACGGGCGATGGCGGCGGCATGACGTTGCGCGCCGGCCTTCCGCTGCAGGACATGGAATTCGTGCAGTTCCACCCCACCGGCATCTACGGCGCCGGCTGCCTCATCACCGAGGGCGCGCGCGGCGAGGGCGGTTATCTGACGAACGCGAACGGCGAGCGCTTCATGGAGCGCTATGCGCCGAGCGTGAAGGATCTTGCGCCGCGCGACATGGTCTCGCGCGCGATGACGATGGAGATTCGCGAGGGACGCGGCGTCGGCAAGGGCGCCGACCACATCTTCCTGCACCTCGACCATCTCGATCCGAAGATCCTGCACGAGCGTCTGCCCGGCATTTCGGAAAGCGCGAAGATTTTCGCGGGTGTCGACGTGACGAAGGAGCCGATCCCGGTACTGCCGACCGTCCACTACAACATGGGCGGCATCCAGACGAACTATCACGGCGAAGTCCTGACCAAGAAGGGCAGCGACCCGGACGTGGTCGTGCCCGGCCTGATGGCGATCGGCGAAGCCGCCTGCGTGTCGGTGCACGGCGCAAACCGCCTTGGCTCGAACTCGTTGATCGATCTCGTCGTGTTTGGCCGCGCGGCGGGCCTGCGCGCCGCCGAGCTGGTGAAGGCCGGCGAAAAGCAGCCGGAACTGCCTTCGGACAGCGCCGACATGTCGCTTGGGCGTCTCGACAAGTATCGATATGCCAGCGGCGGCACGCCGACGGCGAAGCTGCGTCTGGAAATGCAGAAGGTCATGCAGGCCAATTGCGCTGTGTATCGCACCGGCGAGACGTTGGCCGAAGGCTCGAAGCTCATCCACGAAGTCTGGAAGGGCCGCGACGACATTGGCGTGACCGACCGCTCGCTGATCTGGAATTCCGATCTCATCGAGACGCTGGAATTCGACAATCTGATCGTGCAGGCGGTTGTGACGATGGACGGCGCCAACAATCGCACGGAATCGCGCGGCGCGCATGCGCGCGAGGATTATTCCGACCGCGACGACGTGAACTGGATGAAGCACACGCTGGCCACGATCGACGACGCCAACAAGGGCGTGTCGATCGACTACCGGCCCGTGCATTCCTACACAATGTCGAACGAGGTCTCGTATATCGAGCCCAAGGCGCGCGTTTACTAAAGCCCGCGTTTACCGACGCGCTCGCAGACAGACGGATCTGACCATGGTCGAATTCACCCTGCCGAAGAACTCCCGGGTCACGCCCGGCAAGACATGGCCGCGGCCCCAGGGCGCGACGAACGTCAAGGAATTCCAGGTCTACCGCTGGGATCCAGATGACGGCCGCAACCCACGGCTCGACACCTATTACGTCGACCGCGACGATTGCGGCCCGATGATTCTGGATGCGATCATCTGGATCAAGACGAACGTCGATCCGACGCTGACCTTCCGCCGCTCGTGCCGCGAAGGCATCTGCGGCTCCTGCGCGATGAACATCGACGGCACCAATACGCTCGCCTGCACCAAGGGCATGGACGAGGTTCCCGGCGCCATCAAGATCTATCCGCTACCGCACATGCCGGTCGTGAAGGATCTGGTGCCCGACCTCACGCGCTTCTACACGCATCACGCCTCGATCGAGCCGTGGCTGAAGACGTCGACGCCGGCGCCCGAGAAGGAATGGCTGCAGACGCCTGGCGACCGCGCCGAGCTCGATGGTCTCTACGAGTGCATCCTGTGCGCCTGCTGCTCGACGTCCTGCCCGAGCTACTGGTGGAACACCGAGCGCTATCTCGGTCCCGCCGCGCTGCTGCAGGCCTATCGCTGGCTGATCGATTCGCGCGACGAGGCGACCGGCGAGCGCCTCGATTATATCGAGGACACGTTCCGCCTCTATCGCTGCCACACGATCATGAATTGCTCGAAGGCTTGCCCGAAGGGGCTGAACCCGGCCAAGGCGATCTCCAAGATCAAGAACATGATGATCACGCGCCAGTTCTGATCGAACGCCATGAAACGAGAAAAGCCGCGACGGGACCCGTCGCGGCTTTTTACATGTTGTGCCCTTACGCTCGATCAGCGCTTGTGATGCTGCATCGAATACATGCGCGTATGCAGGTCGAGCATGGCGGTCGCGAAGCTGGAAGCGTCGTCGATCCATTCGTCCCACAGCGCGGCCGCAGACGGCGTCCGCGCGACAAGCTTGCCGGTGACGTCGTCCGCGTCGAACTGCAGATCGGCTTCGAACTTCTTGGCCATGCCCTGCATCGCGCGATTGCGGGCAAGGCAGGACATGTAGAGCGTCTCGGCGCCGCGGTTTCGCGCAGCCTGAACGATCCGGCCCATCAGTTCCGTGCCGACGCCACGCCGACGCCAGCCGACCTCGACCGAGAAGGCGGCTTCCGCCGAGCCTTTGTCGAGCCCGAGGCCGACGCCGCGCAATTCGCCGGCGCCGCGCATAACGCCATCGACGAAATAGCCATAGATGACGTCGTCGATGCCGAAGCAGCGATCGGCGTAATTGGTGAGGAAGTCGTCGTTGACGGCCATGGCGAACCGGTCATGCCGGCTCTGCGCATCCAGCCGCAGCAGATGATCGCGGAACGCCGGCATATCCGACGGCCACAGGCGCCGCACGACGCCGCCGTGAATATTCGCGTGATCCATATCAGCCTCCAGTCGCAACCCAATCGGCCGCACTCGAATCCGACCCACGCAACCCGTGTTCTCAAGATATTGTGCGTCGCAGCAGATTAAGCAAGAGTAAATGCCGGGCATTCTCTAGTGTGATGAAAATATGCGACTTTCTGTCGCTCTCAAGCCTCAGTTGACATGTGAACCAAGGCGAAATCGTGGCGGCGCGACGTGCAAAATGCTGCGTCGCACAAACTGCAGACGAGACGGTCTCGTACTTTGGGAGGATCAGCCTAGCAGATCGACCAGATGGGGAATCAGAGGTTCGTCGGCGGGCGGCATTGGCCAGTCCCGAAGTTCGCGGGGGCGCACCCACTTCACGGCCTGTCCCTCGCGCGGATGGACGAAGCCTTCCCAACGGCGGCAGATGTAGAGGGGCATCAGAAGGTGGAAGTCGTCGTAGGCATGGCTGGCGAATGTCAGCGGCGCGAGGCAGGGCGCCTTCACGCTGATCGACAATTCCTCGTGCAATTCGCGGATCAGCGCCTCTTCCGGCCGTTCGCCGGGATCGAGCTTGCCGCCGGGGAATTCCCAGAGGCCCGCCAGCTTCTTGCCCGGCGGGCGCTGCGCGATCAAGACGCGGTTGTCCTGGTCGACAAGAGCGCAGGCGACGACGAGCAAGAGATTCACTTGCACCCTCAGCGATCGTTGGTGACGACGAGCTTGATCGGCTTTTCTTCCTTGCCCGAGACCGTCACCGTCTCGAACATGGCGCCGCCGTCGTTGCCGGTTCGCATGCGGTGATGGAACGAGCCTGTGTTGATCTGGACGTAGCTGTCCTTGTCGCGGTAGCGCACCTGCGCAGTCACGAAATATTCGCCTGGCGCCACATTGTCGAATTCGAATCGGCCCGTCGATTCCGCGCGAACAGTGCGGGTGAAATCGGCATAGGCAGGATCGACGTCGACACGCGGGATCTGATCCGCCGGCAGTGAGCGTTGACCCTTGTAAAGAACCGTGAAGCGCTCGCGCGCATAGCGGGTCGCAGGAACGAGACGGATCATTTCGCCGGCCGCGTTCACCGTGCCACCCTTGTCGTCGCGCCAGAAGGCGTGACCGTGAATGGACGTCTTGCCGGTCTTCTTGATGTAGCCGGCCTCGCTGGCGTCAAAGGCCGCGGCGGTCGAAACGCTTGCAACTTCGGGAGTCGAACGGCAGCCGGCGAGCATCAGCGCCGCGATGGGCACAATCAGAAATTTACGCATCAAACGACCTCGTCACGCGCAATAGAGGGACAGTCGCGCGAGGCGCCGCAAAAGGCAAGGTATTGGAAAGCGAATACAGCGCGACGTCAGGAGCGGTAGTCTCCGTTAATTGCGACGTATTCCTTGGTGAGGTCGCAGGTCCAGACTTTCGCCGCGCCCTTTCCGATGCCGAGATCGACCCGAATTTCGATCTCCTGCTGCTTCATGACTTCCGAAACCTTCATCTCGTCATAGGCGGGATCGCGCAGGCCCTTGTGGGCGACGCGAATGCCGCCGAACCAGATCGCGAGTTTGTCACGTTCGGCCTTCTCGCCTGCCTTGCCAACTGCCATGACGATCCGGCCCCAGTTGGCGTCCTCGCCCGCTACCGCGGTTTTCACCAGCGGCGAGTTGGCGATGGAGAGGGCAATGCGCTTGGCGGCCTTGGCGCTGTCGGCGCCTGTCACTTCCACGCCGACGAACTTGCGCGCGCCCTCGCCGTCGCGCACCACCTGATGGGCGAGATTGGTCAGCACAACGTCGAGCGCCGCCTTGAACGCCGCAAGCCGCCGATCGTTGGCGGCCGTGATTTTCGGCGCGCCCCGCGTGGCGGCGGCGCCGGTTGCGAAGAGCAGCAGCGTGTCCGAGGTCGACGTGTCGCTATCGACGGTAATGGCGTTGAACGAGCCCTGCACGGACTTCGACAGCATGGCCTGAAGCGCGGGCGCAGATATCGGCGCATCGGTGAAGACGAAGGACAGCATGGTCGCCATATCCGGCGCGATCATGCCCGCGCCCTTGGCCATGCCGGAAATGCGCACGCGCACGCCGCCGATCTCGGCTTCGGCAGTCGCGACTTTCGGGAACGTGTCGGTTGTCATGATGGCGCGGGCGGCGTCGAGCCAGTTTTCGCCCGAAGCCTGTTTCACCAGCGTATCGAGCACGCCATCGAACTTGCGCGCATCGAGTGGCTCGCCAATCACGCCGGTCGAGGCCATGAATATCTCGCCCTCTTTCGCACCGGTCGCGGCGGCGGCGAGCTTGCCGGCGAGCTTCACGGCGTCTGCGCCGGTCTTGCCGGTGAAGGCGTTGGCGTTGCCGGAATTGACCAGCAGCGCGCGCGCCTTGCCAGCCTTCAGTTTCGCGCGGCACCAGTCGACCGGCGCCGACGGGCATTTGGATTTGGTGAAGACGCCAGCCACCTGCGTGCCCTTGTCGAGCAGCGCCAGCATGACATCCGTGCGGCCCTTGTAGCGAATGCCAGCCGCGCCCGACGCGAAGCGCACGCCGTCGATCGCGGGCATGTCCGGGACTATCTTGGGCGCAAGCGGCGAAAGCGGGGCGTCATGGGCCATGGCGAACCTCGTGCGAGCCTGCCGTTGACCGGAGGCGCGAAGGGAATGTGAAGCGACGGGCGCATGGTCGCGCGCTCGCGCAGAGCGCCGCGATTTGCCGGGCGAATCGCGCAGGCGTCAAGGCTCCGCCGCAAATGCCGGCCCTGTCATGACCGCGCTGCATGAATCGCGCTTGTCACGCCGCGCCAAGCAGGCACAATGGATCGCATAGCGCCGACAATCTCGTATGACAATGAGAGGCGCACGGGAGGGACGCATGAGGAAACTGAAATACGGGCTGGCGGCGCTCGCCATGACGCTGGGCGCCGGACTGGCGCAGGCGGAGATCACCAAGGACATCATCATCGCCGATCTCAACGACAAGAGCTCGGTTTTCTCGGACGCAGGCGGCGTCGGCGGCGTAATCGCGGCGCAACTCGCCATCGACGACATGGGCGGCAAGATCCGGGGTTGGCCGGTCAAGCTTCTGGGCCCCGATCATCAGAACAAGCTCGACATCGGCGTCGCGCTGGCGCGCCAGATGTATGACACACAGGGCGTCGACGCGATTTTCGACATCGGTAACTCCGCGATTTCGCTCGCCGTGCAGGAAATCGCCCGCGAGCGCGGCAAGATCCTGATCCACACGGGCTCGGCCACAGCGGACGTGTTCGGCAAGGCCTGTTCGCCGACGAGCGCGATGTGGCTCTACGACACGTATTCGCTGGCGCAGGGCATCGCGAAGTCGATTGTCGCGCAGGGCGGCGACAGCTGGTTCTTCATCACCGCCGACTATGCGTTCGGCCATGCGATGGAGGCCGAAGTCACAAAGATCGTGAAGGCGTCAGGCGGCAAGGTTCTGGGCTCGGTGCGCCATCCCGTCGGCGTGTCCGATTTCTCGTCCTTCCTGCTGCAGGCGCAGTCTTCGGGCGCCAAGGTGATCGCGCTCGCCAATGCTTCGGGCGATACTGTGACCTCGATCAAGCAGGCGCGCGAGTTCAAGATCGGCGAAGGCAACCAGAAGCTCGCCGTGCTGATCTTCTATCTCACCTCGGTCCATGCGCTGGGCGCCGAGGCGACGCAGGGCGTGCAATATCTCACCGGCTATTACTGGGATCGCGACGACGCCAGCCGAGAATTCGGCAAGCGATTTGCTGCAAAGCACGGCGGCAAGATGCCGACCCATGCCCAGGCCGTCGTCTACAGCGCGGTGAAGCACTATCTGCGCGCGGTGGACGCAGCCAATTCGACGGATGGCCTGACCGTGATGCGCAAGATGAAGGAAATGCCGGTCGACGATTTCTTCGCGCCGGGCGCGATGGTGCGTCCCGACGGGCGACTCAATAACGGCTACTGGCTGGCGGAAGTGAAGAAGCCATCGGAGGTCAAGCAGGGCTGGGACCTCCTGAACATCAAGGCGAAGGTGAAGCCGGAAGACGTGCTGCGCCCGATCGCCGATGGCGGCTGCACCAGGCTCGACCCGCCGCAATGATTTGTCGGCAGGGCTGACAAGCAAAAAGGGCCGCGGAAGCAATTCCGCGGCCCTTTCGTTTTCGGGACAGCCCGAAGATCACTTCTTCTGGTTGGCGGCTTCCGCGTCTTCGGGCTTCATGCCCTTTTGCGGCGTGTCGAAGCGTTCGATCTTGGCGGCGTCGCGCAGCTTCACGACCTCGTCGCCCTCGGCCTTTTGGACGACGTAGCGCACGACCTGGTCGCGGACCTGGTCGAGCTTCGGGAATTCCTTCGTCCGCTTTTCCTCGAGCTTGATGATGTGCCAGCCAAACTGGCTCTTCACCGGATCGGACAGCTGGCCGGGCTTCTCCAGCTTGAAAGCGGCCTCGGCGAATTCCGGCACCATCCGGTCCTTGGTGAACCAGCCGAGGTCGCCGCCCTTGGAGCCGGGGTCCTTGGACACTTCCGTCGCGACCTTGGAGAAATCCTCGCCGCCCTTCACGCGCTCCAGCGCCTTCTTGGCCTCTTCCTCGGTTGGGACGAGAATGTGGCTGGCGTGAACCTCGGGCTCGGGCTTCTGGGTCTTGGCGACCTCGTCGTAGGTCTTCTGGACGTTGGCTTCCGTATTGGCCGCCTCGCCCAGCTTGCCGAGATAGGTCTCGGTCAGCAGCTTGTCGCGCATATAGGCGAGCTTGCGAGCGAATTCCGGGCTGGCGGAGACTTTCTCGGCTTCGGCCTTCTGCGCAACGACCTTGGCGACGATCAGATTGTCGAGCAGCGCCTTGTCGCGCGCCGGCCCCTGGAGCTCGCGCGGCATACGCTCCTCCAGATCGGCGCGGGCGATCGCAAGATCCTCGTCGGTGATCTCGACGCCGTTCACCCTGGCCAGCACCTTCGCGGCGGCCGGCGCGACGCCGCACAGCGCCACGGCCAAGGCGACGCTGGCGGTGGCCGCGCGCAGGGACAGTCGATGGGTCAAAAAGGACATGCGGTTCTCCAGGAGGCTGCGCGGCCGGCGGCCGGCACATAACGAATCGCGCCAATGGCGGGAAAATCGGGCGTAAATTCGCCCATTCTCGGGCGAGGCGCAATCGGTCCGCCGGGCGCGGCCGCGTTGACAACGAGCCTGCCCGTCCTTATCTCTCGCCCGGCTTTTCCGGGCGTCCCGGCGCATGTCCGCCGCCTCGGCGGCGCCGCGTTCTCCCGCCATTGATGTTCGAAAACACGGCCCGCGACGCCTTTCGCGCCGGGCTGGCACAGGCACAGGTCGTCCATGCTCGGCAATATCGCGAAGAAGATTTTCGGCTCTGCCAACGACCGCCGGCTCAAGGGCTACCAGCCCAACGTCCGCGCGATCAACGCGATGGAGCCGGAAATCGCCGCGCTGACCGACGAGCAGCTGACCGCCCGCACGCAGGCCTTCCGTGACCAGATCGCCGCCGGCAAGTCGCTCGACGAACTGCTTGTGCCGGCTTTCGCCACGGTGCGCGAGGCGGCCAAGCGCGTGCTCGGCCAGCGCCATTTCGACGTACAGCTGATCGGCGGCATGGTGCTGCATGAGGGCGGCATTGCGGAAATGCGCACCGGCGAAGGCAAGACGCTCGTCGCCACGCTCGCGGTCTATCTGAACGCGCTCGCCGGCAAGGGCGTGCATGTCGTGACCGTCAATGATTACCTCGCCAGCCGTGACGCCGAATGGATGGGACGCGTCTATCGCTTCCTCGGCATGAGCGTGGGCGTGATCGTGCACGGTCTGGACGACGACCAGCGCAAGGCGGCCTATGCCTGCGACATTACCTACGGCACCAACAACGAATACGGCTTCGACTATCTGCGCGACAACATGAAGTACGAACTCGCGCATATGGTTCAGCGCGGGCATGCCTATGCGATCGTCGACGAAGTGGACTCGATCCTGATCGACGAGGCGCGTACGCCTCTGATTATTTCCGGTCCGTCCGAGGATCGTTCCGATCTCTACAATTCGATCGACAAGCTGATCCCGTCGCTGGTGAAGGGCGACTACGACATCGACGAGAAGCAGCGCACGACCAGCCTGACCGAGGCTGGTAATGAACATATGGAAGAGCTGCTGCGTGCGGCAGGCATATTGAATGACGGCTCGCTGTACGAGGCCGCCAACGTCACCATCGTCCACCACGTCAACCAGGCCCTGCGCGCGCACAAGCTGTTCCAGCGCGACAAGGACTACATCGTGCGTAACGGCGAAGTCGTCATCATCGACGAGTTCACCGGCCGCATGATGCCGGGCCGCCGTTATTCGGAAGGCCTGCACCAGGCGCTGGAAGCCAAGGAGCATGTTCAGGTCCAGCCCGAGAACGTGACTCTGGCCTCCATCACCTTCCAGAACTATTTCCGTCTCTACGAGAAGCTCGCCGGCATGACCGGTACGGCTTCGACCGAGGCCAACGAATTCGCCGAGATCTACAAGCTGGACGTTGTCGAAATCCCGACCAACCGCCCGGTGCAGCGCAAGGACGAAGACGACGAGGTCTATCGCTCCGAAGAAGAGAAGCTGAGCGCCATCGTCGGCGAGATCGAGGCGGCGGCCGTCAATCTCCAGCCGATGCTGGTCGGCACGACATCGATTGAAAAGTCCGAGCTGCTCGCCGAATTCCTGATCAAGAACGGTTACACGCAGATCGATTTCGAGGACCCGAACGCGCTCGACGGCTTGTTCGCCGCGGCGCTCGCTGGCAAGCCGTCTAAAATGTTCGCCGTGCTCAACGCGCGCTTCCACGAGCAGGAAGCCCATGTCGTCGCGCAGGCGGGCGTGCCTGGAGCAATCACGGTCGCCACCAACATGGCGGGACGCGGCACCGACATTCAACTCGGCGGCAATGCGGACCTGCGCATCGAAACGGAATGTGCGGGCCTCGAAGGCGAGGAACGCGCCGCCAGGGAGCAGGCGATTCGCGCCGATGTCGCGCGGCTGAAGGAGCAGGCGATCAAGGCCGGCGGCCTCTACATCGTCGGCACGGAGCGCCACGAGAGCCGCCGCATCGACAATCAGCTGCGCGGCCGTTCCGGCCGTCAGGGCGATCCCGGCCGCTCCAAGTTCTTCCTGTCGCTGCAGGACGATCTGATGCGCATCTTCGGCTCGGACCGCATGGATTCGATGCTGCAGAAACTCGGCCTGAAAGAGGGCGAGGCGATCATCCATCCCTGGATCAACAAGGCGCTGGAAAAGGCGCAGCAGAAGGTCGAGGCGCGGAATTTCGACATCCGCAAGAACATCCTGAAGTTTGACAACGTCATGAACGACCAGCGCAAGGTCGTGTTCGAGCGTCGCCGCGAGATCATGGCCGAGGAAACGGTCGAGGAGACAATCGGCGAAATGCGCGAGGGCGTGCTCGAGCGGCTGGTGGCGACGCATATCCCGAAGGACGCTTATGCGGAAGCTTGGGATGTCGCGGGACTGCACGACGCCGTCGTCAACACGCTGGGCATTGATGCGCCGGTCGCCGACTGGGCGAAGGAAGAAGGCATCGCCGACGAGGAGATGCTGGACCGTCTGATCAAGACCGCGAACGAGGCCTATGCCGCGCGCGTCGAGAAGAATTCGCCTGACGTCATGCGCTACGTCGAAAAGCAGATCGTGCTGCAGGCGCTCGATCATTTGTGGCGCGAGCATCTCGTCGTGCTCGATCATCTGCGCCAGGTGATCGGCTGGCGTGGCTACGCGCAGCGCGATCCGCTGAACGAATACAAGTCCGAGGCGCTCGACCTGTTCCGCACCATGATGGAGCGTTGGGACGAGATCACCACCGGCCAGACGATGCGTGTCGAAGTCGCGTTCGAACCTGCGCCGGGCGAACTGCCGCCGATGCAGGGCCACCACATCGACGCGACGACCGGCGACGACGAAATGGCGCTGGCCGAAATCAATGCGCGGATTGCGTCCGGCCAGTTTTCGCCGCAGTCGCTGCTGCCCTCGCAGACGATCGAGACCGCGACGCGCGACCCGAACGATCCGTCGAGCTGGGGCAAGGTCTCGCGCAACGAGGCCTGTCCGTGCGGCTCGGGCAAGAAGTACAAGCACTGTCATGGGCAGTTTGCGTGATTTCCGACCGCTGATCGCCGCGTGCGAGTCGGCACATCGCCCGGAACGGGGCGGGTCTAGTCTCTCCTCATCGCCAAGCAAAACGGCGAACACATTCAGGAGAGAGCCATGACCCGCACGCGCAAGATCATCACCGCTTCCATCGCCGCGCTGACGCTCGGCGGCGCCGTCGCCGGCACGTCCACCCCGGCTGCTGCCTGGTGCAACGGCTGGACCTGCTACAGCGACGGCCCTTCGGGTGGCGCGATCGCAGCCGGCGTGATCGGCGGGCTTGCGCTTGGCGCCATGGCGGCCGGCGCCGCCAACGCCCAGCCGCGCTACGAGCGCACCTGCGTGCAGCGTGTCGCCGTGTATGACGATTGGGGCCGCTTCCGTGGCAATCGCCGCGTCCGCGTCGCCTGCTGATCCCCTCTGAATCCAAAGCTCCTGAAAGGCCCTCGCCAGAAATGGCGGGGGTTTTTCATTTGGGACCGGCGCTGCCGGTGGTAAGCAGCGCGGATGAGCGCGAGAGACGATTCCGCCGTCGAGCCGACCGGGACGGGCGCGGGCCCGGCGGTCGTGGACGTCGTTGCGCCGGTTGCGGTCGATACCGCCTATTCCTACCGCGTGCCGGCGGGTCTTGCGCTGAAGGCCGGCGATCTCGTGGACGTGCCGCTGGGGACCCGCGAGACGCTCGGCGTCGTCTGGGCGGTGCGCCAGACGGCGGCGGGCGCCAATCTCAAGGCGGTGCTCGGGAAGCGCGACGCGGCCACACTCGCGCCAGCCCTGATGCGCTTCATCGACTGGGTCGCGCGCTGGACGCTGTCGCCGCGCGGCATGGTGCTGCGGATGGCGACGCGCGCTGCCGAGGAGATCGGCCCTGATCCGGTCCGGCTTGGCTATCGCGCGACAAGCGTCGCGCCCGAGCGGCTGACGCCCGCAAGGTCCCGCGTGCTGGCGGTGGCGCAAGACGGCTTTGCCCGCTCGAAATCGGCGCTGGCCGAAGCCGCCGCCTGTTCGGCCGGTGTGATCGATTCGCTGGTCGATTGCGGCGCGCTCGAAGCGCTCGCCCTGCCGCCGGAAGCGGTGGCCGAAACGCCCGATCCCGCTTTTGCAACGCCTGTGCTCGGCGCGGAGCAGCGCAACGCCGCCGATGCGATGGCGCAGTCGGTTCGTGCGCGAAAATTTTCCGTGACCCTGCTGGAAGGGGTTACGGGCTCGGGCAAGACGGAGGTCTATTTCGAGGCCGTCGCCGCAGCTTTGCGCGACAACGGGCAGGCGTTGATCCTGATGCCCGAAATCGCGCTGACCGCCCAGTTTCTCGATCGGTTTGCCGCCCGCTTCAGCGTGCGCCCGGCCGAATGGCATTCGGGCGTGTCCGGCCGCAAGCGGTCGCGCATCTGGGCCGGTGTTTCGGAAGGCCATGTGAAGGTCGTGGCCGGCGCGCGCTCGGCGCTGTTCCTGCCGTTCGCGGAATTGCGCGTCATTGTCGTCGATGAGGAGCACGAGGCCGCCTACAAGCAGGAGGACGGCGTCTCCTATCATGCGCGCGACATGGCGGTGGTGCGCGCGCGAACGGAGGACATCGCCGTCGTGCTGGCCTCCGCCACGCCGTCGATCGAGACGCGCGTCAATGCCGAGCAGGGCCGCTACCAATGGCTGCGCCTGCCCGAGCGGCACGGCGGGCGGACGCTGCCGCAGCTGGCCAGCATCGACCTCAGGCGTTCGGCGCCCGAACGCGGCAAATGGATCTCGCCCGTTCTCGCGCAGGCGATGTCCGAGACGATCGTCGCCAACGAACAGGCGTTGCTGTTCCTCAACCGGCGCGGCTTTGCGCCGTTGACGCTGTGCCGGGCGTGCGGGCATCGCTTCCAGTGCCCGAACTGCACGGCCTGGCTGGTCGAGCATCGCTTCCGCCGCGCGCTGGTCTGCCATCATTGCGGCCATATCGAACGCCGCCCGGACGTTTGCCCGGAATGCGAGACCGCCGATTCGCTGATGGCCTGCGGGCCGGGCGTCGAGCGGCTGGCCGAGGAGGTCGCGACGCTTTTTCCCGACGCCCGCACGCTCACGCTGTCCTCCGATTTTCCCGGCGGCACGGAGCGGTTGCGGCGCGAGATCGAGGAGATTTCGAGCGGCGCTTTCGACATCGTCATCGGCACGCAACTCGTGGCGAAGGGCCATAATTTTCCCCATCTCACTTTGGTCGGCGTGGTCGACGCCGACGTTGGCCTCTCCTCCAGCGATCCGCGCGCTGCGGAGCGCACGTTCCAGCTGCTGCAGCAGGTGATCGGCCGCGCCGGGCGTGGCGACCGGCCGGGGCGCGGGCTGGTGCAGACGTTCCAGCCCGACCATCCCGTCATCCGCGCGCTGATCTCGGGCGATCAGGAAAAATTCTACGCCGAAGAAATTTTCGCCCGCGAGACCGCGAACCTGCCGCCGTTCTCCCGGCTGGCGGCCATCGTCGTGTCCTGCACGGATCGCGCGGCGGCGGAGGCCCATGCGCGCGCGCTGGTGCGGGCGGCCTGGGACATGCCCGCTGATACGCGTTTTCGCGTGGCGCCCGCCGGCGGCCTGCCGGCGGCCGACGAGATCGTCGTGCTCGGGCCGGCCGAGGCGCCCATTGCCATGGTGCGCGGCCGGCACCGGTTTCGCCTGCTCGTGCGCGCGCCGCGCGGCGCCGATTTGCAGGCTTTTTTGCGCGCGATGCTGGCGGCGGGGCCGAAGGAACGCGGCAATGTGCGCGCGCAGGTGGATGTCGATCCGCAGAGCTTTTTGTAGCCGGGATCCGGGAGAGGGCAGGGTGAGGGGCCGGTCGTGCTCGAGCAGTCTTCCCACGGCCCCGGCCCCTCATCCGGCCTTCGGCCCCCTTCTCCCCGTGAAACGGGGAGAAGGGGCGCGTCCCCTTGCTTCGCCGGGACCGCCGGCTTCCAGCCGGCTCATGCCGATGAACCGCGGTTCGATGCCGGACGGAGGCCGGCGGTCCCGGCCGGGGCGAGCCAAACGATTAATGCATTTCCGCTCAGGGGTTGCCTTTCTCGTCAGAATCAGATTACTCTGCATTATAGAGTTATCTGGAGTGAGCCAAAATGTTCAAACGCCTCATCCTGCGCCCCGTTGTCCTGCTCCTCGCCCTGATCGGCGCCGGCGCTGCCGCGCTGGCGGCCATGATCGCGCAGCCGTTGGTTGCGCCGCCGCCGCTGGCCTCGATCCAGAACGGCGCGCAGGCGGTTGATCCGAAGCTGGCGCCGCCCCTTTCCTATTTCGCCGCGCGTGACGGGACCCAGATCGGTTATCGCGTATTCGAGGCATCCGGCGGCGCGTCGGCGCCGACGGCGATCCTGATCCACGGTTCGGCGGGCCATTCCATGAACCAGACGCTGGTCGGCAAGGCGCTGGCGGAGGCAGGCGTTAGGGCCGTGGCCATCGACATGCGCGGCCATGGCGCCTCGGGCATGCGCGGCGATGTCGCCTATATCGGCCAAAGCGAGGATGATCTCGCCGACCTGCTCGACCACCTGAAGCTCGCCGACAAGCCGATTCTCGCGGGCTTCTCGATGGGCGGCGGCTTCGCGCTGCGCGTCGCGCATTCCGCGCAAGGTGCGAAGTTCAGCCGCTTCGTGCTGAGCTCGCCCTTCCTGGGCGTCGATGCGCCGACGTCGCGGCCCTCCTCGGGCGACGGGCATTGGGCGAATATCGACATGCCGCGCATCGTCGCGCTGACGTTCCTGCATCGCGCGGGCATCGAGTGCTGCGGGTCGCTGCCGGTGATCGCCTACGGCTTGCCGGCGGAAATCCAGCGCTATGCGACGACGCGCTATTCCTTCCGGCTGCTGTCGAGCTTCGGACCCAAGGACAGCCGCTATCGCGATCTCCAGGGCATCGAGACGCCGATCTCGATCATCGCGGGCGAGAAGGACGAGCTTATGTTCGCCGATCGCTACGCAGACGTGGCGAAGACCGGCGCGCATGTGCAAGTTGCGATCATCCCCGGCGTGAATCACATGGGCATGGGCCGCGAACCGGCCGCGCTGGCAGCGATCGTGGCGGCAGTGAAGGGCGAGATGAAATGAGCATGGATGCGCAAGCGGCGGCCGCCGCGCTCGGCGAAATCGAGGGGCTTCGCGCAGCGACGCGACGCTCGTTCGGCTACAGGCTGGCGAGCGCGAAGCTGGTCCTGTGGGGCGTCGTCGTCGCGGTCGCCAATGTGCTGGCTTACGTCTTTCCGGAGAAGCCGGGGCGCATCTGGATCGTCATGACGTCGATCGGCATCGTCGCCTCGCTGATCCTCGGCCGGCGGCTTGCGCGCAACGGCTATGGGCCGGTGTGGCGGATCTTTGCGGGCTTCCTGCTTTTTCTGGCCTTTGGCCTGTTCTGGTCGGTCGGCCTCGGGCATTTCACGGGGCGCGAGATGGACGCATTTTGGCCGACGCTGATCATGTTTGGCTATTGCCTCGCTGGCCTCTGGCTCGGCCGCGTGTTCATCGTGCTCGGCCTGTCGATCGCCGTGCTGGTCGCCATCGGCTATGTCGCGCTGGGGCCGACCTATCCGCTCTTTCTGGCTGTCGTGAACGGCGGCGGGCTGATCCTGTGCGGCCTGTGGATGCGGCAGGCATGAGCGCGCCGGACGACGTCATCCACCAGCCGGTGCGGCTGCGCATCATGGCGGCGCTGACGGCCCTGACGCTGGATGCGGAAGGGCTCGACTTCTCGCATCTCAAGAAGCTGACGGGCGCGACCGATGGCAATCTCGGCGCGCATATCGACCATCTGGCCAAGGCGAATTACGTCGCGGTCGAAAAGGCCTTTGTCGCGCGGCGTCCGCGCACCACCGTGACGGCGACTGGCGCAGGGCGGCGCGCGTTTGAAAGACACGTCGCCTTCCTGCGCAGCGTGATCGATGGCGGCTGAGGGGATATCTCCCTCTCCCC
>Ga0209023_10003866_pt1 | contig 17524 bp, 12 predicted proteins | sample LakOneMetagenome_FD_187468 | JGI IMG/M metagenome (GOLD analysis project Ga0209023, IMG submission 187468) | Freshwater and sediment microbial communities from Lake Erie, Canada (SPAdes) (version 2) | ecosystem: Environmental > Aquatic > Freshwater > Lentic | place: Lake Erie, Canada... | reverse complement strand
GACTTCGGGCTCGGCAAGCTGCTGGTGGAAGACGAAGAGCGACTGGTCGTTGCGGCCGACGTCACGCGCATGCTGGGTATTGGTTACACGCCGCGCTACGCGTCGCCCGAACAGGTGAGCGGTGGCGGCATGACCACCGCCAGCGACGTCTATTCACTTGGCGTCACGCTGTACGAAATCCTGACTGGCGCGCCATTCGACGGCAGCCAGAACTACACGCGTCCGTCGGAACGGCTGGCGGAATCGCCGACCCGCAGCACCTGGTCGCGCCGCGTGCGCGGCGACATCGACAGCATCATCGCCAAAGCGGTGAGTGAAGCGCCGGAGGATCGCTACGCCAACGCCGCTGCGCTCGGTGATGATCTGCGACGATTCCTCAAGTCCGAGCCGGTCACTGCGCAGCCCGACACGAGCCTTTACCGCACCGGCAAGTTCGTGCGCAGACATCGGCTTGCGGTTGGTTCCGTCGCACTGACCAGCCTGCTGGTGTTGATCGCGCTCGGCGTCTCGATCATGCAAACGGTTGAAGCGCGTCGCCAGCGCGAAAACGCTGTGCGCGAGGAGAAGTCGCGCGACGCGATGCTCAACTACGTCACCGAGCTGATCTCGGTGTACGCACCGCGCGACCGGCCGGTGACGTCGGCACAACTGCTCGAACTGGGTGTCGAGAACATCGACAAGACGTTCGGCAAGGATCCCGCGACCTGTCATGAGATCGGGCAACTGTTCTCCGAGCGACTGAGCACTCTGGGCGAGCGCGAAAGCGCCATCCGCGCGCAGCGGCACGCGCTGGGTTGCGCAAGGACGTCCGCCGACACCCAGCGCGTTGTCGATGCGGCGTCATTGCTCGCACACATGCTGGCGCGTCATGGCGAAATCGCGGAGGCGAAGCGCTTGCTCGGCGAAGCGGAAGCGCTGTTGCCATCGATACCGAAAGACTCGCCGCGACGCGGCGAAATCGCCACCAACGTGCGCATGGACCGCCTGAGTCTGGCGGTTACCGAGGGCGATGCTGGCACCGCCGTCAATGTGGCCGAGGATCTGCTGCGGCAGTTCGCGGAAGTAAAGGGGCCGACGCAACTCTCCGACGCGACGCTGTTCAATCGTGGCGCTGCCGCCTACAACCGCGCGATGCGCTATGGCGACAGCCTGGCGCTGCAGGATCGGGCAATGCAGGCACTGACAACCCCCGGAGACGGCGCTAACACCAACGTGCTCGTTTATCACAGCGTGCGCGTTTACACGCTGTTGCAGGCGGGCGACCCGGCGGCGGCGGTACGCCATTTCGAAACGCAGGTGCAACCATCCGCGCGAGGTGGCCTGGGCGAAATACCTGCCGATCTGTTTTCACGGGTCGTGATCGCGTACGCACAGGCGGGCGATGCGTTACGCGCACGGGAAATGCTGACTGCGCGGCCGGACAGTGTGGACGCGGCGGATCGTCCGCGAGCACAGCGCTCGGAGGCGAAGTTCACGGTGTGCCTTGCCGAGCACAATCTGGCATGCATGCGCGATGTTGTCAGCGACTACAAGACGCTGATCCAGCGCGCTTATCCCAGTAATCCGGCCGAATCAGCGATCGCACATTGGGTTGACGCGACCATTGCCGCGCAATCCGGCAATCGCGATGCTGCGCTGGCCGCCGTAGAAGCGGGCCTGAGTCAAATCGCGCAGCACACCCTGAGCCCGAGCCCGGTGCGCGCGCGCTTGCTGGTTATCAAGGCGCGGCTGCTGCTCGAGGCCGACCGGGCAGAAGAATCGTTGCGGGTGAGCGAGGACGCGCTGTCGTACCTGCGCGAGCAGCAGAAGTACCCGCCGGAACGCAGCATCGTCCGCGCTGAATTGCTGGCCCTTGCCAGTGAAGCGCACGTGCGGCTTGGCAATGCCGAGGCCGCTGCGCGCACCCGCGACGAGGCCAATGCCGTATTTCGCAACACCATGACCAAGCCGCGACAGCTGCCCTAAACACGCAGGACACACGCGGGCCGGCGCCGCCCGTCTCACGCCATCTCGTGAGCAAGTTTTCGCCGTTATCTCGTTTGCACTGACAGCGAGGCTTTTTGCGAAATCGACCGGGTCGGCGTCCCATTTCTGGACGATCAACTCTGTTCACAAAGCCTTGCTGTATGGGGCGTGAGACGAAATAACGGCAAAAGTCGACTTCTTGTATTTACTCGTCTGAGGCCCTGATCAATGGCGCTTTGAAGAAAAAGTTGATGACCAAAATGAAACTCTCCACAGCTATCTGCGTCGGCGTCCGCGTGATGCTCGTGACGCTGGTATGTGCCGCGTCATTCGTCGCGCGCGGCGCCGTCCCCGCCGCCGAGCGACAGGTCCTGCTCGACATCTACAACAGCACCAACGGGCCCGCATGGACAGGAGTCTCGCCCACCTGGACCGGCGCTGCCGGCACCGAATGCGGTTGGGGCGGCGTGACCTGCAACGCCGCACAGACGACGGTGATCGAGATATTGCTGTCGGGCAAAAACCTGACCGGGCCGCTGCCAGCGTCGTTGAACCAGTTGACCAATCTGCAATACCTGATTGCCGACGGCAACCGGCTGACCGGCAGCATTCCCGCGTTGACCGGAATGACGGCGTTGCGCGGGTTCAACGTGTCGCGCAACCAGCTTGACGGCAGCATTGGCTCGCTCGCCGGGTTGGCCGCACTGGAGCAGTTTCAGGCCAGTCAAAACAGTCTGACCGGGAGCATCCCGTCACTGGTCGGCCTCACGGCGCTGCGTGGTCTCTATGTCGACCAGAACCGCCTGACCGGCGCGATTCCTTCGCTTGCCGGACTTAGCAACCTGCAGCAGATTTCCCTGTACCGGAATACGCTGACCGGCTCGATTCCTGCGCTCACCGGGCTCACGTCGCTCACGTCGCTTGACCTTCGCACCAACCAGCTGACTGGCAGCCTGCCGTCGCTGGTCGGGCTCGTGGCTTTGCAGCGGTTGGTGGTTGCCAACAATCAGCTGAGCGGCGCGTTGCCAGCAGTGCCGTCACCTAACAACCTCACGCCATCGCAGTCGGAGTTATGCCCGAATGCCTTCACGGTTAGTGCCGATTCGGCGTGGAACGCCGCGACCGGCGTCACGCCATGGTCGCGCGACTGCTCGTTCAACTACACCATCACGCCGGTCCCCGCCGCCAACGGCAGCATCTTCCCGGCGACGCCACAGCAGGTGGGTCAGGACGGCTCTCTCGTGTTCGATATCGTGCCCAACGCGGGCTATGGCGTGGTGGTTGGTGGCACCTGTCGCGCCGGCACGCTCGCGGGCACCTCATACGCGCTGATATCTCCGAATGCCAATTGCACCGTGGCGCCGACTTTCAGCAACGCGCAGTTCAGCGTCACCATCAGCAGCACTGGTAACGGCACGGTCACCCCCATCGGCGTGCAGACAGTGTTGTTCGGCAGCTTCGTTTCGTTCACGGCGACGCCAGACGCCGGGTATCGTGCGAACGCGCAGACGACGTGTGGCGGCGTGAATGGCTTTCTGGTGGGCGGAAATCAGTACACGACATCGGGGGCCGTCACGGCAAACTGCACAATCACCGTCACCTTCGCGCCCATCGTGCCGCAATTCATCGTCACGCCAGTTGCCGGCGCACATGGCAGCATAAGCCCGGCCACGCCCGTCACCGTGCAGCAATCGTCGCCGACGGCGTTTACCGTGGTGCCCGCTGCGGGATATGCGATCGGCAGCGTCAGCGGTTGCGGTGGAACCTTGAGCGGCAGTATCTACACGACGGGTCCGATTACGGGCAACTGCACGGTCAGCGCGAGCTTCGTCGCAGTTGCCGTTGCGACACAGAGCGTGCCGGTGAACGGGATGGGGGCTGCGCTCTTGCTGGCATTGCTTGGTATGACGTTTCTGCGACGGCGTGGACCGCGTTCCGGTACGCGGCACATCCAGAGCAGCGGGCGCCGATGAAACGCCCGAACATGATTGGCCCGCTGCTCCCAAACGGGCGGCGGTGAGAACTACTGCTGCTCCGCAAGGGCGCTGGCCAGAAACGTACGCGCTTTCTGCCAGTCACGGGTGGCGGTGGCCATCGAAATGCCGAGCTGTCCGGCGCATTCTTCAAGCGTGAACCCGGCGAAATAACGCAACTCGACCAGATCGTGCGCGCGCTGGTCGATTTCCTTGAGTTCCTGCAGCGCGCGGTCCACGCCAAGAATCTGATCATGGTTGAGCGTGCTCGCGGGCACTTCGCCGGCGAGCGTGAGGCTTACCTCAACGGCATCGCGTTTGCCGGTTTGGCGCGCACGCACGTAGTCGACGACCACGCTGCGCATTGCGCGCGCTGCATAACTGAAGAATGCCTCGCGCGACAGCGTGGACCCGAGCTTCGCCATGCGCGCGTAGCTTTCGTGCACCAGCACGGTGGCGGGCAGATCGGTCAGATTGGACTGGCTGCGCAACTGACTGCGCGCAACGCGCTTCAGCTCTGAATAAACCGCCTGATACGCCGCGGCCGGATCTGCGGAGTCGAAATTGAAATGATGGTTTTCAGCGTCGTTCAACGTGTTCTCGCAAGCAGGTAAGCACAAGTGGGTAACCCAGTGTCGCGGACAGTTTAGGTGAGCGTGACCGCGTTGTCAGTCAGACGCAACAGGCGCAACGGACATGACAACTATTTCTTTCGACGTCACGGCGATTGTTCATTCGCACGGGAACCGTGCACCCCGGTGAGCAACTCTGCCGCTGGTGCTCGTTTGTTCAATGAGGATGAATTCATTCTGCGCAGAGTATTTTTTCGGAGCGCTGCGCATCAAGCGTGGAGTAAAGCCACGCACATATTGCAACGACAAAGGCCGATCTGATGTTCGAGTCGCGGCCGCAGCGATGACGCAGTTGTAGCGGCATCAGCTTTTTCGTCAAAGCCTTATTGCACAGGGGCAGAGATCAATAAATGAATAAAGTCGAGTTCCATTAAAAATGCCAGATAGCCCGCATGCAATAGCGCTTTATGAAGAAAGTTATTGTCGTTTGAAAGTCCTGATCATCGCCGATTTTTCGGATGCAGAGCAGGAGTACTGTGTGCTGCAGGTACTGGAAAATGTTGGCCTTGACGGTGCGCCCTGTGCGCCGCTGGTCGGCAGCTCATTCACCTTCCGCCGTCGACATGACATTCATTGTCATGGCATGGGTCGACTGATTCGCGACATCGGCGAAACCCGCTAGTGGCGCGACCGTCGGAAACTCATAGCCCCGCCAAATCCAGCGGCAGCCAAAAGCCGCACTGGCGCACGAGATACTGCTGAATGTCGGTCCAGGTGCGGCGTTTTGCTGCTGCTGGAAAACTGATGCCGGCAACAACGGCATTACCCGTGATGCCGAGCATCACGCGCGTCATGATCAGGCCGTCCACGGTGGCGAGCATGCGTCCGTCGCCATCAAGATCCATGGTGCAATTTCGTGCCGCATGCTCGCCGTAGGTCAATCGCGTGATGCAGAACATGGTGACTGTGCCAATGCGGCAGGAGCCGGCAATCAGCAGACGCAGCTCGTCGCTGGATGCAATTGCATTGGCTTGAATTGCCATCGTGTTGGCATGATCGTCGGAAAGGAGCGGCGGCACCATGAAGCGACCATTGCCGTTGTCAGCATCGCCGTCAAACGTGACGTCCAGATCGCCGCCGGCGTGATAGCGCGCCGCACAGAACTGGTAGACCGCGCCGTTCTGGCATTGCCCGGACAGTACGAATTTTCCGTCCGGCTGCACCGCGATACTGGTCGCAAAATCGTCGCCGGTGCCTACGGGCAGCGCAAAGCCCGGAAAACCCGTCGACCAGAAGGTGATTGAGCGGCCGCGTCCTTCCTCCAGTCTCACACCGCAAAAGTCGTAGTTGCTGCCGTTCCAGCAGGAACCGGCGATCAGGATGTAGCCGTCGGGCCGCAGCGCGACTGCCGACGCGTAGTCTGAACTGGAGCCAGCGGTCACTTGAATGATGACTTTGCCGTTGCCGTTAAAGGTACTGATGTTGTTGCCGCCGTCAAACGCGAGATCGAAGCGGCCATCGCTACTCATGAATCTTGCGGCGCAAAAATCGAGGCCCGTCGCACCGGCTTCACAAGTTCCGACCACCAGAATTTTGCCGTCGGGCTGCACCGCGAGCGCTGCCGCAGCGTTGCTGCCGGTTCCGACCGCGACGGCAAATCTGCCGTTGCCGCTGCCGACGCCCGTTCCGGCCGCATCCGGACCATCAAAGCTCGCGTCGAAGGTGCCGTTGGGGTTGAGTCGCGCCACGCAGAACAGATCCACGGTGGCGGGGCGACAGGTTCCCGCCACCACGATCTTGCCGTCGGGCTGGATGGCCATAGCGGCGAGGCTTTCATGACCGCTGGCGCCGATGCGCAGCAAAAACTTGCCGTGACCGGTACCTTCACCGGTACCCGCCGCATCAGGGCCATTGAAGCTTGCGTCCAGCGAGCCATCGGAATTGAGGCGTACGAGGCAAAAGCCGTTGAAGCTGGCGCCCGCGCAGGTGCCGCCCAGCACAATCCTGCCATCGGACTGCAGCGCCACGGCGCTCGCGCCGTCGTTGGCACTGCCAACCGGCAGCAGGAAACCGCCGCCGCTGGTGCCACTGGGACCGACAAACGTCGCGTCGAGCTGGCCCGACGCGGTCAACCGCGCAACGCAGAAGTCGGAGTTGCCGCTGCCTTGACAGCCGCCAGCGAGCACGATCTTGCTGTCTGGCTGCACAAGCATTGCGCGCGCGTCGTTGGCCGTGGAACCACCGATGGCGAAGGCGTACTTGCCGGCTCCTTGCGAAAAATTCACGGTGTCCGTCTGCCCGGCCTGCGCGCTGGCGACGGACGGCAGCAGACAAAGGCACAAAAGGCCCGTCGCGTAGAGACGCGACAAATGGACTGGGCGGACGGCAGACAGGAAACGGCGCATGTTGATCTCTCCGCGGGTGATGGGGTCACGCGTCCCACATCGATGCCGAGCGAATGGACCCGCGCGGCAAACTGCGCACGGGGCGCAGGGAAGGGGACAATATCAAGAACGTTGAGCGCTGATTTTTTTGCTCATCAGCCTGCAAGTAGCCTGCGCCGATGCCGGCGGCGTGAACCGAACACGACTTGTCTGAGGTCCCCGGCGAAGCGCTGGTGACGTGGCGGAAACCCCCAAACACGGCGGCACCTGACTATGTCGCGCCGCTCATACGGCCTGCGCGTGACCGGCAAAAAAGCGCGTTGAAGCGTTGGTTGCGGCGGCAACTCGATGTAGCATTTAATGCTGTGCACGGATCAGGGCGCGCCAAAAGCGTCGTTCTGGTTCTCTCTTCGCACCCAGAAAGGACGCCACAATGCAGACCATTCTCATCCGCTCCCACCTCGCTCGTCTTAGCGCGAATGGCGTCGTGATGGTTGATCCGGCTGCTGCATTTACCGGTCGTCCGGGATACACCGTCCCAAAACACCCGCGTTGAATCCGTAGTCGCCGGGCTCGTTCCCGGCATGTACGGGCTGCGCAGGCAGCTCCGTTTCAACCTCCGTTTGTTTCCGCCGTCGCGCTGATTTCAGCGTCGGCCGCATTCACATTTTTATTGTCGCTCCGGGCGCGAGCCACACGCAATCCGTGTCGTCCGCATCCATCGCGCATTCGATATTGTTGGGGTTTGCCATGCAAGCTGTTTTGACCCTGTTGTCCTGGTTACGGTCGCGAATACGATCGGTGCTGCGTTTGCCAGCGCTGCCCTCGGGCGACCTGCTGCACGATCCGAACTATCGCCGCATCTTCGCGTCGGTAGTGATCACGCATTTCGGCGCGCAGATCACGATGCTCGCGCTGCCGCTGACTGCAGCCACCGTGCTCAATGCATCACCCACTCAGATGGGATTCCTGATGGCGTTTGAGCTGGCGCCGTTCGTGCTGCTCTCATTGCCGGCTGGCGTGTGGCTGGATCGCATGAAGAAATTGCCGGTGTACATCATTGGCGAATCGGCGTTCGCACTGGCGCTGGCGACAGTGCCGATCGCGGCGTGGACCGGTGTGCTGTCGATGACCTGGCTGTACGCGGTTGGCGTCGTGCTCGGCTGCGTTCATGTGTTCGGCGGTTCCGCAGCGCAGATCGTGCTGACGCAAATCGTGTCGCGTGACCGGCTGGTCGAGGCACACAGCAAGAACGCGCTCGCGGTGTCGGGCTCGGAGATCGCAGGACCGGGACTAGCTGGCGCGCTCATCAAAGTGCTCGGCGCACCGATTGCGATCGCGTTCGACGCACTGCTGATCGCGGGTTCGGTGTTGTTGCTGCGTGGCATTCGCGTCGAAGAGACGATCACGGTTCGTGGCACGTCCAACTTCATGGAGCAGTTACGTGAAGGCGTGCGTTTCGTGATGCGTACACGCATGTTGTGGACGCTGGCGCTGTTCGTTGGCTGCTGGCAACTGCTGCATCACATGGCGAGCGTCGTTCAGATTCTGGTGGCGTCGCGCGAGCTCGGCATGAGCGCACAGTCGATCGGATTTTGCTACGTCGGCATGGGCGTGGGCACCATTCTCGCAAGTGTTTATGGTCGTCGCGTCAGCGAAAAATTCGGACCGGGGCCGACGATTGTGAGCGGACTCGCGGTAAGCGCGGTCGGCTGGATCGCGCTGTCGCTGGCGCCCGCGAGCGTGATCGGTGTCGTGCTGTTTGGCTTCATGCTGACCTGTTTCTCGGGCGGCGCGACGCTCATCTTCGTGAACTTCCTGTCGCTGCGCCAGGCGGTAACGCCGGAGCCATTGCTCGGCCGCATGACGAGCACCATGCGCTGGCTGATCCTGATCGGCGCCGGACCCGGCGCGCTGATCGGCGGTTATGTCGGCGAACATTTTGGCCTGCGCGCCTCGCTGGCGCTGGCAGGCGTCGGCGCGATTGTGCTGACACTCTTTGCATGGCGCAGCACGGTGATGATGGGTACGCGCAGCCTGCCCACACCCGCGCTGCATACCGGAAGCTAACGATGTATCAATTCTTCGAACGACTCGTCCATCCGTACCCGGACGAAACGCCGGTCGCACCGCCGAAATCGCTGCGGGCCTTCCTGTGGGAATGCACGCGCGGGCTGCGTCCGTACATTTTTGCTGTGACGTTTGCGGCTGGATTCATCGGTCTGATCGAGGCGTTGCTCTATGCCATGCTCGGTCGCGTCGTTGACTGGCTGGCAAAGACGGGGCCTTCGCAACTGTGGGCCGAACACAGCGGTGGATTGCTACTGCTCATTGGCCTGCTCGTGCTGAGCCCGGTGATGGTCTCGATGTTTGCGTTCTTCAAACATCAGGCGATCATGGGCAATTTCCCCATGCGGCTGCGCTGGAATTTTCACCGGCTAATGCTCGCGCAGAGCATGAGCTTCTACCAGAATGAGTTTGCCGGACGGGTCGCGGCCAAGGTCATGCAGACTGCGCTGGCGGTTCGCGACGTGTGGATGATCCTGATGGATGTGATGGTCTTTGTGATCATCTATTTCGTCACCATGGTGATCAGCGTGGGCGGGTTCGACTGGCGCATCACGCTGCCGTTTCTGATCTGGGTGCTGGGCTATGGCTGCACTTGCGCCTACTTTGTGCCGAAGCTGGGTCGCGTTGCGCAGGCGCAGGCGGATGCCCGGTCGCTCATGACCGGACGCATTACGGATGCCTACACCAACATTGCGACCGTGAAGCTCTTCTCGCACACGCAGCGCGAGGCCGCGTTTGCCAAGAGTGCCATGCAGGACTTCATGTCGACGGTGCACCAGCAATGGCGCTTCATTACGGCGTTTGATATCGTGCACCACTCGCTGCTGATCCTGCTGGTGCTGTCGACCGTGGGTGTCACGCTGTGGCTGTGGGCTGACGGTATCGCGGGCGTTGGGGCGGTGGCCGCCGCGACGGCGATGGCCTTGCGCCTGAATGGCCTGTCGAACTGGGTCATGTGGGAGCTGGCGGGGCTGTTCGAGCACATCGGCACCGTGCGCGACGGCATGGAAACACTGTCGCGCCCGCAGACCGTGCTTGATGCGCCGGACGCAAAGGTCCTTCATGTGCCTCGCGGCGAAGTTCGCTTCGACAATGTCACCTTTACATACGGTCGCGAGCGTCACTCCAGCGCCGCCGATGCGGCACCTGCGCAGACGCTGAAACCCGTCATCGCGAACCTCTCATTCACAATTCGTCCGGGGGAAAAAATCGGTCTGGTCGGCCGCTCCGGCGCTGGCAAATCGACGATCGTGAATCTTTTGCTGCGTTTTCACGACGTCGACAGCGGGCGCATCCTGATCGACGGCACCGACATCGCCACTGTGACTCAGGGCAGTCTGCGTGCCAACGTTGGCATGGTCACTCAGGACACATCGCTCCTGCATCGTTCGGTGCGCGACAACATCCTGTACGGGCGACCAGATGCGACGGACGATGACATGCGCCATGCCGCAGAGCGGGCCGAGGCTCAGGATTTCATTGCGCGACTCACCGACCCGAAAGGACGTACCGCGTATGACGCCCAGGTTGGTGAGCGTGGTGTGAAGTTGTCGGGCGGGCAGCGTCAGCGCATCGCGATTGCGCGTGTGATGCTGAAAGACGCGCCGATCTTGCTGCTGGATGAAGCGACGAGTGCGCTCGATTCAGAAGTTGAAGCAGCGATCCAGCAGAGTCTGTACCGGCTGATGGAGGGCAAGACCGTGGTAGCGATTGCGCATCGCCTGTCGACGATTGCGGCAATGGATCGGCTCATCGTGCTCGACGAAGGCCGTATCGTGGAAGAGGGCGATCACAAGGCGCTGCTTGCGAAAAACGGCTTGTATGCGCGGTTGTGGGCACATCAGAGTGGTGGGTTTTTGGGGGAGGCGGATTAGACAGCTGCTGTTCGCGTGACGGCGGGTTCGCTCTGCGCACTCCTTGAAGTAAAGCGCTTGCGACGTTTGTCTGCGTCGCACGCGTCGATCAGGCTCGGGACGATCCCCAACTTCGTCGGGGCCCCTGTCTCGCTTCGCTCGCCCGAGCCTTCACTCCTACCAATACGCCTCGGTCGTAATCTGCCCCGGCTCCTTGCGGCGATGCTTGCGCATGCCGCGCGCTTCGAGGGCTGCGATGGTGTCGGTGACCATTTCCGGATTGCCACAGATCATGCAGTGGGCAGTTTCTGCAGTCAGCGCAATGCCGGCGCGTGTTTCGATTGAACCATCGGTGATCGCAGCTGGAATACGACCCGACAGCGCGCCCGGCACGACTTCGCGCGAGACGAACGGGATGTACTGGAATGCGTCCGGATGTGCTCTGGCGATGGCGTCAATCTGGTCGCGATAGGTGAGCTCGGGTGCAGTGCGCACGGCGTGCACCAGCACGATTCGTCTGAATTTTTTCCACGGGGCATCCGTCTTCAGGATTGAGAGCAAAGGACCGTTGGCGGTTCCAGTGGACAGCCCCCACAGCACATCGGCGTCCGGCACTTCGGGCATTGAAAAGAACCCGTTGGTACGCGGACCCACGCAAATGGGATCACCGACCTTGAGCGTATGCAGGGCTGGCGTGAGCACGCCGCCAGCCTCAGGCGGTACGACCGTAAGAATAATCTCCCAGGGACGCTCATTTGGGGCGTTTACCAGCGAGTAGGGCCGCATGACAAGCTCGTCGCCCCGGGCGGTAGGCAGTTTCAGGCCGACCCGACAGAACTGTCCCGGTACAAAACCTTCAAGTGATGCTTCAAACTGCAGCGAAAACAACAAACCGGTGTGATCGGTGCGGCCTTTGATCCGGCCTTCGATAAACTTCTGAGACATTCACCCACCTTGGCTCGAATCGGAGATTCTACGTGTCGATCACGACGCTGTTTTTTGACCTTGACGGCACGGTATCGAATAATTTCGAAGGCATCGCCCGCTGCCTGAATTTCGCGCTGGATCGCCTCGGTTTCGAAACCCTTACCGACGCTGAGGTCTTGCCCTTTGTCGGACCACCGTTTCGCGAATCACTGCCCAAGGTATTTCCGGGCATTGATACAGAGGCGGCGCTGAGGCTGTATCGTGAGCGCTACGAATCCACGGGCTGGCTGGAAAACACGTTGTACGAGGGCATCGGTGAGTCGATTCGCCGGCTGCACTTGCAGGGATTTACGGTAGCGCTCTGTACGAGCAAACCGAGAGTCTTTGCCGAACGTATCATCGACCACTTCGATCTGACGCGCTACTTTGACGGCGTACATGGCCCGGAGCTGGACGGTCGTTTTGATCGCAAGACTGACCTGCTGCTGCATCTGGTTACGCACTACAAGGTGTCGCCGGAAAACGCCGTCATGATTGGTGATCGCGACAAGGATGTTGAGGCGGCGTTGCATGCCGGTGTCCATCCGCTGGGTGTGCTTTGGGGTTTCGGCACTCACGACGAGTTGCACAATGCCGGTGCGAGGCGCATCATTGAACTGCCTACGCAACTCATCAACACGATTCACGCGATGCCGTGAGCGGAAAGAGACGATGGAGCTCATTCACACCGTTGCCGAATTGCGCAAATATCTTGAGCGCGTGCCGAACAACGTATTCGTGCCGACCATGGGCAATCTGCATGAAGGCCACCTTCGACTCGTGGAGGAGGCACGCCCGCGCGGCGCCTGCACGGTCGTCAGCATTTTTGTAAACCGCCTGCAGTTTGGCCCGCGCGAGGACTTTGACCGTTATCCACGCACGCTGCATGACGATTGCGCAAAGCTCGAAAGCATCGACTGCGACGTGGTGTTTGCACCGGATGAAGCGGAGCTGTATCCGGAACCGCAGACCTACACGGTGCAGCCTTCGGGCATTGAGGACATTCTTGAAGGCGCCGTGCGGCCCGGTCATTTCCGCGGTGTCGCGACCGTGGTGTTGAAGCTCTTCAATATGGTGCAACCGCGTGCGGCGGTGTTCGGCAAGAAGGACTACCAGCAGTGTCTGGTGCTGCAAACAATGGTGCGGCAGCTCGCCATGCCGGTGGAGATCATTCTGGCGGAGACGGTGCGCGCCGCCGACGGGCTGGCCCTGTCGTCACGCAACCAGTATCTGACGGCGGCCGAACGCGCCGAGGCGCCGCGTCTGTATCGGGTGTTGCATGAGGTTGCCGATGCCGTGCGCACCGGGACGCACGCCTACGCAACGATCGAGGCGGAAGCCAAAACCGAGCTGGAGCGGCATGGCTGGCGGCCGGACTACATCACTGTGCGGCGGCGCCAGGATCTGCTGCTGCCACATGATGAAGACAACGATCTGGTGGTGCTCGGAGCGGCCCGGCTGGGCACACCACGACTGCTGGATAATCTCGAACTGACGCTATAGCTTTGCGTTGAAAGCCCCATTTAATCTGGGCTACGGGCTGTTATTGACGTAAATCGACTTTTGCCTAAATCAGCTGTGAGCCCATATCAAATATGGACTCATGCGAAAAGCTGAATCGTACGGCCTAGCCTTCGGTCAGCTTGACTTCAACCGTTGCCCGGTCGCGCAGTTCACGCAACCACGTCTGATACGCCTCGTCCGCCTTGCGCTCGCGCAACGCGACACGCGCGCTCTGGCGTGTGCGCTCGGTCGTGACGTCCTGGCTGCGCCGCTCGGTAACTTCGAGCAGGTGAAAGCCGAACTGCGTGCGCACCGGCCCGACGACGGTATTGAGCGCCGCCTTGACCATCGCCGCTTCGAATTCGGGCACTGTTTCGCCGGGAGACACCCAGCCGAGTTCACCGCCCTTTTGCGCGCTGCCGTCTTCGCTGCCGAGTTTGGCGACATCCTCAAACTTCGCGCCAGCGGCGATACGGTCACGCAGACGCTCGATCTTGCCCTTGGCCTCGGATTCGCTGACCAGATCGTTGACGCGCACCAGGATGTGACGTGCCTTGTTCTGTTCAACGATGGATTTTTGTTCGCCTGCCCGCTTTTCGATCAGGCGAACGATGTGAAATCCGTTGGCGCTGCGCAGCACATCGCTGGTTTCACCGGGCTTCAGTTTGTTGGCCGCTTCCGAGTAAATCGTGGGCAGGCGGTCGGCCTGACGCCAGCCGAGCGCGCCGCCCTGGGCTGCGTCATTGGAATCAGAGAACACGGCCGCAACCTGGCCAAACGCGGTGCCGGCCTTGAGCTGGCGTGACGCTTCTTCTGCGCGCTTCTTGCGGGTTTCGATCTGGTCCGGTGTCGCCTGCTCGGGTACCAGCACCAGAATGTGTGCGAGCTGATATTCGGCCTGGTTGGCGCCCTGCGCCTTGGCGAGCGCGAGATAGTTTTCGATTTCAGAATCAGTCACGTTTACGCGGGATTCAACCTCGCGGTCGCGCAGGCGGCTGAGCACGATTTCGTTCTTGAGCTCGTCGCGGAATTTTTCGATGGTGACGCCATCTTTCCTGAGGGCAGCAGCAAACTGCTGCATCGACATCTTGTTCTCCGCAGCGATGCGCTGCAGCGACGCGTTGACGACCTCTTCATCGGCGCGAACGCCGTACTCACGGGCGTACTGCAACTGCACTTTCTCGTTGATGAAACGCTCCAGCACCTGGGCGTCCAGTTCGGCGTCCGGCGGCATCGCAACACCCTGCCGCTTGAGCTGGGCGACCACGGCGCGGCGCTGTTCGTTGAGCTCGTAGCGGGTGATGACCTCGTCGTTGACCACGGCGACCACACGATCCACGAGCTGCACGCGGCCCGCCTGCGCATGCACGGAGAGGCTGGCGGCGAGCAACACGCCAGCGAGAGGGGCCAGAACAAAAGAAGAGAACGGTTTCATGATGCTTTCGGGGCTTCAGGGAGACAGGTTTCAGGGCGCGACGGGGTTCCACGGGGCAAATAGCGGCGCGTCGGGGCTCGACTCGTCGATACGTCGCCGCGTCGGATTTTCATAGAGTAGAGAATAGCCGGGAACGTTCCGCTTGAGTACATCCAGCGGATTGGAGCCAACTCGCCCCAGCCCGTTGAGTTCGAGCTGCAGGAAGACCGCGTTGGTCGTTGTGGTCGTTGACGTGGCGAGGCGCTGGGCGACCGCGCGGATCACGTAGCAGCAGCCGTCAAATTCAAGTCCGAGCACGCTTTCGGTCATTCGGCGATCAGCGATCGAATAGTTGACACGGCCGACGGCGTAGAGATTGCGGTAGATCGGCCACTGTGCCGCGACATCAACCTGTTTGACGGCGACTGGCCCGGACAGGGTTACCAGCTCGCGGATGGCGCGATAGTTGATGCTGAGTGCCTTCGCCTTTTCGGGCGTGTAGCGCAGACCAAGGGAATAGCGCTCCGTCTGCCCGGCGTTGGCGTTGTACTGCGCGTTGGCTTCCACGTAGAGCGAATCGGTCACCCGACCCTGCGCTGAAATCAGCAGGTCGGAGCTGTTGCGATCACGCGGCTCTTCGCTGAAAAGCGATACCCGTTGACTGTTGAAATAAAAGCGCTCGCCCAGTGTGACGCGCAGGCGCTCCTTTTGCGAATCAGGGTCGAGCAGGCGCGATGTGATCCCAAGCGAAAGCTGTTGCGCGTCACCAATACGGTCCTGCCCAACATAACGGTTCTCGCTGAAGAGCTGCAGGTAATTGAAATCTGCCAGAGCCGTGTCGAAGATCGGTGTCTGGCGTTGGTCGCGGAACGGGATGTAGGTGAACATCGCACGCGGCTCCAGTGTCTGCACAAACGCATTGCCAAAAATCGACGCATTGCGCTCAAAGCGCAGGCCGCTGTCGACGCTGGTGATCGGCATCACGCGCGTGGAGTCGCGATAGTCGTCAAAACTGCCGATCAGGCTGTAGCGCGTGGCATGCAGGCCAATCTTGGGCGTGACAAAAAAGCCCGGCGTATCGTAGCGCCAGGCCATCGTGCCATAGCTATAGGCGCGATAGCCCGATGGATTCGAGGCATTGGGATAGGCAAAGCGCGTGACGTCAGTGGTCAGCTTGAGCTCCAGGGGCTGATCGACCAGTGGACGATAGGTCGGCGATTCGGCCGTGAGCTGCGGCACCTTGTCGTAGGGCGGAAATACCAATGCGCCGGGGTCCTGCAGGGTCTGAAAGCGCTGCGCCTTAGCCGTGAACACCCAATCAGAGTTGCGATACACCAGCGTCGCATCGCGCGGCAGTGTCGTTATTGAGGTGATCGACACGTAATCAGCCAGATCCACGAAATAACGTGGATCGGAGACGTGGTTGTAGTTGACCGTCAGGGTCAGGTTGGGTGTGAAGAACTGCGTGTGCTTGATGCTGGTGGCGTCGCGCGTCGAATCGGCCAGCCGATCTTTAGGCAGGATTTCCCCGGTCCATTCACCGATCGCGCGGCCGAACGGTGTATCAAACAGATAGCGCGCCTGTCCGTTGAAGAGGACGCCGCGCTTGGTCATCAGCCGTGGTGTGAGCGTGGCATCGTAATTGGGTGCCAGATTGAAGTAGTAGGGCAGCTGCACGTCGAAGCCGCGGTTACCGCTGGTGCCATAGGTGGCGGCGAGGAAGCCGCTCTTGCGCTCGTTCTTGAGCGGAAACGTAAACTGCGGCAACCACGCTACGGGCAGCGGCCCAAGATAAATCTTCGCGTCGCGCGCCGTCCCGACCGAGGTGTTTTCGTCGATGTCGAGCTGGCCGATTTCGAGGTGCCAGGCTGGTGAATCGCCGACACAGGTGGAATACGTGCCGCGATGCACGCGATACTGTTCCGGGCCCGTAAACAGCAGTTCTTCCGCCTTGCCACGGCCCTTGTAGAGGCCCAGCACGAAGGTCGGATTTTTCATGAATCCGGTTTCGGTGTCGCGCCGGTATTCCAGCTCCGGTCCGGTAACCAGATCCAGCCACGAGCGGATCGCGACGTTGCCTTTGGCCTTGATGGTGTCGATACTGAACTCGTAGCGCATCCAGTCGGAGAGCACCTGACGCGACGGCGAACGCATGTCGACTGAGCCTCTGGCTTCCAGAAACTGGTTGTCGACACCAAATGTCTCGACAGCGGTGACGGTAGCGGTCTCACCGCCTTTGACGGGTGGCGGCCGCAACTGCAATTCATAACTGCCATTCGACGAGATCGCCGACGGACAATACGGGCGTGTAGCTGCAGATGGCAAGCCCGGCGTCACGCCGGCCACAGCTGTCGCGCCCGCAAGCATGCCTGCCATCGGCACGACGGAGGCGACGTCACAGGCGCTTTGCGCATGTACGCCCGAGGCTGAGCAGAGAATGGCCGTGAGAGCAGCGGCGGACCGTGGAAAGGGGGGCAAAGCGGGCAGAATTGGCTTGTTAGACTTGCAAGTTTAGCCGACGAATCAAGGCGTTACGGACGCGCGGGTATCGCCCTTGCCGGGTTTGTCTGCGTGGTCGCGATTGTCGCTCTGCCACTTTCGGCCAATTTGCGCAAACTTTTCACTGCTGATGCAACGAATCGATCTCCCCTCCGCTGGTCAGGACGTACGTCTTGACGACGCGATCCTGTGGCTTGCGGGCCAACCTGCTTCGTCGGGACCGCGCTGGACGCGGATAGCAGTTGCATCCGAGGATGCAAGTTTCCGCCGTTACTTCCGCGTCAGTGACGATCAGGGCGCTTCGGCTATCGTGATGGACGCGCCG
>Ga0209023_10003865_pt1 | contig 17526 bp, 18 predicted proteins | sample LakOneMetagenome_FD_187468 | JGI IMG/M metagenome (GOLD analysis project Ga0209023, IMG submission 187468) | Freshwater and sediment microbial communities from Lake Erie, Canada (SPAdes) (version 2) | ecosystem: Environmental > Aquatic > Freshwater > Lentic | place: Lake Erie, Canada... | reverse complement strand
CCGCCGCCACCACCGCCGCCAGTTGCGGTTGCGTGCCCGACGTCGGACTTCGTTGTGTACTTCGAGTGGGATCGCTCGAACCTCAACCAAGCGGCGCTGGAAACCATCGACGCTGCAGTGGCGCGTGCGCGCTCTTGCAACCTCGGCGGCGTTCTGGTCATCGGCCACACCGACACGTCGGGTTCGCCTGCGTACAACATCGGCCTCTCGAACCGCCGCGCTTCGGTGGTCCGCGATGCGCTGGTTGCGCGCGGCGTCTCGGCCGGTTCGATCCGCACCGAAGGTCACGGCGAAGGCGATCTCGCTCGTCCGACCCGCGACGGTGTACGCGAACCGCTCAACCGTCGTACCGCGGTCACGATCAGCTTCCGCTGATCGCCGCCTAACGGCTAAACTAGCGAACGGGCCCAGCGAAAGCTGGGCCCGTTTTGCGTTCTAGATATCGAGCAAAAGCGCCGTCCAGCCCGCGAGCTGCGCGCCGCCGTCTTGTTGACGCGCATCGCCGATCGCGAAACGCGATTTTGCGGAAGCAGGCAAAGCCAATCGCGCCGGCGCTTCCCCAAGATTGAAGAGACACAGCATCGCTTCGCTCTGCGCGCGCCGCTCAAAGGCGAGCAGGGGCTCGGGCGTATCCAGCGCGACGAAATCACCATCGCGCAACGCCGCACTTGCGCGGCGTAGTGCGATGGACTCTCGCGTGAAGTTCAACATCGAGTTCGGGTCACGCTGCTGCGCATCGACTGCCAGTGTCCGGTGTCGCGGATCGAGCGGCAACCATGCGTCCGGCGCGTCCGTGAAACCGACCATGTTGGCATCGCGCGCCCACGGCATCGGCGTGCGTGCGCCGTCACGGCCAATGCCGGACGGCCAGAAGGCGATGGCTTCCGGATCGCGCAGGCGCTCGAACGGCACGTCAGCATGAGGAAGCCCAAGTTCGTCGCCCTGATAAATGAACGCCGTCCCGCGCAGCGCCAGCAGCAGCGCCATCATCAGCTTGGTGCGTTGCGGGTCGTTGTCCGCGAGTCGTGTCGGGAAACGGATGACGTCGTGGTTCGACAGCGACCAGGACGGCCAGCCGCGAGCGCCGTCCCAACCCGCCATGGCTTCTTTCACGACCGCCGGGGTCAGCGCGCGTTGCCGCAGCAGGAAGAATGAATAGGCGGTCTGCAGCCGATCTGGGCCATCCGTGTAGTCGCGCTGTACCTTCAGCGGCTCTTCGTCCTCAATCTCGCCGACGGCCATTGCGCCGTACTGATCCAACAGGCCACGCAAGCGCGCGATGAAGGTCAGTGTTTCGGGTTGCGTGCGGTCAAAGAGATGGCGTTGGAATTGATGCGGCCGCGGCGGTGTGCGTTTGAGCGGTAACGCTGGATTGTCGCGCAGAAGCGCGTCCTGGACGAAAAAGTTCACGACATCGAGCCGGAAGCCATCGACGCCGCGATCGAGCCAGAAGCGGGCAATGTCTAACAGCGCGTTTTGCACCGCGGGATTGCGTACGTTGAGGTCCGGCTGCTCCGGCAGAAAGTTGTGCAGATAATACTGCCGCCGGCGTGCGTCCCACGTCCACGCGCAACCGCCAAACATCGCCTGCCAATTGTTGGGCGGCGATCCATCAGGCTTGGCGTCGGCCCAGACGTACCAATCTGCGTGTGGATTGTCCCGGTTTGCGCGGCTTTCAGTGAACCAAGCGTGCTGGTCAGATGAATGCGACCAAACCTGATCGATGATGACCCTGAGGCCAAGCGCATGCGCGCGCGCGATCAAAGCATCGGCATCGGCGATTGAGCCGAACAAAGGGTCGACATCGCGATAGTCGCTGACGTCGTAGCCATAGTCTTTCATCGGCGAGCGAAAGAACGGCGAAAGCCAAATGGCGTCGCAGCCGAGAGACGCGACGTGCTCGAGCTTCTCAATCGCGCCTTTGAGATCGCCGACGCCGTCGCCGTCACTGTCGCGAAACGAGCGCGGATAAATTTGATAAATAACCGCGCCGCGCAGCCAATCGCCCATGCGCTAGGCCATGGCGCGCGGCGCGCCGCAAATCAAGCGGAGATCACTCCACCGCTTGACCGGGCGCCAAAGCTGATCCTTCCACTATCCGGTAGAGAAATTCATGTACGTCGCTGGCAGATTGCTCCGTCGCTTCGTTTTGCGGCATGTGACCGACGTTGTGATAGATTTTGACCTCTGACCCGTGGATCGCGGTGTGAAATAGTTCAGCGTCGCCAACGGGAATGAGGTGATCCTGATCACCCCACAAGATCAGCGTCGGAGTCGTGATTGGCGCCAGCACCTCATTTGAAGCGGCGCGGCGCGCGTTCCGATTGGTCTGCATTTGCAGCAGGATGTCGCGGTGCCCAGGCGCGCGCGACAGCGTCACGAAACGCGTGACCATCTCTTCACTGGCGTGGGCAGGGTCAGCGAACGCTGCCTGCACGCCGCGGCGGAAGAGCGCCGTGTTGTCGAGATCGCGCAGGTATGGTCCGACTGGGCTACGCAACAGCTTCATCATCGGTGAGTTCAGTGCGCCTTCGTCGGTCGGATGAGACCACCCAGCGGAGTCCACAAGAATAAGCCCCGTCAGTTGATCTGGATGCGCGAGCGCATATTCCCACGCGACGTTGCCACCCATCGAATTTCCGGCAATGGCGAAATGCGTAAGATGTTGCGACTGTGCGAACGCATAGACGGCGTCGCGGAACGCATTGATCGACGCGCGGTAGCCTGCTGGCGCGCGCGTGAGACCATGACCCGGCAAATCAATTGAGATGATGCGATAGCCGTTGGCGCTCAGATCATTGAGTTGGCGAACCCAGGGCTCCCACGTCTGCACCGCATCCGAAAAGCCGTGGATCAACAGCAGCGTCGGTGCATCGCCGGGCGCGCCATCGACGCGGTAGTGCATGTGCACGCCGCCAGGCAAATCGACGTAGCGCGACGCGGGGCTTTCATAAGTAACGGCGAGCGTTTCGTACGGAATGTCCGGGCGCTTGAGAACGAAATAGCCGCCGACCACGACCACTGCGACCAGGCCGATCAGAGCCAAAAGCCAACGAAACATGCGAGCCTCCCGTTGCCGCCACTTGCGGCGCACGAGCGCACCCCGTCAAGCGCGCCAACCGACGCGCCGCGCCCAAGCTTCGAAATCTGCGCGGCGTTGCGCCGAATCCGCAGGCGCGCGCTCGCGTTCCGCGACCACGTTCGCGCGCATGTGCGCAACAATTTCGTTAAGCGGCGGCAGCCCGACGCTCTCGCGGCGCTCGTCAACGCCTTCGGGGTCACGGATGGGCGCCGGCGAGAGCAGGCCGCTGGAATCCCAATCAAACTGCGTCCCGAATGTCTGTTCGCGGCCTTCGAACACAGCGATCCGGTCCGAAAGATAAGCGGCGTCGAGCGCGTTGGCGTCGCCTCGCTCGATCGCGTCCAGCATCAGCGCCAGGCCACGACGCTGTAGGTCCGGCCGGCTGATGGCGTGTTGCAATATCATGAAGGCGGCCGCAGCGCCTTCGTCCTCGAGTGCGTGGCGGCCCGGCCAGCCGATCGCATCGATGGCGCGATCAAGCAGCGCGGCATTTTCGAGGTGAACAGCTTCCATCTCGGGATGATAGCCATCAAAGAGTGCGCCACTTGCTGCGAGGCGCGCGCGCGTTTCCGCGTCGCGCCGCGCAGCAGCGATGAGTTGCGTGCGCCAATCGTCAGACATCGCCGCACACGGGGCAGTGTGGATCGCGCGGCAGTTTCACCACGCGCGTTGCTGCATCAAGTGCGTCATAAATCAGCAAGCGTCCCGCGAGGCTCTCTCCGGCCTCGGCGATTTCCTTGATCGCTTCGAGCGCCATCATCGAGCCGATGACGCCGGTGAGCGCGCCGACAATGCCGACTTGGGCGCAAGTTTCGGCATCCGGCGGCTTCTCTCGCACAAAGCATTGATAGCAGGGCAAGCGTTGTTCAGCAGGAAGCGCTTTGGTGAGGCCGGATTTGAAGGTCGCCACTTGCCCTTGCCAACGCCCGACTGCGCCGGAGATGAGTGTCATGCTGTGTGCGTGGCACGCTGCGTTTATGGCGAAGCGAGTCTCAAAATCATCGGCGCCATCGAGCACGATGTTCGCGCCTTGCAGAAGATAGCCGGCATTCGCCTCTGTAAGACGTTGTGCCATCGGTTCGACGTCAACGTGCGCGTTCAGTTCGTTGAGGACTGCGCGGGCGCGCTCGACCTTGGAGGCGCCGACATCCGTGCCGCGATAAATCACCTGCCGCTGCAAATTGGAAAGCGAAACGGCGTCGTCATCAATGAGCCGAAGGCGGCCGACGCCGGCGGCTGCGAGATAGAGTGCAGCTGGCGCGCCCAACCCTCCGGCGCCTACGATCGCGACGGTCGCCGCCTTCAGGCGTTGTTGGCCCGGCCCGCCGATTTCCTTCAGCAGGATATGCCGCGCATAGCGCTCGCGTTCTTCAGCGCTGAAACTCATGTCCGCGATGTAAGCCGAAGACCAACGAGGCGCTAGCCGCGGCCGGTGGAGCCGAACCCGCCGCCGCCGCGCGCGGTGTCGGAGAGCGTATCAACTTGCTTCCACGCACCCTGGGTCACAGGCGCAATCACCATTTGCGCGATGCGCTCGCCGCGTTTGATTGTGAAGGGCTCTTGGCCGAGATTGATCAGGATGACTTTCACTTCGCCGCGATAGTCGGCGTCGATGGTGCCGGGTGTGTTGAGGCAGGTAATGCCGTGCTTGAGTGCGAGTCCCGAGCGCGGTCGCACTTGCGCTTCATATCCAGCTGGTAGCGCGATTGTGAGGCCGGTGGGCGCTAGCACGCGTTGGCCGGGCGCGACCTGCATAGGTTCGTCTTCCGGGACGGCGGCGCGCAGATCCATGCCTGCCGAGAGCGCCGTCTCGTAAGCGGGCAGCGCTAGCCCTTCGAAATGCGGAAGGGTGACGACTTCGACGGTGATGGTACTCGAATCCATGAGCCAAATTAGCCCGGATTCGCACCCCGGCGTGAGCCTTACTTGTTGCGGGCTTTACGGTTGGCGTAGCGGAGGTCGCGTGCAGCCTTCTGCTCGAACGCCAAGATCTCAGCCCGTTCGGCGGCGGCGCGCTTTTCTTCTTCCGCCTCAGCGGCGAGACGCGCGGCTTCGGCGGCGGCGGCCTCGGCGGCTTCTTGGGCGGCGATGATGCGCGCCAATTTCTCGGACTCAATCCGCGCCTTGCGCTTCTCTTCCGCGGCGGCTCGTTTGGCCTCGCGCGCGCGCGCTTGTTCAGCGCGCGCCGCTGCTTGGGCAGGGTCCACCGCCGGCTTGGCGCGGAATTTTTCCAACATCGCGCGTTTGGCCTTTTCGGCGGCTTCCTTGCGCTCGTTGAAGCTCGTGTCGTTCATGCATGCATCCTGGGCTCGCCGATCAGCGCGAGGCCGAATCTGGTTGTGGAGAGGCAGCCTAAGTAGCGACGCGGGGGCGGGTCGAAAAGCCTTATCGCGAAGCGAATGCAGAATTCCCGACGGATCCGGCCGTTTCACGGCGGTTCCAGGGCCGCGGCGATGAACCATCCGCCGCTTACCGCGTTGCTTCAGTCGCGGGATTAAGAGATCCGACGAGGCAGAAATGACGAATTTGAGAACTTTGGCCGTAGGCGCAGCGCTTTCGCTGTCGCTGCTCGGCGGAGCCTGCGGGCATACGACTGAACAACGTGCGGCTTCTGGCGCGCTAATTGGCGCGGCGGCTGGCGGCGCGGTGACTGGCCGGGTTGGCGGCGCAGTGGCGGGCGGCGTGGTCGGTGCGGTTGCCGGCGCCGCGACAACTGAGCATCGCTGCGTCGAGCGCTATCGCGATGGCCGTTGCGCGCGCTGGTCTGACGGCTGAGCGAGCAAGTACAGTCACGAAGAACCGCGTGCGCCTCGGCGTACGCGGTCCGCTACGTCTGAATCCGTAGGTGTGTCGGTGACGCGGAATCAGCGCGCAAAGTCAGCCCAAGACCCAGCCGCTAAAGAGCCGGCGTAACGGACGAACCTGGATCACAAGCGCGGCGATGAGCGGTGCAATGAGCAACATGATGAGCGCCGCCGGCCTTGGCTCGATATCCGTCGTGCCGACGATGATCGTGGTTCCAACAAGCATCAGAAGCAAGAAGCACTGCACGAACGCCAAAACGTATGCACTGCGGGAATTGTACTGCTTGCGGATGTAGTCGCTGACCATCGCTATTTTTTGTGCGCCTTCGCTCCCGACAGCGTCAAGGCGATCCGCTCTGCGAGCTTCCGTGCCACGTCATCTTTGCTCATGCGTGGCCAAGTCTCGCCGCCATCGCGGGTAATGAGCATCACCTGGTTGTCAGCGCCGCCCATCACGTCGCCTGACACGTCGTTGGCGACGATCCAGTCAGCGCCTTTTTTGGCGATCTTAGCGCGCGCGTTTTCTTCGACGTCGTTCGTCTCCGCGGCAAAACCGATGACGAGCGCAGGGCGCTTTTTATGCTTTTTTGCCAACGTCTTCAGGATGTCGGGATTTTCTTCGAGCGCTAGGTCGGGCGCGTCGCCCGACTTGCTCTTCTTGATTTTCTTTTTCGCTGCGTGCGCCGGACGCCAATCCGCGACGGCGGCTACCATCACCGCGACGTCCACCGGTAGCGACGCTTCGCTTGCCGCCAGCATGTCGCGCGCGCTTTCAACATCAATCCGCTTCACGCCACGCGGTACGGCGAGGCTCGTCGGCCCGGAAACCAGCGTTACGTTCGCGCCGAGATCGGCGAGGGCGGCGGCGATGGCGTAGCCTTGCTTGCCGCTGGACCGATTGGAAAGAAAGCGCACAGGATCGATCGCTTCGACCGTCGGGCCAGCGGTCACCAGTGCGCGCTTACCCGTCAGCGGCTTAGCCGGCTCAAGCAACGCTAGCGCAGCGTCGCGAATTTCTTCGGGCTCAGCCATGCGGCCGACACCGCGTTCGGCGCGCTCAGCCATTTCACCTTCGTTTGGTCCAACGAAGGAGAGGCCGTCCGCTTGAAGTGCGGCAAAGTTTCGTTGCGTCGCCGCGTTCATCCACATGCGTGGGTTCATCGCCGGCGCCATCAGAACGGGCTTGTCGGTCGCGAGCAGCACGGCGGAAGCGAGGTCGTCTGCGAGACCTTGCGCGGCCTTCGCCATGAGATTGGCCGTCGCCGGCGCCACGACGATCAGATCGCAGTCGCGCGCCAAGCGGATGTGGCCAACGTCGAACTCTTGATCTTGATCGAACAGATTAGTGAACACGCGTTCGCCGCTCAGCGCTTGCGCGGCCAATGGTGTGACGAATTGCTGCGCGGCTTGGGTCATCACCACGCGCACGGACGCGCCGCGCTCTTTCAAGCGACGAATAAGGTCGAGGCTTTTGTAGGCGGCGATGCCGCCGCCGATGATGAGAAGAATGCGCTTGCCGCTCATGGGTGCGTCGCCTCAGGCGCGGCTGGCGTTGTTGTGTCGGGTGTCGTCGGCTGCGGCTCGGGGCGCTGCACATGGATTTGCGCCATCGTGCGTGCGGGTGCGTGGGGCCGCGGAGCCTCCGCAGGGCGCTGGGTGAAAAACACGATCGCGATCAGCGCGCCGCCAACCATGCCAAGCCAAAACGCCGGCATTTGATACCATTGCCGCTCGACGCGCGGCGCTTCGATCGCGGTTTTGCGCGCGGCGGCTTCGACGGCGAGGAGGGTTTGCGGCAAGCGACGCAAGGCCTGGAAGCCCATCGCCACTTCGTCGATGCCGCGCTTAGCGACAGCTTCCGCGCCGAGTTCGCGCTGCACCCAACGTTCCACGATCGGGCGTGACGCAGTCCACATGTCGTGCTGCGGGTCGAGACCGCGCGCGACGCCTTCGACCTGCACCATCGTTTTCTGCAGCAACACCAGCTCGGGCCGCAAATGCATACCGAACATGTGGGAGACGTCGAACAGCTGCAAAAGGAGGCGGCTCATGGAAATGCCGTCAGCGGTCTTGCCGAAGATAGGTTCGCCAATGGCGCGCAGCGCTTGCGCGAATTCTTCGACGGTAAACTTCTCCGGCACGTAGCCGGCTTCCTGATGCACTTCGGCGACACGCCGATAGTCGCGGCGCAGGAAGCCGTAGAGGATTTCGGCGAGGTAGCGGCGCTCCTTGTGGCCGATGCGGCCCATGATCCCGAAGTCGACAACCCAGAGCTTGCCGTCTTTGCCATAGATGAGGTTTCCCTCATGCATGTCCGCGTGGAAGAAGCCGTAGTCGAGTGCTGCGGCGAGAAAGCCGCGGGTGACGCACATCGCCAGATGGGCGCGATCAGCGCCGGCCTTGTCGAGCGCGCGTGTGTCGGTGAGTGGCGTGCCGTCGATCCACTCAAGCGTCATCACCCGCTTGGCTGAACGGCTCCAGTCGATCTGCGGAACGGCGAGGTAGCCGTCCTTCTCCGCGACTTCGCGAAACTCGGCAGCGGCGCCGGCTTCCAGACGCAAATCCATTTCGCGCTCGGTTGCGGCGGAAACGGTGTCGATAAATTGCACGGGCTCAAGGCGGCGCGAGCGCGGTGAGAAGAACTCGATGCTTTGCGCCAGGAAGCGCAGCGCCGCCATCTCTTTCGCCATGCGGCGCTCGATACGTGGGCGCAGCACCTTGATTGCGACGACGCCTTGGCGCGCGGGAATGGCCTGGTGCACTTGCGCGATCGAAGCGGCGGCGACGGCTTCAGAGATGGTGCCGAAAATTTCCTCGGTGGCGCCGAGTTCCGAATTGATGGTGTCGAGCGCGGCGGTGTACGGGAAGGGCGGCAGGCGGTCTTTAAGCGTTCCGAGCTCTTGAGCGACAGTGACGCCGATCATGTCCGGGCGCGTTGCGAGAAACTGACCGACCTTCACATAGGCGGGGCCCAGCCGTTCAAGCGCCTTGGCAAGACGTTCGCCGACGCTGCGGCCGCGCCGGCGCTTAGCGAAGATCGAGAGCGCGGTGTGCGTGGCTTGCAGCGAGGTCGGATAACGATCGTAATATTCGCTCGGCAGCAGCACGTCGTAGCGCACGAGCGTCAGCGCCACGCGCAGCAAGCGCGAGACGTGCGCGATCACGCCGAACGCCAAGGCGACCAGCAGCGCGACGACAATGGAAAGGATCAGGTAAATCCAGAACACCTAAACGGCCCAACCCCAATGCAGAGCGACGACGCCTCCGGCCATGTTGCGATAGGCCGCTCGGGCGAAGCCGGCGTCGCGGATCATGCCTAAAAACCGTTCCTGATCCGGAAACCGGCGGATGGATTCGACCAGATATCTGTAAGAATCCGCGTCGTTCGCCAGCAATTTCCCCAAGGCTGGGATCGCGTTAAACGAATAGAAATCATAAACCGGCTCGAGCCCGCCCACGGCAAGCCGTGAGAACTCCAGGCAATAGAAGCGCCCGCCGGGCTTCAGCACGCGCCGCGCCTCGCGCAAAACCCCGTCGACATTGGTGCAGTTCCGGATGCCGAAGCTGATGATGTAGGCGTCGGCGACGTGGTCATCGACGGGCAGATTCTCTGCGTCGCCTTCGTGCCAGTTGAGCCCGTCTTCGCCGCGCGCACGGCCCGCTTCGAGCATCTCTGTGTTAATGTCGATGACGTGGATTTCCGGCGGCTCAAGCCCGCGGCGCGCGGCGGCTTTGTCGCCGAGTTTTTTCATGCGGCGGGCGATGTCGCCGGTGCCGCCGGCGACATCGAGAATGAGTTCGCCCGGTTGCGGATTAAGCTTGGCGACAGCCGCGTCTTTCCAAAAGCGATGCAGGCCGCCGCTCATGGCGTCGTTCATCAGGTCGTATTTCGACGCGACCGACGAAAACACCTCGCGCACGCGCCCGGCCTTCTCGGCCTTCGGCACTTCTTGGAACCCAAAGGATGCGGTTTCTTCTGCCATGGCCGGACCATAGCGGCGGGGCATGGGCGGGGCTATATCGGAGCCTCATGCTTTCACCTTTGATTTCCGACATTTCGCCGCATGCCTGAGTTGCCGGAAGTTGAAACCGTGCGGCGCGGGTTGGCGCCTGCGCTGGTTGGCAACCGCATCGCCAAGGCGAAAACGAAGCGCGCGGATCTGCGCTTTCCGTTTCCGGCGCGGTTCGCGGCGCGGCTCAAGGGGCGGCGTGTGGATTCGCTGGAGCGGCGTGCGAAATATTTGCTCGCGCATTTGGACGACGGGATGGTGTGGATCACGCATCTCGGCATGACCGGACGATGGTCGATCATCGGCAAGAAAAAACAGCCGGGCGATTTCTACTACGCTGAGCCGCCCGATCCGACGCACACGCACGTCATCATCGATATGGAATCTGGCGCGCGGCTGGAGTTCAACGATCCGCGCCGCTTCGGCTACATGGATCTGATCGCCGAAGGCGCGCTTGAAGAGCATCCCTGGTTTAAAGGCTTGGGACCAGAGCCGCTCGGCAATCAGTTTTCGCTGCCATATTTGCAGAAAGCGCTCGCCGGCAAGAAAGCGCCAATCAAAGCGGCGTTGCTGGATCAGCGCGTCGTTGCGGGGCTGGGCAATATCTATGTCGTCGAAGCGCTCTACCGCGCCGGCATTTCGCCAATGAAAGAAGCGGGCCGCATCTCCGCCCCGCGCTTGGAAAAACTCTTTCACGCCGTTCGCGCTGTGTTGGAGGAAGCCATCGAAGCTGGCGGCTCAACCCTGAGCGACTACGCTGCCGTCGACGGCGCGCAAGGCGGCTTCCAGCACCGCTTTCGCGTCTACGATCGCGAAAGAGAGAAGTGCATGACGGCGGGCTGCGGCGGATCGATCAAGCGCATCACCCAAGGCGGCCGCTCAACCTTCTGGTGCCAGCGCTGTCAGCGCTGACCTGTGATATCGTTGGTCTGTGAGTCGTTTCGCGTTCATCGCTGCAGTGATTGCCGCTGCGCCCGCGCATGCGGAGACGCACTATTTTGGCGCGATGCCTGACTTGCCGCTGCCCGCGGGCTTCGCCGAACTTCATACCGCGACCGGCTTTGATGGCGCGACCGGCCGTCTCGTCATGGCCGACGCAACCGGCGTCGCCACGCCTGCGCAAGTGCGCTCGTTTTACAACGATAGCTTGCCCGCGCTCGGCTGGTCGCTCAGCCCAACCGGCGACGACGAGCTCGTGTTTCTCCGCGGACGCGAACGGCTGGCGTTCACCGTCAGCGGCGAGCCCGCACATTTGCGCCTTCATGTGCAGCTGACGGTGCGGCCCGCGTCGATGAACGCGGATTGATTTTGGCGCTGTCGCGGCGCAAGCAAGCGTCCATGGCCTACGAAAACATTCTCGTTGAAACTGATGGCGGCGTTGGCGTCATTCGTCTCAATCGCCCCAAGGCGCTGAACGCGCTAAACGACGCGCTGATCGCCGAAGTGAGCGCAGCGCTCGATGCATTTGAGGCGGACGACGCGATTGGCTGCATCGTGCTGACCGGGTCGGAAAAGGCGTTCGCGGCGGGCGCTGACATTAAGCAGATGGCCGAAAGTCAGTTTGGCGATCTCTACGCACGCGATCCTTTCTCGAACCTCGAACGCGTGCCGCGCACGCGTAAACCGCTGATCGCCGCGGTCGCGGGCTACGCGCTGGGCGGTGGCTGCGAGCTCGCCATGATGTGCGATTTCATCATCGCCGCCGACAGCGCGAAGTTCGGCCAACCCGAGATCACGCTGGGCGTCATGCCGGCCTGGGGCGGCTCGCAGCGGCTCACCAAGGCGGTCGGCAAAGCCAAGGCCATGGATCTCTGCCTGACCGGGCGGATGATGGACGCGGCTGAAGCCGATCGGGCAGGTCTGGTCGCGCGCGTGGTCGCCGCCGACAAGCTGATGGAAGAGACGATGGCGGCGGCGAAGAAGATCGCGGCGTTTGGACGCCTCTCGGTCATCGCCAACAAGGAAGCGGTGAACGCGGCCTTCGAGACGCCGCTCAACGAAGGTCTCCGGCTTGAAAGACGGCTGTTTTACAGCCTTTTCGCCACCGAAGATCAGAAAGAGGGTATGGCCGCCTTCGTTGCAAAGCGGCCGCCCGAATTTAAGAACCGCTGAGCATTTGACCTTAGCGCGAGCGAGGGCTATAGCCCCGCGCTTCGTTCTCGAAACAAGACCTGGGAATTGCGTTAGACATGGCGAACACGAAGTCCGCGAAGAAGGCGAACCGCGTCATTGGCCGCCGTACGGCAGTCAACAAAGCGCGTCGCACGCGTATGCGCTCTTCGTGGCGTGCAGCTGAAGAGGCGATCGCCGCCGGCGACGCGACGGCCGCTCAAAAAGCCCTGAAAGATGCAGAATCCGAGACGATGCGTGCCGTCTCGAAGGGCGTGGTCCATAAGAATTTGGGCAGCCGTAAAGTTTCGCGCTTGGCCAAGCGCGTCGCCAGCATTGCTGGTCGCAAGTAAGCTTCAGCCGCCGCTTTTTGCTGGCGCCGAAGTTCCGAATCCGCTCATCTCAGACTCATGACATCATCGCGAAAAGCGGTGAGATTCCATCCGTGTACGGTTGCAATCTGCCTTTTGGCATAGGCTAGTTTTTCTATATAAAACAGCGCCTTAGGCCGCCTCCATACATTGTGTGGATATTGCGAAATAGTTAAAATCTGACCGTTGACGACCCTGAACGATAGGAGCATCGTTCGCGTGTCTGGCGAGCTTGGCTCTGCCGTTCGTGTCTTCAGTGACGCCGGTGCATTGGCATCGGGCCGAAAATTCCTTTCGGCTCGAACGGGGAAGCTTTGCCCAAAGGATGAGCCGGGGCGGCTGAACAACAAACACGTTCTTAGCGGGGGTTGCTATGGAACACGTTGAGGGGGCTCGCCGAGAGGCGGGCATGGGCGCGGCGCGCGCGTATGAATTGGTCCGCAAGGAGCTTTTCGGCGAATTCGGCGCCGACTTTTATCGCTCTTATATCGACCCGCTGCGCCTGGTGGCGGAGATGGACGGCAAGCTGCTCTTCCGGGCAGGTTCGCGCATCGCGCAGGAGCGACTGAAGCAGCGCGTGCAGCACCGCTTGGAAGCGCGGCTGCGCGCCTACGAGCCACGTGTCTCGGCCACCGAGATTTTGCTCGAAACGGAAATTCCTGAGGACGTTCTCGACCTTGCAGATGCCCGCATCGAAACGGCGCGCGCGCCGGTCGTCGCGCTTGTGCAAGATGAACAACCGCTAACGTTCGCGTCCTTCTGTCAGCACGAAAGCAATCAGCGCGCGTTCACTGTCGCGCAAATGATTGCGGCTGGTGTCGGCGGCGCCTTTCCGGTGTTGCTCATTCACTCACCACCTGGGTTCGGCAAGACACACTTGCTGACCGCGATCGCGCACGAAGCGGCAACGCGCACGCCTGGTCGCAAAGTGTTGTTGATGCATGGCCAAGAATATCTTGAGCAATTTCAGTCTGCGCTGCACAAGAAGCGCGATTCATCTTCGTTCAAGGAGTGGGTGCGCGCGCCAGATCTGTTGCTAATCGATGATTTTCATCGGATTTGCGGCAAGCGCGCAACTGAAGAAGAAGCGTTCGACACGATCTATGATCTCACGCGCCGCGGCGGACAAGTGGTGCTCGCCGCTAATCATAGTGCGTCCGGTCTACAAGGTTTGGACGAGATGCTGCGTGCTCGTTTGAAGGGCGCCGCATCGTGCGAAATTTCTGAACCTGATGCCGCGTTGCGCCGCCGCATACTTGATATGCGTGTTCAACATCACGCGCGCTTGACGCCAGGCTTCAGTGTGGCTTCGGATGCGCTTGACATGATTGCTGAGCGGATGCACGGCAGTGGTCGTGATCTTGATGGCGCGCTAAGCCAACTTCTCATCGAATGGAAAATCTCGGGAGGCCACGAAGTGACGCTTGATGCCGCTGCTAATGCTCTGCAAGCCAAACTCACTGAAACAGCGGAGCGCCGCATCACGGTGCAACTCGTGCAAAAGGTTGTTGCCCGCCACTACAACATGAACATCCAGCAGCTGCTTGAGCGCACGCGGCGCCATGCAGTCGCGCGCCCGCGCCAAGTGGCGATGTTCCTCGCCTGCAAGCTGACGCAAGCGTCGCTGCCGGATATCGGTCAGCGGTTTGGCGGTTTCGATCACACGACGGTAATGTACGCGCGCGATCGGATTGCTGCGATGGTCGAGCAGGACGCGACCTTCAAGGCCGAGATCGAAGGCGTTGCGCGCGCCGTCCGCCGCGAGCCCTAGGCGCCGAAAGTTGGCGCACCCCAAGCGCTTGCATAATTAGGCTTGGGTCTCACCAGCTTTTTGCTAGTTTCTCAGCCCCTGTGGGCGGCGACTCGCCGTTCGCAGGGGCTGTTTGTTTCGGCCCCTCAAGCGGCATGCGCGGGCGGCGGGGCCCAAGGGATGTTGCGATGAAGCTGACCATTGAGCGCTCGGCGCTCCTGAAGGCGCTCAATCACGTGCAAAGCGTCGTCGAACGACGCAACACCATCCCGATTTTGTCCAACGTGCTGATGTCTGCTCAAGGCGATAGCCTGAAGCTCACAGCAACCGATCTGGACATTGAGATTGCTGAGTCTGCGCCGGCCGAAGTGGAGCGCGGTGGGCAGACGACAGCTCCTGCGAATTATCTCTACGACTTCGTTCGCAAATTGCCCGATGGCGCGGCGGTGAAATTCGAAGTGTCCGGCGATGATCCGCGGCTTTCGATTTCCGCAGGCAAGTCGCGGCTGCATCTGCCGATCCTTCCGGCGGGCGATTTTCCCTCGATGCCGTCGGACGGCTTTGAGACCAAGTTTGAAATCGAGCCGACTGAACTCGGCCGTCTCATCGACAAGACGCGCTTTGCGATCTCGACCGAAGAGACGCGCTATTATTTGAATGGCATTTTCTTTCACACGGTCGCCAATGGCGGCGGTGCGACGGTGTTGCGTGCGGTGGCGACGGATGGACACCGCCTCGCGCTCGCCGATCATGCCGCGCCGAAAGGCTCGCAAGGCATGCCTGGCGTAATCGTGCCGCGCAAAACCATCACTGAACTCAATCGTTTGCTGGATGACGCTTCTGATCTCGTGGAGATATCAGTGTCGCCGCAGAAGATTCGCTTCGCCCTCGGCGATGCGGTGCTGACCTCGAAGCTGATCGACGGCTCGTTTCCGGAATACGCGCGCGTTATTCCGAAGGGCAATTCGAAGAAGCTCAAGATCGACAACAAGGCGTTCTCGGAAGCCGTTGATCGCGTGGCGACCGTGTCGGCTGAGCGCTCGCGCTCGGTGCGCTTGGCGATCGAGAAGGACAAGATCACGCTCACCGTCAACAATCCGGACGCTGGCGTGGCCACCGAAGATCTTCCCGCAGACTACCGCGACGACGGCATGGAGATCGGCTTCAATGCAAAATATCTGCTCGACGTGGCGCAGCAGATTGAAGGCTCGGAAGCGGTTTTTGAATTGGCGGATTCCGGCTCGCCGACTTTGGTGCGCGATGAAGCCGACGAGCACGCGCTTTATGTGTTGATGCCGCTTCGGGTGTGACGCCGCATTCTCTGTACGTCGCGCGACTGACGCTCACGGATTTTCGCAATCACGCGGCGCTCGACGTCGCGCTCGATGCACGGCCCGTCTGTTTGTTCGGGCCGAACGGCGCAGGCAAAACCAATATTCTTGAAGCACTGACCATGCTGGCGCCGGGCAGGGGCTTGCGCAGTGCGTCGCTGACGGACGTCGCGCGCGTCGAAGGCGTTGAAGCGCGCGCACAGCCGTGGGCGGTGTCGGCGCGCGTGATTCAGGATGGCGAAGAAACGGTGCTTGGCGCGGGCGCCGAGCGAACGCCGGAAGGTGGCGTGAAGCGCGTGGCGCGCCGTGACGGTCAGCCAGCCACCGCATCGGAGCTTGCTGAAGCCGCGCGCATGACTTGGCTCACGCCGGCAATGGACCGTTTGTGGTCTGGCCCGGCGGGCGATCGCAGGCGCTTCTTTGATCGCCTCACCTTGGCGCGCGCGCCGGAGCACGGTCACGCCGCCGCCGCTTACGAACGCGCCATGCGCGAACGCCAACGGCTGTTAAGCGATCGCATGTTCGACGACGCCTGGCTCGGTGGCCTTGAGCGCGAGATGTCCGCGCACGGCGCGGCGATTGCAGCCGCGCGTGTGGAGACGCTCGCGCGTCTACAGCAAGCGATCGACGAGCGTCCCGATGGCGCCTTTCCCAAAGCCATCCTTTCGCTCGAAGGCTTGCTCGAGGCGCGGTTCGAGCGCGGCGCCGCCAGCGCCGATGTTGAAGAGGATTTCGCAGAACTATTGCGCGATGTGCGCGGACGTGACGCCGGCGCCGGCCGCGCGCTCGATGGTCCTCATCGCAGTGACCTGCTAGCGCGTCACGCCGCCAAAGACATGCCGGCGGACCAGTGTTCTACCGGCGAACAGAAGGCATTGTTGTTGGGGCTCACTTTGGCGCAAGCGCGTGCATTGGCGAGCGATCCCGGCGCGGGCGCCTCGCTCATACTGATCGACGAAGCCGCCGCCCACCTCGACGCCGTGCGCCGCGCGGCTTTGTTCGACGAGCTGCTCGCCAATCCCGGACAAGCCTGGCTCACCGGCACTGATCAAAGTCTGTTCGACGCTTTCGGCGCTCGCGCTCAGAGCTTCGAGGTGCGCGACGGGCATCTGTTTGCGGCGTAGCTATGCTTAACGCACGCATGCCGCGCGAGCGCGCTTGCGTGCAAGGCGCGTCGCTTGCAAGAACGGCGCGCTGAGCGAGGCGCGACCCCATGCCAAATATCGGAGTGCAAGAGTGGTTAGCGGCCGGCCAGGCGATCCTGAGCGGCAACATCTATCGCTACAAAGACGGCGCGCACTTTTCCGAAGGCTTTGAGCGCCGTCTCGGCGAAACGCTCGGCTCGCAATACGCGCTGACGGTGAATTCCGGCACCGCGGCTTTGGTTTGCGCGCTCGCCGCCGCAGGCATCGGCCCGGGCGACGAGGTGTTGGTGCCGGCTTACACCTGGATGGCGACGGCCGCTGCCCCGGTGATGGTGGGCGCCGTACCGGTGCTCGTCGACATCGACGAAACGCTCACGATCGATCCGGATGACATCGAACGGAAGATCACGCCCTACACCAAGGCGATCATTCCCGTTCATATGATCAATCTGCCGTGCGCGATGGATCGCATCATGGCCATCGCCAAGAAGCATAATCTCTTGGTGATCGAAGATGCATGCCAAGCGGTCGGCGTGCCTTACAAGGATGGATATTGCGGCGCCATCGGCGACGCCGGCGCGTTCAGCTTCAACTCCTACAAGAACATGAACATCGGCGAGGGCGGCGCGCTCGTCACCAATAGCGGCGCGCTCTACGCACGCGCACGCAACTATCACGATCTGGGCGCGGCGATCCGTGGCCACGAAGAGACGTTTAATCAAGCGCCGTTCGTCGGTCACAACATGCGCGTCACAGAGCTGCAGACGGCGATGCTGGACGTGCAGCTGTCAAAGCTGATGCCGATGATCGCGCGTTTGAAGACGCGACGAGCCGCCATGGCGCAGGTCTTCGAGGCCAGTGGGTTGAAACTAGCGCCGCACAACGACTCCGCCAATGCCGTCAGCCTGGTGGTGCTATTTAGAT
>Ga0209023_10003864_pt1 | contig 17527 bp, 14 predicted proteins | sample LakOneMetagenome_FD_187468 | JGI IMG/M metagenome (GOLD analysis project Ga0209023, IMG submission 187468) | Freshwater and sediment microbial communities from Lake Erie, Canada (SPAdes) (version 2) | ecosystem: Environmental > Aquatic > Freshwater > Lentic | place: Lake Erie, Canada... | reverse complement strand
GCTTTAATTCGGCTGTAGAAAGTGCTGAATACAATGATCAAGAAAACTACTGGACGGTCACAACCACAGCAGGCGAAGTGTATCGTGCGCGTTCAATGGTATCTGCGCGTGGTAATTTGCATATCCCAACGTATCCAAATCTGCCTGGGTTGAAGGATTTTAAAGGAATTAAAATTCACTCAGCTGAGTGGGATCATTCTATTGATTTAACAGGTAAACGTATTGCGCTAGTGGGTACTGGTGCGAGTGCAATTCAAGTTGTTCCTGAGTTAGCAAAAGTTGCGGGTCAATTGACTGTGTTTCAACGTACTCCAGCATGGGTGTTACCAAAGCTCGATTATCGTTATAAAGAAGAAACTCAGGACAAACTTGAGCAAAAACCATTTTCACGTTGGTTATATCGTAAACAGATCTATTGGACATTAGAGAGTAGTGCGGCAGGTTTTGTGCTTGATCCACGAATCATGAAGATTCCGCAATTACTCGCATATAACCATTTACGTGTCGTTAAAGATAAAAAAACTCGTGCAGCACTCACGCCAAATTATACGATGGGTTGTAAACGTATTCTGATGTCTAACAGCTATCTGCAAGCATTTAATCGTCCAAATGTAGCATTGGCTGGCGCAGTTGAAGCCATTACTGAAAACAGTGTGGTAGCAGGTGGCGTAAGTCATGAGGTTGATGTGATTGTGTTCTGTACTGGTTTCGATGCGACAAGTCAGGCTGCACAATTCTCGATTAAGGGTAAAGACGGCTTAGATCTCAGCAAACACTGGGAACAAGGCATGCATGCATATCTGGGTATCACGACACATAACTTTCCGAATGCATATTTCATGTCAGGTCCAAATACGGGTCTAGGACATAATTCAATTATTATCATGATTGAAGCGCAAGCACGTTATATTGGCCAAGCGCTGAAGTATATGAAAAATCAAGGTGTGGATAGCCTTGAGGTGAAAAAAGAAGACGAAGATCAATTCTGTGACAAGCTACATGCTCGGATGGATAAGTCTGTTTGGACTTCGGGTTGTGCCAGCTGGTATCTCGATGCGAGTGGTAAAAATACGACAGTATGGCCAAGTTTTACATTTGACTATGTGTTGCAGACTCGTTCGTTTAATCCAGATACCTATGATTGCAAAGGTGGCGTGCCAGAAAGCAAAAACTTGCTGAAACGCCTGTTACAACGCGTATAAGCTCATCAACCAGCACTCAATATCTTAGAAAGGTGTTGAGTGCGTTACACCGCAAGTCCCACCGTCAGTGTGGAGACATATCCCGCTGAATTACGCCCTGTCATCGTCGCCATTTGATTGGAGACGCCATCACTGAAAACCATATCTGTTGCATAACTAATTTTTGCTAGATTTGTCACGCTATTGCTGTATGCCGAGTTTGTATAAACTTCGTTTAATGTCGCTAATGGAAAGGTGAATTGCGATGTTTTAATCGCATTCGTTGCGATGGTTGCTTGAGACAAACTTGGATAAACTTCGAAATGAACATGTGTCATGCGTCCGCTATAGCATCCTGGGAAAACTGTTTCGAAAGTCACATATCCATCCGCATCAGCGGCTTGCACACCACGTAAAAAACTATCAGAAATAATATCTGTTGAATACAGTGAGTATTCGCCATTTGCGGTGCAATGCCATAGATACACCACGTAACCTGCAAGTGATGCGCAGCTTGAATTGGTATTGACCAGTTTTAATTTGATAGTTAATGGAATTCCAGTTGCGGTGTTAGTTGTAGTCAGGCTAGGTGTGATGTTGCTACGGACAATTCCTGTCAGGATAAGTGCATTTACTGTTCGTCCATTGACTGAGTTGGTGCCATCACCTGGATAAGGGCCGCCTGTTTCAGTGGGAATAACTGAGCAGGAGGATGAGCTGGTCGAGGATGTGGTTGTGCTAGTACTAGTGGATGAGTCGGAAGTTGTTGACGTACTAGACGTTGTGCTGTCACTGCTAGAGCTTCCACCACAACCCATGAGGGCTAAAGGTGCAACACTTAATCCAGCTAATACCTGCAAAGCTTTCCTGCGGTTAGTGTGTTGAATCATGAGTTTTTCTAGATCGTGTTGCAATCCATGTTCGTTGTTCATCTTGATTTTGCTCCAAATCAATTGAGATGAAGCATTATTTCTATCAATTGTGAATATAAATGAAATGGCGTGTAACTGTCTTAGATTGGTTGTACCGTGTTATTTTTATGACAAAAACAACACGATACAGTTGATGCTTGGTGCTACTTATTCAGTTTCATTGAGAATGATTCGACCTTCACCAATCCAATCGATTAAGAAGTCAAAATCTTCAGCAGTCACATCTTGATTGGATATGATGAATCCATCTGCAATTTTCTGGGCAATGGTTGTTTGAGCGCTTGGCACTTCCACGATTTCTCCATTCCACCAAAACTCTAATTCATCGTCTTTCTGTAAGTAAACTAATCGTCCAGCGGGTTCGCGTTGGATGGTTGCATCGGAATTCAAAGCACTTTTTAGTTCACTGCGTGCTATGCCAAACCCTTCTGGAAGGTTTTCTGCATCGCGTGATTCGCTCAGTAGAGGCATGATGGCGTCGTTAAAGCATGCAGGATCACTCAGTGTTTCTTGTAAGGCTTCGATGAGTTGTAGGCGTAAGTTTTCTAACTCATCAGGGCTGATTAGGCCGGCTGAATTTGCTTTTTTGCGATGATCAGCCAAGGGGTTTTGGAAAGTTGGTTGTCCGATTGCATAATCAACAGTGCGCTCTAAAAGCTGTGCAGCATTGGGCATACGGAAACCAAATGAGTACGTCAGGCAGTCTTCTTCTGCAACGCCGTAATGTGCAAGTTTTGGCGGAACATAGAGAATGTCACCCACATCGAGGATTTCATCAAAAAAAACCTCACCCATATTTGGAAGTAACCGTAAAGGTTGATTTGGAATGAGTGGTGTCTCGTTGTCACACCATTGACCGAGTTGCCAGCGACGACGACCATAACCTTGGACAAGGAAAACATCGTATTGATCAAAATGCCGACCGACTGAACCGCCTTTTGGGGCATAGGACACCATGACATCATCGCGTCGCCATTGTGGAATAAAGTCAAATAGTTGCCACAGATTCGCGACATCCAGTGACCAATGATCAACCGCTTGGACAAGCAGAGTATGTAGCGGTGGGAGATTTTTTAAATCATTGCCGACAAATGGAGATTTTTTGACGCGCCATTGCTCTGTATTTTTTGGATTTTGCATGAGTAGACGTGCTTGAACATCTTCTTCGAGTGCAAGTTCTTTGATGTCCTCTGGCTCTAATAAACCAGCGATTTGTGGCATGGCATTTTTGATGAGTAATGGTTTCTTTTGCCAGTATTCATTTAAGAATGTATCGATGGAGATGTCACCAAGAATATGAGTCATGTTGTTGCTTTAACGGTTAAATAAGTTGCGGGCATTATATACCAACAAGCATGTTTCATTTTGAATGAGATCGCTTGAGTAGGGCTAAGTTTTGATTAAGATGGTTACATGAAACTTTTGGTTGATTTTAATACTTTTGACTCCACTCAGACCTGCTTATTGAGATTTGAGTGGAATTGAAGCGGATAGGGTAAAAAATTGATATGAATTGCTCAGGAATCTATTTTTACGCTGTATTGATGTCTTTACTCAAGATCATGGTGCTTTGTAATGTAAAACTTCGAGACAAACTTCACGGTTGTCATCTTCTTTTTCTTTTAAGGCATTGACGCGAGCATTGTCATAGATTTTCATGTAGTCTGCATCGGTGTGCATTGCTTGTACGGCGGCAACAGGATGTTTGATTGACGGCAGCATGTGAGTAATGAGGTTGTTATAGCCTTTGCTAAAATTCTTATTGTTATTTGTGCCGAGAATTTTTGGGCAAATCTCATTTAAAACGTCAATTGTTGCAATCTCTTCTTGTGATGTGCCTTGACCTTGGTCGCCTTCAACCTCAACTTGAGCTTTGCTGTCAATCACTTTGCTAGTAGTCGCTTTGTTAGTGTTTTTGTCTGTGGAGGCAGCATAGCTACTTGAGAGTAACAATAAAGAAAGACATGTTGCGCCTAGCGCCTGCGTTGTAAGATAAAAAAGTTTCATACGGATGCTCTGTCATCAGTTGTATTCAAAGTGTGGATATTATGCGGGAATGTAAGACGTGAGTTTAGGTGTTTTTGAAAGATGATTTACATGAGTTTTGTAGAAGTAATTGATTTTTGAGGTTGATTTTTGAGGTTGATTTTTAGGGATATTTAGTTTTAATAGGCTTGATTAATTAATAAGTGTTGTTGAATGAGCGTGTGAATTGAAAATATTAGTGAGTAATGATGATGGTGTACTTGCACCAGGTTTATTGGCGTTAGTTACAGCTTTATCTACGATTGCGGATGTAACAGTTGTTGCACCAGAATCAGAGCGAAGCGGTGCATCTAGTGCGCTGACATTGGATAGACCATTGCATCCAGTTCAGTTGTCAAATGGCTTTTGGGCTGTCAATGGATTCCCTGCGGATTGTGTCTATGTCGGTTTGAATGGTTTATTTCAAGAGTCCTTTGATCTTGTCATTAGTGGAATCAATTCTGGTGCAAATATGGGCGATGATGTCCTGTATTCAGGAACGATTGGTGCAGCATTTGAAGGGCGGGGGCTTGCGCTTCCTGCTATCGCGGTATCGCTCGCTGGCGTTCACGCAAAACAGTATCGAGATGCCTCTCATTTTACTGTTGCAGCTGAGTGGGTACGAGATTTTGTGAGTCGGGGCGTTCCTCGACTACCTGCCGGACATATCTTAAATATTAATATTCCCGATGTTCCTGAGTTGTCGGGTGCAGAAGTCACGCGGATGGGTGTGCGAGATGTCTCTCAGCCTGTTTACAGTGAGATTGATCCGCGTGGTCGTAAGATGTATTGGGTTGGAAAGTCTGGTGATCCATTAGGGCAGGAGCATATTATTAATGATTCTGCATTGCATCCACTTAATAACCAATTTGAGGCGAATGCAACAGTGCAATTTCGTACAGATTTTGCAGCGTTGAATGATGATTTTGTGAGTATTACCCCAATTCGGCTCGATGCAACTGGCTATTCTACGCTGGTCGGTTTAAAAGAGACTTTGTTTTTACGCGGTTGATAGTTTGGTGTGTTAGCATTTGGTCTCGCCCTGAATTTTTGCAATAAATATATGTTTATTGACGTTGCAAAAAACAAGTGTCAACACACTCTAGCATTATTGATGTTAATCCAGTGACTTTTTGACTTTCTTAAAAACAGAAGTTACTCATTAAACACCAAGAAGAGGATGAGCGATTGTCGTATTTTAGTGCCCCAACATCTGTGCCAAATCTGAAAAAGAAATCATTACTTTTTTCTACTGTTGCGATGACATCGCTTGTTGTTGTGACTGTAAACTTCGTAGGATGTGCATCAGCACCGACTGTTCGTCCAGTTCGGGTGGTCAGTAGTGTGGCTGTGCCGACCTATTATGTTGTGAAGTCTGGTGATAGTTTGAGCAAAATCGGGATGCGTTATAATCTCGATTATCGTGATATTGCACGCATCAACCAGATTGGCGGTGATTATGTGATCCAAGTTGGTCAGCGATTACGTTTGGTTGGGGGTGCAGAGTCGAATGCACAACCTGTTGCAATCGCGGCGGATCAACCCATAACTGCTAAGCCGTTGGGAAGCCCATCAAATACACCCCAGACCAATCCAGTCTCTGTCAATCCTGTATCTGCACCGTTATCGAGCCAAGCCAATGCTGCTTATGGTAATACATGGCGCTGGCCAACTGATAATATGATTGCACAAGATTTTGATTTGAAGAAACAAATTAAAGGTATTCGATTTTCGGGTAATGCGGGCGATCCTGTACGAGCAGCCGCAGATGGAACGGTCATCTATGCAAGTAACGGTTTACCAGAATACGGCAATCTTATTCTGATTCAGCATGCGAGTGGCTATATCACGGCGTATGCGCATAATCAGCGCTTACTTGTTCAAGAGAAAGCTCGCGTCAGTGCTGGACAACAAATTGCAGAAATGGGTTCTACGGGAACAAATCAGGTGATGCTGGAGTTTCAAGTTCGTTTGAATGGCAAACCGATGAATCCGCGTTTGGTGTTGCCGAAGAAGTAGGTATGTTACATACAAAATTGCCCATCTAAACTCTGATTTTAGTCAATCTATCAGGATCAATCTCGACTATAATTAAGGGGAGCAAAGTTTGATGAGATGGACACCTAAAATATGCTAGACAGTTTACGTAGCATGGCGATTTTTGTCAGTGTCGTGGACAAGGGGTCGTTTAGTGGTGCGGCTCGCGAATTAGGTATCACGACGAGTGCAGTTAGTCAGCAAATTCGTATCTTAGAAAGCGAAGTAGGTACGATTTTGCTTCATCGCTCAACCCGAAAATTAAGTTTGACTGAAGCGGGTAGTGTTTTTTATCAAAGTTGTAATGAGATGGTGCAGGCTGCAAAGCGCGGTCGTGTGCGTATCAATGAGCTGCGAGATGAGTTAGTTGGTGATTTGCGTATTGCAACGACACCAGAGCTTGGTTTAAATCATATTTTGCCTGCGTTATCAGGTTGGTTGCAGGCACATCCTAGTCTGACTGTCCATTTTGAAGCTGATAATCGTTATATTGATTTGATTGAGGAGCGTATAGACATTGCTATACGCCTCAGTTCAGGCTTGGCGGATTCGACACTGATTGCAAGACCCATGGCACGAGCACGTCTCGTGTTATGTGCCTCGCCTGAATATTTGAAAAATCACCTACCAATCAATACTCCAGCAGACCTAGAACAACACGATACGATTGGTTTGACACTGAATAAAGAGTTACAAGAGCGCCATTTACGCCATCGCGTGACAGGGGAAATGGTTCATGCTCGGATGAAGTCGCGTATCCAAACAAACAATGTCTTCTTGATGCGTTCACTTGTTGCGAATGGTCATGGTATAGGGGCTTTGATGTCTGTCGATATGCCACAAGCATTTATTGATGGTGGGTTAGTTGAGGTTTTACCTGACTGGGAACTCCCCACATATACGCTGTATGCCATCACGTTGCGTCGTGAACAACCGCTTAAAGTTGTTCGTTGTATTGAAACGTTGATGCAGTATTTTAGTCAGATGCCATTAATTTAGAGCGTATATGCTTCTCAAAAAATAATTGGGAGATACTAGATTCATGAAGGGATTTCAGAGTATTCATGAGCGTGCTTTAGCGCGTAAAGGCGGCGAAGCTGCACTGCAAGAATTACTCCCCCATGTGTTGACTCGTGATGAAATTGCCGTCATTCCTGATTCGCGTTTTCTATCCATGATGGCAAAAGGCATTAATCAGGCGGGTTTTCATTGGCAAGTTATTGAGAATAAATGGCCTCAATTTGAAGAGGCTTTTTTGGGTTTTGATGTTGAAAAATTAGCGTTCTTATCAGATCAAGCTTGGGATGCATATCTGATGGATCAGCGAGTGGTTCGAAATTGGCAAAAGATCGAAGCGGTTTATAAAAATGCGATTTTCATGCGTGAACTTGCTCAAGAGCACGGTAGTGCTGCACGTTTTTTTGCTGAGTGGGATCATGATGATCAGTTGGGATTAACTCAATATTTAAAGAAAAATGGCAGTCGTCTCGGCGGCATGACGGGCATGATTTTTTTACGTCGAATGGGTAAAGATATCTACTTGTTAAGTCGTGATGTTGTACTGGCTTTGCAGCATGCGGGACTAGAAATCGCAGATCAACCAACCAGTTTGAAAGACCTGAAAGCGATCCAATCTTGCTTCACTCAGTGGCATCAAGAAACCAATATTCCTTATAGTCATTTGAGTAAGATCGCGGCATATTCGGTCGGCGAGAACTATGCCGCGGACTATATTTTGGAACGAATGCATCAAGACCAGTAACAACTAGATTTTAATAATTTTTTAGACAGATCAATAATAAAAAAGCTAGCCTGTATTCAGACTAGCTTTTTGTTTTTAGGCTTTCACTTTTAAACTTATGCCCAAGCTTTTTCTAATACAGACTTAATATCAGTCAAGCTTGCTTCTTTTGGATTGTAAATAATAGAACCATCATCCAACGCTTTTTGAGCAATTTCATCAAGCTGAGATTTTTGAACTTTGCCAGTTTCTTGCAAAGTACGTGGCAACTTGGTGCGTTCGTATAACGTATCGCGTAATTCACGAATAAACTGAATTGCTTTTTGAGCACGTTGCGATGTTGGGGTTGCTGCGTAAACATCCGCACCTGCCAAGTGTAGGAGTAAGTCAGCAGTACGATCACTGTTGGTGTCAAGGTTGTATTCGAGAACGTATGGAAGGAACAGACTCATTGCCAAACCATGTGGCACGTGGGCTACTGCACCTGCAGCATGACCGATAGAGTGAACCAGACCGACCATTGAGTTTGAGAATGCAATCCCTGCCATTGTGGATGCTTGAGCAAGTTCAAGACGTCCATTAGCGTCTTTTGGATTATCTAGAACAAAAATGAGATTTTCGCTGATTTTGCGAATGGCAGCAGTGGCATATGCGTCGCTGATTGGATTGTGACCTAGGCAAGTATAGGCTTCCACAGCGTGGGTCATCGCATCCATAGCGGTCATTGCTGTGATATGTGGCGGCAAAGTTTGTGTCATGCGTGGATCAAGAACCGCTGCATTTGGCATCAAGTGATATGACGTGAACGGCATTTTGATATTTTTTTCAGGATCTGCAATCACGGCAACCATGGTCACTTCTGAGCCTGTCCCAGCTGTTGTTGGAACCACAAAAAATGGTTTCAGTGGTTTTGGTAGGTTGTGTGCGCCTGAGTATTTCATCAGATCATCACCACCTTCTGAGACGAGGATATTCACACCTTTACTGGTATCAATGACAGAACCTCCGCCAACAGCAATGATCGCATCACAGTTGTTGTCACGGTATAGCTTTGCTGCGGCACGAACTGTTTGCAAGCTGCTATCAGGTGGAACCTCATCAAAAATGACAGCGATTTGGCTATCTGCATCGGCAAATGTTGCTTCAAGTGGTACGAGTAGATTGTTACTGCGTACGCCTTTGTCCGTGATGATCATCGGGCGCTTTGCACCGAGTGCAGCGAGTTCAAACGGAATGTGTTCCAATGCCATGTGACCTGCAATGACTTTTACAGGGCAAAAAAATTCGTAATATGACTTAGGTTGAATTGATGACATGGTTTATGAGCTCCGTTTTGCTGTTTTATTCAGACGAGGAATGAGGTCGGTATAACTTGAGACGACATTGGCATAGATTTTTGCGGCTTTAGTGATTTTTTCACCGAGCGCGAGACTGGTTGGATAGCGTTTTACAGCAAGCTCTGCAACAAGTTTTGGCAGAATCAACGCTTCCAGTTTGTTTAGGCAACGTACTAGACGAATCGCATAGCTCACTTCACCGTCAGCAATCATGCGATCATTGGCGAATGCGCGAGAAGTACTTTCTTGAAACGAAAATACAAGGAATGCATGGCTGAGATGCTTGAACTTAATTGATAAATCAGGTTTCCCTTCAAAGTGATCAAGGCGGACAAGGCTTTTATCGGGTTGTACGCGCAGATTAAAGTGAGAGCCGTTCGGGAGTACGATCATCTGAATAACAAAATTTGCTGGAAATCCTGAAAACTCATCTTTAAGCTCGCCATCGACTTGACTGGCAAAAACCAATGCGCGTGCGATGGTATCCATCATCAGTGCAACATAAGCTTTTTGTGCAGTCGGGATGATGCGCTGGATGGGAGCGGTGAGGGATTTTTGTGTTGCCAGATTGTTCATAGCTGGACTATCCATAAAGATCGTGAAGAATTGTTGAGAAACGCGATGTTTCTTTATTTACTCCATACTATAAGGATTTTACCTGCAGGAATAAAGAAACTTCCTGAAGCTATTTTTCGTATGTATGGAATAAATGTTCCGACAAAATAAAGTTAGAGTAATTGCTCTAATTTTAAAGAGTATACCTTATAAACTTGTTGGAGCGATAGCCTGTAAAGCGGTCTTTTGAATCATCATTGATCAGAATTTGCTAGGATAGGTTATTTTTCTTGCTGGTGTTGTTTACGCAGAATATTACTTAATTGGTCTGAAATTTGTTGAAATGTAGGTAACAGTTGAGGCTGTTTTTGTGTGCTGATTTCATCAACTAACCGAGTCATGCGAAGTCCTGCATAGCCACACGGATTGATATGGCTAAAGCCATCCAAGTTACAATCAATATTTAATGATAGACCGTGATAGCTGCGTCCACGTCTAATTTTGAAGCCTAAAGATCCAATTTTTGCTTCATTAACATAAACGCCTGGTGCGTCTTTTTTTGCATAAGCGTCAATGTTGTACAGATGAAGTAGTTCAATTAATGCATTTTCAGTCTGCGTGACAAGTTGACGAACATTCCAACGCAGTCGATTGAGATCGTACAAGAGATAGGCGATCAGTTGTCCTTGACCATGCCAAGTAATTTGACCACCACGATCAGATTGTACGATAGGCAGATTGGTCGCGTGAATGAGGTGCTCAGGTTTGCCTGCTTGCCCTTGAGTGAGGACATCATGATGCTGTAGTAACCAAAGTTCATCAGGCGTTGTTTCATCACGATTTTCAGTTAAAGCCTTCATAGACAGAAAGCTTTCGGAATAATCCACCAGACCATCAAATTGACGAATAATCAGGTCTGATGGATTAAGGCTTGTAGACATTCGAGTCGCCGAGATTTATTTGATAAACGGTGTGACCATGGCACGAACATCAGTATGTGCATCAATGACGGTCATAAACGTATATGCGCCAATAAATTTACGACTGATAAACATAAATTCTTTAGGTGGAACGCTGAAGAAACGTGAAGTCATGGATTCAGCCGCTTGTCTCATGACGCGTGAGTGGAGCATACTTTTTTTCCAGACATAGCGACCTTCGGCATCAAATGCTTCAGCGGGTGCATCTGGATTATTGAGTAGGGTTGTGAACGGCTCAGTTGCCATGAGAAAAACATCAGCCATTGCAGGCTTGGTACCCAACGGCATTTGATCAAAGAATGTGTATCCCTGCATCGCTGAAATCATTTCTTCTTTGTCATGATGATAACCAGCACGAATTAATGAGCGGGCGACATATAGTAGATTAGGGTCGAAGCCGCGAATTGCGCCAAAATCAAGCAGAATAATTTTATCTGGAATGTCTTGACCATTACCTAATCGAACTAAGTAATTTCCAAAATTCGGGTCAGTTTGCATTTCACCCCATTCAAACAATTCACGAATGGCAATTTCAATTGACGCTGAACCGAGTTTGTTGCGACGCGATTGCGGTAATGACAACATCACTGCACTGTTGATCGGCACACCACGCTCGAAGGTCATGCACAGCACACCAGCCGTACAATAGTCATGGATAATCTGCGGCACGATATAACGTGGGTCGTCTTTAAGACGGTTGTAGAAGCGTTCAGTTGTTGCTGCTTCCATTGCATAATTGACTTCGCGATGCATCATTTCACTGACTTCATCGAACCACTCATCAAATTCACGCGTCTGAGGAACCATCCGTGTAAGTTTGAGCATGTTACGGAATAATCCGAGATCTGAGTCGATGGCTGCTGCAACGCCTGGATATTGCACTTTGAGGACAATTTCTAGTCCATCAGATTTTCTGACAGCACGATGAACCTGAGCTAAAGATGCAGTCCCTAAAGGCTCATGATCAATGGTTAGCTCATGGAATTTATCACCCAGCTCATGTTTAATTTGCTGCTCAATTACAGACCATGATAGTGCCACGGTGTCATTGTTGAGGCTGTGTAGCGCATCTGTGATTTCTGGCGGTAAGAAATGCTCACCATACAATGCCATCATTTGCCCAATTTTTACGATTGAGCCTTTTAATTTACCGATTTCATGTGCCAGATATTGAGCTTGCTCGCTCATCACTTGTTTGCGTTTGCGATCTTTATTTTCTTGACTTGAAAATATGGTTCCGGCATTGACACTCGCCCAACGAGAACCTGCACGAAACGATGCTTTTGCTAAAGACATACGACGATCAAAGGCACTGGTTTGCAACTTATCAAGGGTATGATGCTGCTTGTGCTTGTTACGGGTATTTGGGTTATCAGAAGCATCAGACATAAGCGTGGGTTATCCTAAATAAGGGCATACAACTTAATTAGTATTAAATAGCGTCGCACTTAAGTTTAACAATTAATCTTTACAGATGTGGTTCATAGCCGAGGCCGCATCAAGCGATTGAGCTAGTTGCGTTGTTTGATTTTCTTAAGACCAATCATAAGGTGAAGTGATAAGTTATTCAATCACTTCTATCTGTTTAAGATGGCTATCTGGATCACATGTGCACTTTTATAGCGCATGTGATCTAGATATAGGAGTTGAAATGGAGTAGGACACGTTGGTATTTGATCCCGCCCCAAGGTTGTCTAAAAACTTATTTTTGATCCGCTTGTTCGCGTGCAATTGCACGATAGCCAATGTCACGGCGATATTGCATGCCATCAAATGAAATTTTCTGGATATGAGCAAGTGCTTGTTGCTGAGCCTGCAAGACCGTATTGCCAATCGCTGTTACGCACAGCACACGCCCACCACTGGTGACTGTGTTACCATCTTTTTGAGACGTACCAGCGTGAAATACTTTAGAAGATTCATTGACGTACTCTAAACCATGAATGACATCGCCAGTCTGAATTTCCGCAGGATAGCCTTTTGCGGCTAAGACAATGCCAATTGTTGGGCGGTTATCCCATTCTGCATGACTTGGTAATTCGCCTTTGAGACCAGCTTCAACCAGTTCAACAAGCGAAGATTTCAAACGCATCATAATCGGTTGGGTCTCTGGGTCACCGAAGCGGCAGTTAAATTCGATCACGCGTGCTGTACCAGCAGCATCAATCATTAAACCCGCATAGAGAAAACCTGTATATGGGTGACCATCAGCTGCCATACCATCTACCGTTGGACGCATGATGTACTTGATGACTTGATCATGAATTTCTGGTGTGACAACAGGCGCAGGAGAGTACGCACCCATTCCGCCAGTATTTGCACCTTGATCATTTTCAAAAATCCGTTTGTGGTCTTGGCTGGTTGCCATTGGTAAAATGTTATGACCATCAATCATGCAAATGAAGCTTGCTTCTTCGCCATCCAAGAATTGTTCGATGACGACACGAGAACCTGCGTCACCAAATTTATTGCCTGCAAGCATGTCGTCAATTGCTTCATAAGCTTCTGCAACAGTCATTGCGACAATCACGCCTTTGCCCGCTGCAAGACCGTCAGCTTTGATAACGATCGGTGCACCATGTAGATCGATATATGCTTTTGCGGCAGCGACATCGGTAAAAACTTCGTAGAACGCTGTTGGAATTTGATGACGCTTGAGGAAGTGTTTTGCAAATGCTTTAGAGCCTTCAAGTTGCGCGGCGTATTGGGTTGGGCCCCAAATTTTAAGATTAGCTGCACGACATGCATTGACTACGCCATTCACGAGCGGTGCTTCAGGGCCAACAATAATGAGGTCAATCGCGTTGTTTTTGGCAAATGCGATGATGGCATCGTTGTCCAAAATATTGAGTGCAACGTTTGTGCATTTATTTTCAAGGGCACTGCCTGCATTACCAGGTGCAACAAAGACTTGCTGAACTGCGTTGTCTTGTGCACATTTCCATGCGAGCGCATGTTCACGACCGCCTGAACCAAGGATGAGAATGTTCATAGTGTTCCCTTAAAAATCTTAAAATCATTGGGTTGTATCGAATATATCCGTGTAGGGGTAGACCTGAGTGTCTACCCTAAGAAGGCACACAAAGTGTGCCCCTACATCATATTTGAATTAATCTGACGTTTGATCTTAATGACGGAAATGGCGCATTCCAGTAAAGACCATTGCAATATTGTGTTCATCTGCTGCTGCGATGACTTCATTATCACGCATTGAACCACCCGGTTGAATAATGCATGAAATGCCTACTTTGGCAGCATTATCTATCCCATCACGGAACGGGAAGAATGCATCAGATGCCATGACAGCATTGTGTACATTTAGACCAGCATGTTCTGCTTTAATCGCGGCAATTCGAGCAGAGTTAACACGGCTCATTTGACCTGCGCCGATGCCGATGGTTTGGCGATTTTTGGCATATACAATCGCGTTGGATTTGACATATTTCGCTACTTTCCAAGCAAAAATCAAGTCGTGAATTTCGGCTTCGGTTGGGGCGCGTTTGGTCACGATTTTCAGGTCGCTGTCTTTAATCATGCCCAAGTCTTGATCTTGAACCAATAAGCCGCCAGTGACGCGTTTGTAGTCAAGTTGGCTGGTACGCGCACTGATGTCAGGGAGTTGACCACAGACGAGTACACGCACGTTTTGCTTCGCGCCTGTGACTTCGAGTACGCCATCTTCAAGGCTCGGTGCGATGATGACTTCAACAAATTGACGATCAACGATTGCTTTTGCTGTTGCTACATCAAGTGGACGGTTGAACGCGATAATGCCACCGAACGCTGATTCAGGATCAGTTGCATAAGCCAAGTTGTACGCATCTAAAATGCCATCCAATGACACCGCAACACCACAAGGGTTTGCATGCTTAACGATCACACAAGCTGGTTTTGCAAATGATTTGACACATTCAAGTGCTGCATCGGTGTCTGCAATATTGTTATATGACAGCTCTTTACCTTGTAACTGCTTTGATGTTGCGACAGATGCTTCGCGTGCAGTTGGATCAATATAAAATGCTGCAGACTGATGTGGATTCTCGCCGTAGCGCAAGTCTTGCGCTTTGACCAATTGCAAATTGAATGTACGTGCAAATGCATCAGCAGGTTGTTCTTCAGTTTTGCCTACGCGTGCGCCCAGATACTGCGCAATCATCCCATCGTATTGTGCAGTATGTTCGAAAGCTTTGACCGCGAGATCGAAGCGGGTCGCGTGTGACAAAGTTTTTGCGGTTTTGAGTTCTTCAATGACACGAGCATAATCGCTGCTATTGACGATAATCCCAACAGAAGCATGATTTTTTGCCGCCGCACGAACCATCGTTGGGCCACCGATGTCGATGTTTTCAATGGCATCTTCAAGTGAACAATTTGGTTTTGCAACGGTTTGTGCAAACGGATATAGATTGACAATCACAAGGTCAATCGGCGCAATATCATGTGCTTGCATGACTGCTTCATCAATGCCACGACGAGCTAGAATGCCGCCGTGAATTTTTGGATGTAAAGTCTTTACACGACCATCCATCATTTCTGGAAAGCCAGTGTGTTCTGAAACTTCTACAACTGGAATATTATTTTCTTTCAGGAGTTTGTAGGTTCCTCCTGTAGAAAGAAGTTCAATGTTGAGAGCAGATAATTCACGGGCAAATTCAATGATGCCAGTTTTGTCGGATACAGAAATCAGGGCGCGAGAGACAGTCATGATAAAGTTGGGGCTTTATAAAAAGATGGAAAAGAAATTAATTTGCAACAAATGCAGTGCATCATCAAACAAAAGTTGTTTTGCAGTGATTTGCAGCTCTATGGGTTATTCATTAACTCAGGTCTTGATTGATGAATAACATACATATTTTCACGAGAAACAATAAGGGCTGGAAAACCAGCCCTGTACTGTACATATTTTAACGATTACTCGCTCATTAAGCCATGTGCTTTGAGTTTTTTGCGCAAAGTACCACGGTTCAATCCCAGGATTTCTGATGCGCGAGTTTGGTTGCCACGAGTTTGTTCAAGAACGACTGAGAGTAATGGTTTTTCAATTTCTGCCAAAACCAAGTCATACACTTGCACAGGCTCTGCACCATCAAGTTGCTTGAAATAATGACGAACAGCACGCTCAACATGAAGGCGCAATGCAACATCAGTAGGGTTGTTGATAAAATCAGGTGACTTGATATTCATGGGTAAAAATCCGAAGCGAAATCATATTCATACTGCACGATATGTAAAGGTCGGAGCAGCGGGTGCATAACACACATAGAACACTAAAAAATTGAAAAGAACCACGCATCGCGCGGGCGGGCATCATAACATTACCTGCTTCGCATTGCAGTAGTTTTGATGCTTTTTTATGCAAAAATATTGGTGAAAAAATAGGCTATACAAGTGCTCATAATTTTGTTATGGGCACTTGTGTAAGTAGGTTTTATCGGATGGGATCTAATGCGAATACCGGAATTTCTTCGCGCGAGATTTTTACGACAAATTCAATTTGGGCGGGTTTGTTCGGGACAATACGAGCTTGAGAATTATAACCACTCGTTAAATATTCAGAAGGATGAATCATTCGACCAGAGAGAACTTGTTTGTCTTTTAATACCAATAAGCGAATTGTAGGGTAGGGCTGACTTTCTTCGGCGGAGTTCGTCATCGTCGCAGTGAATTTGGTTGCACCAGTTGGGTCTGCTTGATAACGTCTTGCCAGCACTTTACTGAGCTTGATTTTGTCAATATCAATTAATGGAACATCACATCCCAATTGTAGGCAAGCTTTGTGCATCATGGGTTGATAGCGTGGATTGGCTGCAAGCTGATCAAAATTAAAGAACACATATTGCGCTGCCAATAATCCAACCATTAGTAAAGATAAGACTAACCATCCAAGAGTGTGGAGTAGGTTAATGTTGAAGAAGGATTTACGTTCTTTCAGCTTGTCGAGAGCGATATTCCGTTTTGGTGCTTGAAAATGCATGGGTAATGATTTGGCTTTCTTTTTAGAACGTTGATTCTCATGAAAGTCATTCATACCAGGTAAAATTCGTTCAGCTTTGACCTTGGTTACCGATGCGGCGGGAACACTGTTTTTATTCAGATAGCCCATTAAGTCATCATCAACGCCTTCAGGATTTTTGCTGTCCGTGCTTTTTGTGGAGGCTTGCGCAGGTTGGGTTGCTACTTCATCGTCTTGAGTTGCTGTTGTGGACGAAGAGTTTGTTGGCTGAGCGATAGGATTATTAGTTTCTGGCGTAACTTCATTAAGCCATTGCTCATTAAATTCTTGTCCTAAAGATTGTGGGCTATCTGGAATTCGTTCTGCAATTGGAACTGATGCCGAGAGTGATTCAGGCGTCTTTGGTTCAGGTGCAGGATGTGGATTTGGGATGACGCTGAGGTTGATTTTCTCTTTTTGCTTTTGATCAAAATCAATAGTTGCTTGTTCTTTGACAACTTCTTCCGTAGCTTCAGGTTGGACTGTTGCTTTATCGAGGAAGTTATTGAGCGCAGAGTCGAATCCCTTACTTTTAGTTGGACTAATTTTGTGCAAGTCGACAATGTGTGAACGATTCTTGGTGTTGATGTCTGCTGTGTTTTTATCTTCAGAAGTTGCAGCACCTTTGGCTGCAATCAGGTAGTCATCCGCTTTGAATACCTGAAAGCATTTTCCGCAACGTGTATAGCCGTCACGGATTGCGAGTTGGGCATTGCTCACTGCGAATACGCTAGAGCAGTAGGGGCA
>Ga0209023_10003863_pt1 | contig 17534 bp, 7 predicted proteins | sample LakOneMetagenome_FD_187468 | JGI IMG/M metagenome (GOLD analysis project Ga0209023, IMG submission 187468) | Freshwater and sediment microbial communities from Lake Erie, Canada (SPAdes) (version 2) | ecosystem: Environmental > Aquatic > Freshwater > Lentic | place: Lake Erie, Canada | collected... | reverse complement strand
GAACGAAACCGATACAGTTAACATCTACTACATCGGCAAATAATCACCAATTCTATATCTTATAAATCACACTAAAATAACTACAAGAATGAAAAATATAATGATCATCTGTGCTGCGCTCCTGTTAAATAGAGCATCTTTTGCACAGACTACCGAAATAAAAACACCAGCCGATAAGGAAATGAGTTTTAAGTCAGTTCACGGCCATGAAGTACTGCCACAACAGGGCGAATGGGCGCTGGGAATATCTGCGACAGGTTTTTTAAATTACCTGGGTAATGTAGCCAATGGTAATACCTCTAATAGCGCACCTGTTTTTAACAGCGGCAATGAGGCAAATGCTTTTGCTATCGGCCAGTTGAGCGGTGTAGCCCTGATGGGAAAGTATATGAAAAGAGCAGACCTTGCATACAGGGTGCGCTTTATGGCCAATGCAGGATCTACGGATCACAGGAACAATGTACTGAAAAGTATGCCTACGCCTGATCCGCTGAATCCGATATATACTGAGGATAAAGTGACTAATAACTCATATACAGTATTACTTGGTGCAGGCATTGAAAAGCGCCGCGGAACCGGCAGGGTGCAGGGATTCTATGGAGGCGAGGTATTGATAGGTGCTGCGGGTAATAACAGGACATATACTTATGGTAACAGCTTTGATGTAAATTATACGGCACCTATGTCTACAGACTTCAGCAGCAGTTCATCACCTTATGCTTCGTCTTATGCTTCTTCCAGGACCCTTGCAAGCAACAGCGGTACAATGGTACTTTTTGGTGCACGTGGTTTTGCAGGCGTAGAATATTTTATAGCTCCTAAGATATCACTGGGCGGAGAGCTTGGCTATACGCTCGGTTTCTCTACACACGGCAAGAATTCAAATGTTGAAGAAACATGGAATGCCCCTGCTGGTAAGGTAGCGACCATAACTCACGAAAACTATGGTGCAAACGGTTTGCGCTCATGGGGTATAGGTATGGATAACGTCAATGCCGGTGTCAATCTCCATTTTTATTTTTAATTATATTAGTTAAACAGACATTGCAAAACCTCGCATGAGCGGGGTTTTGCAATGAAATACAAACACCTTATCGCTGAAACAATTGCGCCGACGGTTGGTGCATGTCAGCAATTACGCTTACTTTAGCCTTTCAAAAACCAGGAACATGAACGAACAGATCCGCCAGTTGCAACCATCAGCTTTATGGAACCATTTTGCAGACCTTAATGCAGTGCCGCGCCCATCAAAGAAGGAGCAGCGGGTGATCGCTTTTATGAAGGATTTTGGAGAGGGACTGGGACTGGAAACCATAGAGGATGAGGTAGGTAATGTGATCATCAGGAAGCCTGCCACTAAGGGTATGGAAAGCCGCCAACCTATAGTGCTGCAGAGCCACCTGGATATGGTGCACCAGAAGAACAGCGATACTACGTTCAACTTTGACGAGCAGGGCATAGACATGTATGTGGATGGCGACTTTGTGAAAGCGCGCGGCACTACGCTTGGTGCAGATAATGGTATAGGCGTATCGGCAATTATGTCGCTGCTGGCATCTACGGATATTGCGCATCCTGCTATGGAGGCGTTGTTCACAATAGATGAGGAAACCGGCATGACCGGTGCACTGTCGCTGAAGGGCGGACTGCTGCACGGCAAGATAATGCTGAACCTGGACACGGAAGAAGACCATGAGCTGACCATAGGTTGCGCCGGTGGGGTAGATGTGACTGCTACGGGCAGCTACACACAGGCAGCACCAACTGGCGGGGCAGCATACACTATATCAGTGAAGGGCTTAACAGGCGGCCACTCGGGTGGCGATATTCACCTGGGCCGCGGCAACGCCAATAAGCTGATGAACCGTATACTGCTGACACTGACAAAAGAATATAAAATAGACGTAGCCAGCATAAACGGCGGTAGCCTGCGTAATGCGATACCTCGCGAGTCGGTAGCCGTAATAGTAACCAATGATACCGGGAAAGTGTATGAAGTGGTGAACAAACTGGGAGCTATTCTGCAGGAAGAATATAAAGCTACAGACCCTAAACTAACTGTAACAATAGAGGATGCAACCATGCCTGCACAGGTGATGGACACTGCTTTTCAGAATAAATTATTGCGTGCGTTATACACATGCCCTAACGGTATATACCGCATGAGCCCTGAAATAAAGGGCCTTGTGCAAAGCAGCAACAATGTAGCGCGCGTGCTGGTTTCAGACGGAGCGTACAGCCTGCAGTGCCTTACCCGCAGCTCTGTGGATAGTGAAAAGACAGACCTTGCTGACGCCATCACCAGTGCCTTTGAGCTGATGGGTGCAACGCTGACCTATGGCGGCAGTTACCCGGGCTGGGCACCAAAACCTGATTCGCCAATAGTAAAGCTGATGGCCGACCTGTACCAGGAACTACACGGCGAGCCTGCGCATGTAAATGCAGTGCATGCAGGATTGGAGTGCGGTATACTGGGCACTAACTACCCTAATATTCAAATGATCTCATTTGGCCCAAACATATATGGCGCTCATTCGCCTGATGAAAGGGCGCAAATTAGCTCTGTACAGAAGTTCTGGGCATACTTGCTGGAAACGCTTAAGCGCATACCGGAGAATAATTAATAAACGGTCATTACCTGATGAGTGTAAGATCTCCCTTTAGCATTTTGTGCTTGCCGGAGAGGCTGTACAGTATCATGTAGTAATAGGTGCCCACATCCTGCGGCACGCCATTGAAGGTGCCATCCCAGCCGGCGTAGATATCCTGTGTATAGAACACTCGCTGGCCGAAACGGTTGTAGATGCCCAGGGAGAAATCCTTAAACTTGCTGAGCGAACCCATTACACGGGCAAGGTCGTTATGATTGTCGCCGTTTGGTGTAAATGCATTTGGGAACCAGAGTTCGCATGGCTCTACTGTTACAACAATGGTATCACCGACAGTGCCACAAAAGTTGGAGCGTGTAGCCCAGTATGTGCCTGGGTAGGATACGATGATAGATGAATCGTGAGTGCCATTGTTCCACTTCAGTTCATACAGATCGTCGGGTTGTACATATAGAGCAAGTACATCTTCCATGCATATAGCTGTATCTGCGCCGAGGCTGAATGCGGGCGGATAGTCCAGTTGTTTTACGACAACTGTGTCACCGGCTTCGCAGCCTCCGTTCTTCGCAGACATCCAGTAGGTTCCGCCGGTGCTCACCGTAATACTGTCTGATGTGCTTCCTGTATTCCAAAGACATTTGTAGATCAATGGTTGAGGTGACCAGAGTCTTAGTGTTTTGTTTTTGCAGAGCGTAGTGTCGCTACCAAGGTTTACTACAGGTGGCTCTATAAAAGCGACATTTATGGTATCCGCGAGCATAGTGCAGTTCTTTATAGCCTGTACCCAGTACTTGCCCTTACCTGATGTAGTGATCGAGGTGCCTGTGCTGGTATTGTTCCAGAGATACGATGTATATCCGGAAGGTGCTGTTAGCTTGATGGCTCCGCTTGCATCGCAGGCAATAGTGTCGCGTGTTTTTTGTGTGAGTGTTACGGGTATAAAGCTAACCTTGAAAGTATCTATAATAGTAGCGCAGTCTTTGATGGCTTTGACCCAGTAAGTGCCTGCCGCAGTAGCTGTAATGGCGGCTGATGATGCACCATTGCTCCATATGTAAGAAGTGGCACCCGAGGAGCCGGTAAGGACGACGGAGCCGGTAAGTATGCATGTGCTTACATCTTTACTACCGTAGCTGATGCTGGTGGCCGAAACAGTAAATGACTTTTTAAGAACCGGGGCTCCGCAGATGGTGCAGTACACATAATAAGTGCCCGGAGCCGTAATCGTGCGGGTTGTGCCGGTGCTGCCATTGTCCCAGTAATAGCTGGTATACCCGCCCGGTACTGAGAGTGTGATACCCGCAGAGATGGTGGCAGGAGATGCGCAAATAATCGTATCAGCGGTTGATATAGTATCAGGTGTAACACCGGTGGATCTGCCGTATTTAGCCACGAATATGTATTCAGCACCTGCCACGTCGGTCATCGTATCAGGGCCGGCTATGGCAGATGGAGTGCCTCCGAAGAAGTCCCCACAGATGAGGACATTACCGGATGGGTCGCAGGCAATGCCCGACTGATCGTCGGCGCCAAAGCCAAGACTGGCATAGCCTACGGAGGTGCCGGAACTATTGTAGCCGGCAATAAGCATAGGATCTACACCCAGTACAGGCGGAGCAACAGTATCTGCGGGTGTAGGGCCAATCAGCGCCTTGCTGCCATAAGAGGCGCATAGCCAAACCTCGTCGCATAGTGCGTGTGTTATGGCGGAGCAAATGATATGGCTTGAAGGAGCATTGATGGTCCTTGTCCAATTGATGACATGTGTCGGCGAGAACTGCATCAGGTAAAGTGCAATATTGGGGACAGATGCTGGATATGGCCTGTTAATAGTAGTTGATCCGAATGTTATCGATGCATCGCCGAAGCTGCCAGTGAGGTATATATTGTCGGCATTGTCGTGCGTGACACCGGCTGCATATGCGCCCTTGGTGCCGCCTGCGCCCATACCCCATAGTGGTACTCCTGCCGGAGAAATCTCCGCAATAAGTGCATTCGTCTTAGGGAAGGACCAGGAACTGGTGATGAGTGAGGAGCCGATGGTGAACGATTTTGAGAAATAGGCACCGGCTACATACACATTACCCGTAGAGGTGACCGTGAGTCCAAGTGCATAGTCGGTTGTATCACCCCCAAAAGAAGTGGCCCATGTTACGGAGCCGGAGGGTGTATATTTTGCCGCGAATATGTCCGTTGAAACGCCGCTCGGGTCGGTGTTGGTAAGGGTATAGGAACCGATATTGATAGTAGGGTCTACAAAGTGAGACGCTATATAGATGTTTCCTGCCGCATCGGTTGTGACCCCGCCGGGGCTATCCATAATTCCGGATACAAGCACTTTGACAGTAGGCGGAAAGACATTGCCGTCGCTTACTGCCCAGAGAACTGTACCCGAAGGGCTGATCTTGGCCAGGTAGTACTGACCGAAGCCGGTAGTAGAAGTATTGGTAAGGGTAATGGAGCCTATGGTCATGGTCGGCGAGCCGAATGTACCGAACACAATAAGGTTACCTGCCGGGTCTGTAGTGATGTTGATAAGCCCGGTATTGCCGCCTTTAGTACCATCGGCCCAAAGTACATTGCCGAGTTTGTCATACTTGACCCAGACGGTCTGATAGCCAACAGAAGGCACTGAAAAACTGCCGAATTTTACAGTGCCGGTTGAGTATATTTTGATGCCTGCGCCATAGGAATTGCCGGCCATATCAGCGGCTACAGCCCATGCTTCAATATTGTCGCCGGAACCAAATCGGCCCCATTTCCAGCTCTGTGCCAGGGCAGTGGATGTTAATTCTTTACAAGAGCATAGTATTGCTACCAGGATAAGAGTACAGGTAAGTAGTTTTTTCACAACAAGTATTTCAATAAGTAGCCATGAAAATACTATTTTTTAGATTCGGAAGCAAATTAATGGTGCGTACTTGCCGCTCTTTAACTGCCAATTAATAGCTATGCTTTTTTGTAAAATATACAAGGCCGTTCTTATTGCAATAAGAGGGCTGCGAGTTCTTCAAAGCTTTCTACTTTGTTATTGAAGCCTGACGTGGCGGCGATCATGCCATAGATAGCAGATCTGGTCTTCCCCTGGCTGCGCAGATATTGTAGCGATGTTGATCCTGCGGATTTGGAGAGCTTTTCTCCTGTTGCCGCAGTAACCAATGGATGATGATGGAATGTGGTTTGCTGGAATGCATCTTTCTCCAATAACGAAGCAAGGTGCAATTGGGCGAGGGTAGAAGGCCACAGATCCTGGCCGCGAACAATCAGATCGACGCCGAAGTGAATGTCATCGAGCAGTGATGTAAGCTGGTACGCTGGGTTGCCGTCTTTTTTGCGTACCACAAAGTGATGTATGTCCTGGGGCAAGGTAGCGGAGATCAGGCCTTGCAGGGTGTGTACCGTCAGCGGTGCCGCATGGGTAGTATCTACGCGCCAACTCACTTGTTCTGCTTCAAATGGTATATCTCCATGCATGCAGATGCCATGATAAGTATGTTCGTTGTCCTGTATCTGCACCTGGGTGCGTGAGCAGGTACAGGCAAATACGTCGCCGGAATCTTTGAGTTGTTTCAATGACTCTTTATACATGTCCATCCGGTGTACCTGCGAATATTGCGTTTCGTATTCGTGGTAGTTCTTCGGACCTTCATCCCATGGTATTTCCATGAAGTTGAGTGTATCGAATATATCCTGTACAAATTCTCGTTGGATACGTGGCCGGTCAAGGTCGTCTATACGCAGGAATATTTTTGCATTGGTCCTTTTTGCAAGTGCAGCTGTAATGGCAAACGACAACACATTACCCAGGTGCAGGTAGCCGCTGGGAGTAGGGGCTATCCTTGTTTTGCTGAATGTAAGACCGGGTGGTATAATAATGCTCACTACGTTGGGTTAACGTTGCCCAATTTCGTGATTTATGAGGATAATCAGAAGTACAGTACGCTATTTTATTTCCATGACAGAAAGAATATTACCAGCCGGGTCTTTGAACCATGCTACATCCGGGCCATATCCGCTTACTATTCCTTTTTTGTAGGTTTTGAGTTTTTCCATGTCACCAGCAGAACGTGTATTTCATTAGACATAGTTATATTTTGTCTACTCGGCTTAAAAATCATAGATCTAATGTCGATGCTATAATGATTTACTATTCTTATCATAATGAAGGAGCCAGTGATTGCCGAATTTATCCGTCAGGTCGCCGAACAAGGCGCCCCAGAAAGAAACAGAGACCGGGTGGGTAGCTTCCCCGTCAGCTGATAACTTGTTGTAGAAGTCATTTATCTGTTGTTCGTTGCCGCAGTCAAGCATCAGGGATACAGAATTGCCTATAGTTAGACCTTGTTCGGATACCATATCTGATGCCATAAGTGATATAGGCCCGTTAGTTAGTGTAGCGTGTACGATGTATCCTTTCATCTGTTCGGACATTTTGTCGGCAAGCGGAGATTCGCCAATAGACTGTAATGTGAGCTGGCCGCCAAGACATTCTTTGTAGAATGTCATCGCTTCGCGGCAGTTGCCGTTGAAGGTAAGGTATGAATTGATCCGGGGCATCCTGCTCTTTTATATGTACAAAGGTGGGCATAACGGGATAATAATAATGGGGGGTATCATGCCAGATTCAGGGGTTGATTACGACATGAGGTTTCCTTATATTTGTGTGTATGAAAAGCGTATGTATACTGGTTCCGGAGACGGCAGTGATCGAAGCAGTAGCTGATCCGCACTATATGTTCAATGCGGTGAACCAGTTTCTATTGGCGTCCGGGCGAGAGCCACTGTTTGATGTGACGCTGGTGGGCGCTACGAAAGATGTGAAACTTAACAAAGGTTTGTTTACCGTACATGCCGACCAGACAATTGAAGACGTAAAGCACACAGACATAATATTTATACCTGCCCTGAGCGGCGACATGGCACATGCTGTGAAGCTGAATAAAAAGCTGGCAACGTGGATAACCGATCAGCACGACAAGGGGGCAGAGGTTGCGTCGCTTTGCGTGGGTGCATTTCTGCTGGCTTCAACCGGATTGCTTGACGGCAAGAAGTGTTCTACGCATTGGGGATTTGCCAATGAATTCAGGGAAATGTTTCCTGATGTGGAACTGGTAGATGGCAGCATTATTACTGAGGAGCATCGTATCTATTCCAGCGGCGGCGCAAACTCTTACTGGAATCTGCTGCTGTACCTTGTAGAGAAGTATACAGACCGAGATACTGCTATACTTGCGTCAAAGTATTTTGCAATAGATATTGACCGGGAAAGCCAGGCGGCATTTATGATGTTTAAAGGACAGAAAGAACATGATGATGTACAGATACTGCAAGCGCAGGCATTCATAGAAGGTAACTATCAGGACAGGCTGACGGTTGACCAACTGGCAGATAAGTTTGCTATTGGTAAACGCAGCTTCGAGCGCAGGTTCAAGAAGGCAACCAATAATACAGTAATAGAATATGCGCAGCGTGTGAAGATAGAGGCAGCCAAAAGAAGCTTTGAAACCAGCCGCAAGAACATAACAGAGGTTATGTTTGATGTTGGCTATACCGATAACAAAGCATTTAGAACGATCTTTAAAAAGCTTACCGGACTAACTCCGATAGAATACCGGAATAAGTACCATAAACAAGTTGCGTAAATATTGTTCTCCTATTGTTCCACGACGATGTGAAAGACCTCATTTACCTTTTCTCCGTGAACGGTAAGCAGGTACATCCCGTTGGCTAATGTGCCCGATAGTTTTATCCTTTCATCTACATAGCCGTTTTTCGGTTGTACTTTATTCCTGTACACTACCTGGCCCAGCAGGTCTGTTATTTCCAGCGATACTTCACTGTTGCCCGGAGCTAGTTTGCCTTGTATAGTAAACGCTCCCTTGTTAGGGTTCGGTAAGATCACAAGAGAATGTTCCCCTGTAATATTATTTACTGCAAGATCGTGACAATAGATATATATCCAGCCAAAGGTAGTCAGGTTACACAGGCCGCTGCTGGTGACCATGCAGGTCAATGAGTCCTGGTGCAGGTAGTTGAATTTGTCGCTGATGTACCTGTTTGTCGTGGCTCCCGGTATCGGCATGCCATTTACATACCATTGATACGTAGGGAACAAGCCGACGTTTTCGGCAAATGCAGTAAGTGTATCGCTTATGCCAATACCAATATCAGTTCCGGGACTTGCAGTTACCGTTACATGAGGCATAGCTGGGGAATCGACTGTAAGTATAATGTTACTGCTTGGTACTGTTGTTTTTACAAGGCATGGATAATTACTTGTCATGTTGCAGTAAACAATATCCCTGTCAATCGGTACGTACGTAAGGGTCGGGCCGCTGCCCACGCTTACTGTATTTACAAACCACTTGTATGTCGGCAATTTGCCACCATAGAGTGGTAATGCTGTAAGAGTTACCGGTGAACCCTCACATATCGTATCTCCCGGCGCCGCATCGATCGTTGCAGAAGGTGTAACAGGTGTGAGCACTTTTATCCTGACAGAATCGTAAATAATTGGCGGAGTAGCGCAGATGGCGCTGCTTATGAGTTTGCAGGTAATGATATCGTTGTCTGCAGGTATAAATGAATACGCAGTGCCGGTACCTACTACAGTTCCGTTCACATCCCATCTGAAAGATGGAGATGTTCCTTCATTTGTGTATATAGCTTTAAAAGCAGCCGTTGCGCCGGCACATACAGTATCGCCTGCCGGCAAGTGAATATTCAAAGTTGGGGTGACCGATGGTATGATCGTTATTGTTGCTGTGCCCGACATCGAGCTGCTGCAACCTGTGGTCGCGTTTGCAGCCTCTACTGTATATATGCCGGCAATGGTTTGCAGGCCAAAGTCGAGCGCGATTCCAGTACCTGATATCGGGCCCGTAGCAATAATGCCGCCTTTGTATAAGAAGTAATTAATGCCGGTAGCAGAACCGCTAAGTCCTATATGCACGCCGGGAGTACCGGAGCAATAGTTGCCGCCACCTGTTATGGCAAATACGGCAGGCAACGGAACAATATTGACAGGAGTGGAGATAGAGCAACCTGCTGACATAGTATATATAATGGTTGTACTGCCTACAGACATGCCTGAAACAAGCCCTGATGCAGAACCAATGAACGCAATAGTTGTGTTTGCGCTGCTCCATGAGCCTCCCGGTACGCCATCAGAAAAGATAGCTGATGATCCAAAGCAAATATCCATTGTTCCCGTGATAGGTGTTGGCAATGGTGTTATGGTAACCGGTATGTTCGCAGCACAGCCTGTAATCAAGGTATAAGCTATTGACGCAGTTCCCGGTGATGCACCGGATATAGTACCGAAGGCATCTATGGTGGCGATAGAAGTATTATCGCAGCTCCATGTGCCGCCCGGTGTAACGTCCGATAATGATGCTGTATGCGCTATGCATAGATTGTTCTGTCCTGTAATCGCGGCAGGCACAGGGTTGACAGTCATTGTTGTTGTTGTCAGGCAACCGGTGCCTAGTGTGTAGGTGATCGTTGTAGTGCCTACGGCTATGCCGGACACATCACCAGAAGTAAGTCCGACGGAAGCTGTTGGTGGTGTGCTGCTGGTCCATATGCCGGAGCCGGTATCGCTTAATGTAGTAACAGATCCGACACATACACTTGTAGTTCCCGATATAGGAGCAGGTAGCGGATTGACGGTAACGGTAACAGAAGAGAAGCATCCTGTAGGCAGGGTATAATCAATTACAGAGATGCCTGCAAGTATTCCGTTCACAAATCCGGAGACCATATTGATCGTAGCTACTGTTGTGGAGCCACTGGTCCATATGCCTGGGCCTGGGAAGCAGGAGAGTGTTGTTGTAGCGCCTTCGCAAAAGCTGTTGCTGCCAGCTATCGGTGCAGGCACAGGATTGACCGTAAGTACTTTATTTACATTACAGCCTGTAGGCAATGTGTAGACAATAGTAGCCGTGCCGGGCGATACTCCCGCAACGACGCCTGTCGTTGAGCCAACGGTTAGTCGCGAGCTTGTTGTGCTCCATACACCCCCGGCTGTGCTGGTAAGCGTAACCGTAGAACCGATACAGACACTTGCAGGGCCTGCAATGGCGGCAGGTAACGGATGAATAGTGACTGTAGCAACAGCAGGACAACTGTTTACTGTATAGCTGATCAATACTGTTCCTGCGGACATACCTGTTACTATTCCGGAAGCAGAACCAATACGGGCAATGGCAGTATTGCTGCTGCTCCACGTTCCTCCTGGTGTTGCATCAGACAAGGTTGTAGTTTGACCAACGCAGGCAGACATAGTGCCGGTAATAGATAGAGGTAGCGGGATTACGGTAAAAGAGTGGTTGGCCGTACATCCTTTTAGTGTGGTGTACGCGATGGTTGTAGCTCCAGCTGTGCCTCCTGTTACCACACCTGTAGTAGATCCCACAATTGCTATTGCGCTGCTACCCGAACTCCATTTGCCACCTAGTGTAGTGTCAATAAGCGTGATCGATGAACCGGAGCATACGGTATGGCTGCCAATGATGCCTGATACGGGGTTAATAATGATTGTTGTGATGGCCGCACAACCGGAACTAAGTGTGTATGAAATTAATACGGTTCCCGAACCAAAAGCGGTAACGGCGCCCGATGTGCCACCGACAACCGCAATGTATTTATTGCCACTTGCCCATACACCACCCGGGGTGCCATTGCTCAATGTAATTGTGTTGCCTACGCATACAGTTGCCGGGCCGGTAATAGCTGTAGGTGATGGTACTACCGTAACTGTCGTGCTGGCGGTGCATCCTGCAATATCATATACGCAGGTGAAAATACCTCCGCTGATGCCGGTGACAATACCTGAAGAGGAACCTATCGTAGCGGTGGCTGTAGAACTGCCGCTCCATGTGCCGCCAACCATAGCATCGTACAACGTCAATGTTTGGCCCGTGCACACCTGGCCACTGCCCACTATAGGTTTCGGTAGCGGATTAATAGTAATCACCTTAGTGGCTGCACACCCGGCAGGTAATGCATAGGTGATGATAGTCGTTCCCGCACTAAGTGCATTCACAAGCCCGCTTGTTGATCCTATTGAGGCAACAACAGGATTACTGCTATTCCATGTGCCGCCTATCGCAGAGTTGCTTAAAGTCGCAGATGAACCAGCACATAGTACGGAACTGCCGGATATCACTGATGATGATGGATTGACTGTAACGATTTTTATTGATGTGCAGCCGGACCCAAGAGAATACGTGATTGTGACAGTGCCTGCGGCAATGCCTGAGATAATGCCTGATGTAACGCCCGCGGTAGCTATGGTGGTATTGCTGCTTGTCCAGTAACCGCCGATGGTCGCATCGCTAAGAGTCGTGTTCTGACCCGCGCAAACACTGGTAACTCCAGTAATAGGTGATGGCGCAGAACTTACAGTGATAGCCGTTCCAGACTTACAGCCTGCTGGTGATGTATAGCTAATAGCTATAGGCCCACCTATAGCCAATCCATTAACGATGCCGCTAAGTGACCCAATTGTTGCAATTGTAGTATTGCTGCTTGTCCATGTGCCGCCACCTGCGGCATTGCTCATTGTGGTGCTCAGCCCGGCACAGATAGTAGGACTACCTGCAATAGGATATACTGGATCTACAGTGATGGTTTTTGCTACTGCGCAGCCGGAACTTAACGTGTAACTAATAGAAGCTGTGCCGCCGGATATGCCGGCAATAGAACCCGAACCTGGAGCTGCGGTTGCAACAGCAGTGTTGCTGCTAGTCCACGTGCCACCTGTTACAGCGTCACTTAGAATGATCGTCAAACCCTGGCAGACATTTGTTGCACCGGTTATTGACGCTGGGGTTGGGAGCACTGTAACAGTTGTGATCGTGATACATCCTTTTGTGTATGTAATTATAGCAGTGCCAGGCGCAATGCCGGAAATGATCCCCGTTGTAGCGCCGACGGTTGCTGTGCCGGTATTGCTGCTGCTCCATGTTCCGCCGGTTGTAGCGCTGCTCAGCGTTGTGATCGCGGCACCGATACATATAGTGGTGGTTCCTGTTATGGGCGCCGGGCTCGCACCTACGGTTACAATAGTATTAACTGTGCAGCTGGTACCTAAAGAATAAGTAATAGACGCTGTTCCGGGGGTAACGCCGGTAACGATCCCCGAAGTTAGACCTGCCATGGCTATTGCCGTATTGGCGCTTGTCCAGGTACCGCCTGCTACTGCATTGCTTAGTGTTGTTGAGGTGCCGATGCACACATTGGTTCCGCCACTAATGGTTGAAGGAGCCGTGGTTACCGTGATCGTCGTCGTTGTTATACAGCCTGTAGGTAGCGTGTAAGTGATTGTTGCTGTTCCGGGTATGATACCATTGGTAACGCCGGATGTGATGCCGATAGTAGCCACAGTGCTATTGCCGCTGCTCCATGTTCCGCCACCTGTGTTGGTTAGCGTTATATTACCACCTGCGCAAACTATGGAAGACCCGGTTATAGTAGGTGGCAGTGGATCGACAGAGAGGGTGGTGGTGACCACGCATCCGGAAGCCGGTATATATGTTATAGTTGTCGTTCCGGCAGCCATCCCGGTAGCGATACCGGAGGAAATTCCAATAGTGGCTATTGTCGTTGAACTACTCGACCATATGCCGCCGGTAGTCGCATCGCTAAGAGTAGTAGTATTACCTATACAAACATTGGTGCTGCCTGTAATGGGGGGTGGCGGCGGTGTAACTGTAACTATCGCGGTAATTGCACAACCGGTTGCTGATATGGTATAAGTAATTGTTGTGGTGCCTATAGCTATGCCAGACAAAATCCCGGATGATAATCCGATCGATGCTATAGAAGTATTGCCGCTGGTCCAGGTGCCTCCGGCAGAAGTGTTGCTCAATGTTGAAAAGCCACCTATGCATACGGTTGTAATACCGGATATAGCTGCTGGCAAAGGGTTAACTGTGACCACTCTGACTGACGAACAGCCGGTCGACAGTACGGTATAGCTTATTGTCGCAGTTCCGGACGCGACGCCTGTTACAACGCCTGTGCCTGCAACTACTGTGGCGATGCTTGAACTGCCACTGCTCCATAAGCCTCCTCCAGGCCCCGTAAGCGTGGTCGTATTGCCGGGACAAACACTTGCTGTGCCTGCTGGTGTCGCCGGCAACGGATTGACAGTTACAGTTATAGTGACATTACATGTTCCTCCCAGCGAATAAGTGATAGTTGCTGTCCCTGCCGAGATGCCTGTTATTGCTCCGGATGTATAGCCCGCAGTAGCGACCGAAGTATTGCTGCTGGTCCATGTACCGCCACTTACAGCATCACTCAGTGTTGTGACTGAACCTATGCAGGTCTTTGTAATACCGCTGATTGCCACGGGCGCCGTGCTGACTGTAATTGTTGTAGTGGTGATACAACCAGTTGGCGCTGTATAGGTAATCGCCGTTGTGCCGGAAATATAGCCGTATACCAGTCCTGCTGAATTTACAGATGCAACTGCCGGATTACTGCTGGTCCATACGCCGCCGGGAGTCGCATCCGTGATATTGATGCCGGCGCTGACACATACCGCTGTAGGCCCGGTAATTGGGGCCGGCAAAGGATTTACTAAAACCGGGGTTGTAACAAAGCAGCCCGGTACATTTATAGTATAAGTTATCGCAGCAGTGCCGATAGCCATTCCCGATACGATGCCAGAAGACGAACCGATATCGGCAGTAGTTGTATTGCTGCTCGTCCATGTGCCGCCGGGTATTGCATCCGTGAGGGACGTTGTGCCTCCTAAGCATACCGCTGCTGTACCTGTAATAGCAGGCGGTGGCGGAGTTATAGTTACAATAACAGTTGCATTACAGCCAATGGTGCTTGTGTAGCTGATGGTTGCAGTTCCGGTAGCAATGGCTGCTACAATACCTGTAAATGACCCTATAGTAGCCACACTGGTGTTGCTGCTGGTCCACAAACCACCGGGTGAGGCATCTGTAAGGGCACCTGTGCCACCGGGACAAAGTGTTGTTGTTCCGGTTATTGCAGCCGGAACAGGATACACGCTCATCACCATTGTAGCGATGCAGCCGGTAGATAATGTATATGTGATCGTGCTTGTTCCGGCACTAACTCCGTATACAATACCCGTACTTATACCAACTAAAGCTACAGAGGTGTTACTGCTAGTCCATGTGCCAGCGCCCGAGCTCGCCAGGTTCGTTGTAAGGCCCGCACATATAATATTATGCCCTGTAATGGCAGCAGGAAGTGGATTGACCGTAACTGTTGTAAATGCTGCGCAGCCATTACTGTTTGTATAAGAGATCAATGAGAAGCCAGCGGTAACTCCTGTAACAATGCCGGATGGATTAATGGTTGCGACAGCAGTATTGCTGCTTGTCCACGTTGCCCCGCCTGTTGCATCGCTCAGAGCAATGGAAGAACCGACACATACGGGAATATTTCCTGTTATGGGAAGCGGGGTAGGATTTACGGTGACGGGTGTTATTACAGAACATACCGCACCGACACCTTTTGAGTAAGTGATGGTGGCTGTGCCTGCGGCCGCGCCGCTAACAAGCCCACCCGGATTCACAGTAGCGATCGTAGTATTACTGCTGCTCCATGTGCCGCCCGTTAACGCATCAGACAAGAGTGTTGTATATCCTGCACACAATGTTTTTATACCTGTTATTGCAGGCGGCATCGGGTTTACGGTGACTGTGATGGTTGTGTAGCAGCCGGTTGGCAATTTATAAGTTATAGTGGCTGTGCCTGAAGAGACGCCGGTGATAATTCCTGTTCCTGATCCTGCCGTTGCAACTGACGTGCTGCTGCTGCTCCACGAACCACCGGTTGTTGCGTCAGTCAGTTTAGTGGTCAATCCTGCGCAGACAATTGCGGTTCCCGCGATAGCTGCAGGCGGCGCATTTACCTTTAGGGCGCTTCCCGCTGTTGTATCTTTCAGCCCTGAATTAGTGCAGGAAAGTATGCAGCGGTAGTAAGTGGTTGCGGATACAGAGGCAACATAACTATCAATGGTAGCGCCCGATATATTGCTCCATGTTGCGCTGTCTGGAGAGCTTTGCCATTGATATTTGATACCTGCACCTATACTGGAACTGCAATCCAGCGACAATGTAGAAGAAAAAGAAGTGCAAGAGCTGGAAACGGAAGGGCTAATGTTGCCCGCATCCGGTTTACCGGCACACTGGTAGGACCATCTGTATACCTGGTCAGTCACAGGCAGCAAAGGAATATTATTTGTTTCTACAGACATGCTTGCTACTGGTGCAGCGCTTGCATCGCTCAATGACCAGAACGACTGAGTGCCTGTTACAGGATAAGCGCCGGACCCACCGGTAATGCCTATTGCTTCAAGGCCTGTATTTGAAGCGCCCTGTGATATAAGACTGTATGCAAAGTCGATATTATTTGTCGTTTCGTATAGTTTTATCTCCACGCTTATGTGCGGCGGGTACTTGCCTGAATAGCTGTAGAATCCGCAATTGCTCCATTCTATAATAAATACTCTATTAGGAGCTGTGCCTCTTGTGTCATAACGCACATTTGGCCCTGCTGTTACTACGTCCATCCAGAGCGCCGCGAGTATTGGGCGGGGAAGATCATAAGGGTAGGCAAGTCCTGATGTGCTCGTATTAGACAGATCAGCATCGTAAGTATTTACGATCAGTGATGATGAAAATGGGAGCGTTTGCCCAAGTGTGATCCAGCAGTTAGACGATGCCGTTAGTGTAGTATACGTGTTACCGCAGTAGGTGAAATTGAAACCAATAGGTATGCTATTATAATAACAGTCATCATAAGGGCCACCACCACCTGGCGTACTGCCCGACATAGCGATGAAAGAAGTGGTCAATGTATCATATGGGCAACTGAATGCATTGAAGTTATAACTGCTTAAGCTTTGGCCGAAGCCCGCCTTCACGCAGCACACTAACACGAACAGTAAAATAATTTTTTTCATATTGGGGCAAGCTAAACCAAGGTTGCCGGATAGATATTTCCTGCAACCTCGTTCAATGTGCCAAATATAAGATTAATCTAATGAATTTGCAGTCTGATTTATACACAATTGTTATTTAATTGTCATTTATATAGTTCGATTTGATCGTATTGAAATAAACTTATTGTAACTCGTGACAAAATTCCTAATGAAGCGAACTTATTCAATATTTTATTTACGTTAATTTGTGTACATAACACAAATATTTATTTAAAAGTCCCGATCTTTTTTGTGACATTTGCTGTACTAACGATGGGTTAGTAAGCACAGTCCTATCCCGACATACCAAGGTGTGTCGGGACTTTTTTTGTGATGACGGACAATATTGCAGTACTTGAATATCGTTACTTACTATCCTAACCATCTTATTATATGCACTTGTGGATTTCGATCAAAACAGGTAGTGTAATTAACCAACTTACTTTGTATTTTGCACCTTCAAAAACAAAAACAACTCATGAAGCATTTTTTTCTTTCCGTATTGTTCGTTGCTGCTGCTATAGTTGCTGATGCACAAAGCTCATTGAAACTTCCGGCCCTAAGCCCGAATGCAAAAATCTCTCAGGACTTCTCGACGTCGTCTATCGACATCAGCTACAGCCGCCCGTCATTACGTGGCCGTAGAATATTTGGCGACCTGATACCTTATGGTAAAGCATGGCGCACAGGCGCTAATGCCCCTACTAAAATAAAAATAGGTGAAGACCTGGAAATAGGCGGACAGAAAGTAAAGGCAGGTGAATACTCTTTGTATACAGTACCTGGCAAAGCGCAATGGGAAGTAGTACTGAGCAGCGCATCAGGTCCATTGAGTGCAGAGGGCTATTCTAAAGATATGGACGTAGCACGTTTCAACATCAAGCCATCCGTAATGGACAATAACATCCAGACGTTCACTATTCAGATCACTGACATTACGTTCACAACAT
>Ga0209023_10003862_pt1 | contig 17534 bp, 12 predicted proteins | sample LakOneMetagenome_FD_187468 | JGI IMG/M metagenome (GOLD analysis project Ga0209023, IMG submission 187468) | Freshwater and sediment microbial communities from Lake Erie, Canada (SPAdes) (version 2) | ecosystem: Environmental > Aquatic > Freshwater > Lentic | place: Lake Erie, Canada... | reverse complement strand
CGCCCATGCGGCTCCAGCCCGGTAGCGCAGCTCCGCCACCGCGACGATCGTGGAGGGGCCGGTGGCCACGGTGGCACCGAGCCGCTCGGCCGGCACCTCCTGGCGACCGTCGGGGGCGCGGACCGAGAGGCGGCGGGGATAGGGGAGGACCGTTCCATCGGCTTCGAGCACCGCGTACTCGTCGGACAGGTAGGTGGCGCCGGCGGCGATCAGCGCGGTCACCAGGGTGGTCTTGCCGGCGAAGCTCCGGCCGGGGAGCACCAGCGCGCCGGCATCGAGGCCGACCACGCCGGCGTGGATGAACACGTGCTCCGGTGCGTGGAGCGAGACGACGGCCCGGATGGCGGCATCGAGGCCGTGCAGGCCCTCGGCTTCGCTGGCCCACCGCTGGGTCGGCTCCCCGAGGCCGGGATCGACCAGGAACCCACCGTCGACCTGGGACAGGGCCACCGTGGCGAACGGCTCGCCCTCGGTCCGACGGACGGCGCCCGGCGGCAGCAGCGCCTCGACCTCGGCCGGCAGCGCCTCGCCGAGCCCGGCATCGACCCGGACGTCGAGGTCGACCCCGAACGAGGTGATCCGGATCGGGTCCCCCGCCACAGCCACGGCGGCGACGGTAGCGGGCGGGCCGCAGGGGCCCGATCCGGTCGCTCGCCCTGGGTGGGCGGGGCACCGCGACCGGACCGGCCGAGCGCCTCGCGTGCTAGAACCTGTTCTAGTTCTGATGGACCGTCAGGAGTTGCCGTGCAGATCGCGTTCACGCCCGAGCAGGAGGACCTCCGCAAGGAGCTCCGTGCCTACTTCGCCGAGTTGATGACCCCCGAGGTCATCGCCGACGCCGCCGCCGGGGAGACCGGGAGCCCGGCCTGCCTCGAGGCGGTGCGCCAGATGGGCCGCGACAAGTGGCTCGGCGTCGGCTGGCCCACCGAGTACGGCGGGCGGGGCTTCGGCCCGGTCGAGCAGTTCATCTTCATGAACGAGTCGTGGCGGGCCGGCGCCCCCACCCCGTTCCTGTCGGTCAACACCGTCGGCATGACGATCATGCAGTTCGGCACCCAGGAGCAGAAGGACTTCTTCCTCCCGAAGATCCTGGCCGGCGAGCTGCACTTCTCCATCGGCTACACCGAGCCGGCGGCGGGCACCGACCTGGCCTCGCTCACCACCAAGGCCGTCAAGGACGGCGACGAGTGGGTGATCAACGGCCAGAAGACCTTCACCTCCCTGGCCAGCTACGCCGACTACGTGTGGCTGGCGGTGCGCACCGACCCCGAGGCCAGCAAGCACAAGGGCATCACCATGTTCCTGGTGCCCACCACCGACCCGGGCTACTCGTACACCAAGATCCACACGATGGTGAACGCCAGCACCTTCCACACGTACTACGACGACGTGAGGGTGCCCGACAGCGCCATCCTCGGCGAGCTCCACGGCGGCTGGGGCCTCATCATCAACCAGCTCAACTACGAGCGGGTGGGCCTGGCCCCGCCCGGGATGATGGAGCGCAACTACGAGGACGTCCTGGCCTGGGCCAAGGACACCACCACGCCCGACGGGCAACGGGTGATCGACCAGGAGTGGGTGCAGCTCAACCTGGCCAAGGTGCGGGCCGGCATCGAGTACCTCACCCTCCTCAACTGGAAGGTGGCGGCGCTGGAAGCCGCCGGCGAGCAGGTCAACCCGGCCGACGCCAGCTCCATCAAGGTGTTCGGCACCGAGTTCTTCTGCGAGGCCTACGAGCTGCTCGGCGAGGTGCTCGGCCAGGCCGCCTACCTCACCGACGGGTCGCCCGGCGCGGCCCTCGCTTCGCGCATCAACCGGGGCGCCCAAGGATCGTTGATCCTGACCTTCGGCGGCGGCGTCAACGAGATCCAGCGCGACCTCATCGCCATGTTCGGCCTCGGCATGCCCCGCATGCCACGGATGTAGGAGACAGCCATGGACTTCGCCCTCAGCGACGAACAGACCTCGATCCGCGACCTCGCGGCCCGGATCCTCGGCGAGCAGCTCACCCCCGAGCGCCTCCGCGACATCGAAGCCGGCGACGACTGGTTCGCCGCCGACACCTGGGCCGAGCTGGCCAAGGCCGACCTGCTCGGGCTCTCGCTGCCCGAGGACCAGGGCGGCGGCGGCTACGGCTTCTTCGAGCTGGCCCTGGTGCTCGAGCAGGTGGGCCGCACCGTGGCCCCGCTGCCGGTGCTGTCCACGCTCGTGCTCGGCGCCCTGCCGATCGCCGAGTTCGGCACCGCCGACCAGCAGGCCGCCTGGCTGCCCGGCGTGATCGACGGCTCGGTCATCCTCACCGCCGGCCTGTCCGAGGGCCACGACGGGCTGCCGCCCGTTGTCCCGGCCACCGAGGCCGTCGCCGACGGCGACGGCTGGAAGCTCACCGGCACCAAGCACCTGGTGCCCGGGGCCGTCCACGCCGCTCGCGTGCTCGTGCCCGCCCGCACCGGCTCCGGCGCCTCCACCGTCTTCCTGGTCGACCCCACGGCCGCCGGCGTCACCGCCGAGGCCAACCGGGGCCCCAACCTCGAGCCGCTGACCACCTTCACCTTCGACGGCGTGGCCGTCGGGGCCGGCGACGTGCTCGGCGAGGTCGACGGCGGCCAGGCGATCACCGCCTGGATCACCGACCGCGCCATCGCCGCCTCCTGCGCGGTGCAGGCCGGGGTGTGCGAGGCCGCCCTGCGGACCACCGCCACCTACACCAGCGAGCGCAAGCAGTTCGACACGCCGATCGCCACCTTCCAGGCCGTCGCCCACCGGGTGGCCGATGCCTACATCGACACCGAGGCGGTGCGCCTCACCGCCTACCAGGCGGCCTGGCGCCTCGGCGAGGGCCTCCCCGCCGACGAGGAGCTGGCCATCGCCAAGTTCTGGGCCGCCGACGGCGCCCACCGCGTGGTCCACGCCGCCCAGCACCTGCACGGCGGCATCGGCCTCGACACCGACTACCCGGTCCACCGCACCTTCCGCTGGGCCAAGCACATCGAGCTGGTGCTCGGCGGCGGCACCACCCACCTGCGTAGGTTGGGTGCCCTGCTCGCTGCTGGCTGACCAGCACGGGTGTCCTCGGGCCGAGGGGAATCCGGTCCGTGGCGCCTGGCGATGCAGGGATCGCCGCCCGTCTCATCCAATCTGACGCCCTGTCAGATACGTGCCGCTCGCCGCGCTACATTCGGCCGCCGAGCAAAAGGGGAACATGCTTGTGAAGACGCGATTGATCGCGGTGTGCGCCATCCTGGCCCTGCTGGCTGCGGCCTGCGGCAGCCGGTTGAGCAACGACGACCTGGCCACCGGCGGCGGGACGGGCAGCGGGGCCACGGCCTCGTCGTCCGGCAGCGCCACCGACGGGCCAGGCATCAGCAAGGGCAGCGGCACCGACGACACGCCGAAGGTGGGCACCCTGCCGGTCCCCTGCGGCATGGCCGCCGACGGCAAGGCCTCCACCAAGGCGCCGGCCGGCACCGTCCCCGGGGTCACCGCCGACACCATCAAGATCGCCGTCATCTCCGACCGGGCCGGGCAGGTCAAGGTCCCGACCATCAGCATCGAGGAATCGATGAAGGCGTTCGTGGGCTTCTGCAACGAGTTCGGCGGCATCAACGGCCGCAAGCTCGAGCTGACCACGATCGACTCCAAGCTGTTCAACCACCTCGAGGCCACCAAGGAGGCCTGCAACGACGGGGTGTTCGCCATCGTCGGGTCGGGCTCGGTCACCGACAACTCCGGGGCCCAGGCCATGGTCGACTGCGGCCTCATCGAGGTCCCCGCCTACACCGTGACGCCGGCCAAGAGCCTGAGCGAGCGGCTGGTGCAGCCGCTGCCCAACCCGGCCAACGGGATCAACGTCGGCCCGGCCCGGTACATCAAGAAGGAGTACCCCAAGGCCATCAAGAAGGCCGCCATCCTCCACGGTGGCATCGACGCCATCGACATCCAGGCCAAGCGCCTGAAGAAGTCCTACAAGGCCCAGGGCTTCGACTTCACCTACGACAAGCGCACCGGCGTGATCCAGGAGTCCTACACCTCCGAGGTCAAGGAGATGAAGGACAAGGGGATCAAGTACGTCACCATGATCTCGGCCACCTCCGAGGTCGTGAAGCTGCTCCGGGACATGAAGACCCAGGGCTTCTCGCCCGAGATCGTCGACCTCGGCCAGCAGTACTACGACCCGGACCTGCTCAAGGAGCCCGGGGCCGAAGGCGCCCTGGTGCAGCTCAACACGGTGCCGTTCGAGGAGGAGAAGGACAGCCCCGCGCTGCAGGCCTACCTCGCCGCCTACGCCAAGGTGCAGGGCGACAAGCCCGAGCCGTCCTCGCTGGGCGTGCAGTCGTACTCCGCCGGCCTGCTCTTCGCCACCGCAGCCAAGGCCGCCGGCCCGGACCTGACGCGGGACTCCGTGCTGGCCCAGCTCAAGAAGATCAAGAAGTGGGACGGCGGCGGGCTGCACTTCATCTCCGACCCGGGCGACAACTCCGTGTCGACGTGCTTCATGTACGACGTGGTGAAGGGCGGCAAGTTCGTCCGCCTGGAGCCGAAGAAGGCCACCACCTTCAACTGCAACAAGGACTACGCCTACGACCTGCACGACGACTACGGCGGCGGCGCCAAGGTCGGCGGGTGAGCCGGCGGTGAACGACCTCCTGACCCTGCTGGTCCTCGGCCTCGTCAGCGCCTCGCTGTACGCGGTCGCGGCCAGCGGCCTGGTGGTGACCTACACCACGTCGGGCATCTTCAACTTCGCCCACGGCGCGGTGGCGATGTTCTCGGCGTTCGTCTACTGGCAGCTGAGCTCGCCCGACGCGTGGGGCCTCCCGGTCCCGCTGGCCCTGGTCCTCACCCTGCTGGTGTTCGCCCCCGGCATGGGCTGGGCGATCGACCGCGTGCTCATGCGGCGGCTCCACGACGCCACGCCGATCACCCGGATCGTGGTGCCCATCGGCCTGCTGGTGGCGCTGATCCAGCTGGCCACCATCATCTGGGCGCCGGACAAGTCCCGCTCGCTGCCCCGGTTCTTCCTGGGCAAGCAGGTCGAGGTCGGTGGGGTGGTGGTGGAGTACCACCAGCTGGCGGTGCTGGTGGCGGCCATCCTGGTGGCGGTCGGCCTGCGGATCCTGCTCTACCGCACCCGCATCGGCGTGGCCATGCGGGCCGTCGTCGACAGCCGCGACCTGGCGGCGCTCAACGGGGTCTCGCCGGACCGGGTCTCGGCCATGGCCTGGGCGCTCGGCTGCTCGCTGGCCGGGCTGGCCGGCATCCTGATCGCCCCGATCCTCACCCTCGACCAGACCCAGCTCACCCTCCTGGTCATCAACGCCTACGCCGCCGCGATGGTCGGCCGGCTGCGCAGCCTCCCGCTCACCGCCCTCGGCGCCCTGATCCTGGGCATCGCCCGGGAGGCGGCCAACCAGTACAGCGACTCGTTGCCCAGCTGGATCAACGTCGACACCGTGCCGGCGATCATGCTCTTCGTCGTCCTGATCGTGGTCCCGCAGGACAAGGCCTCGGTCTTCGGTCAGCGCAAGGACCGCAGCCGGGTGCCCACCCCCAGCTGGCGCACCGTCGGCATCGGCTCGGCGGTGCTGGTGGCGCTGGCGGCGTATGCCCCCGAGCTCACCCGGGCCATCGCAGGCGCCAACGCCAACCTGCAGGCCGGCGGCACGCTCGATGCCGTCGGCTACGGGCTGGCCCTCGGCATCATCGCCCTCTCGCTCGTGCCCCTGACCGGCCTGGCCGGGCAGATCTCGCTGGCCCCGCTGGCGTTCGCCGGCCTGGGCGCGGTGGTGATGTACGAGTGGGGGAGCGACGGCAACCCGCTGGCGCTGATCGCGGTGGTGGTGGTGTGCGGCGCGGTCGGCGCCCTCGTCGCCCTGCCGGCGCTCCGCCTCAAGGGCCTCTACCTGGGGTTGGCCACCTTCGCCTTCGCCCTGTTCTGCGAGAAGGCCGTCTTCAGCAACGTCAAGCAGTTCAGCGACTCCAACGCCACCTTCCAGCGGCTCGGCTTCGGCAGCTTCCGGGCCGACAGCGACCGGGCCAACCTGATCCTGATGGCCGTGGTCTTCGTGCTGCTGGCCCTGATGATCACGGCCCTCCGCCGGGGCACGCTGGGGCGTCGGCTCCAGGCCATGAAGGACAGCCCGGCGGCCTGCGCCACCCTCGGACTCGACCTCACCGCACTCAAGCTCCAGGTGTTCGCCCTCTCGGCGGCCATCGCCGGCCTCGGCGGCGCCCTCCTCGGCGGGTGGCGGGGCAAGGCCGGCCTCGAGCAGTTCTCGCTCCTCCAAGGCGCCCTGCCCGGCCTGCCGCTGGTGCTGTTGGCCGTGGTCGGCGGCATCGCCTCGGTCGGTGGCGCACTGCTGGGCGGCCTGCTGCTGGCGGTCTTCCCGCTGGTCGGCGTGGCGTTCCCGGCCATCAACGACCTCATGACCATCCTTCCCGGCCTGGCCGGCATCAGCCTGGCGTCCAACCCCGACGGCGCCATCGCCCAGACGGTCAGCCAGGTGCGGGCCCGGCTCGACGCCCGCAAGGAGGGCTCGGTGCCCAAGGACACCGTCTTCGCCCGGGCGATGCGCACGCTGCTTCCGCCTCCGCCGAGCCTGGTGCCGGAGCAGATCCCGATCGGTGGCGCGGCCCTGGCGGGCGACGTGGCCTCGATCGATGCCGAGACGGGCCTCGACTGGGGACGGTGCCATGCCGATTCTTGAGACCGACCAGATCTCGGTCCGCTTCGGCGGCCACATGGCCGTCGACGACGTCAGCCTCTCGGTCGAGGAGGGCGCCATCACCGGCCTGATCGGCCCCAACGGCGCCGGCAAGACCACCACCTTCAACGTCATCACCGGCCTCCAGCCCCCCACCCGGGGCAAGGTCAGCGTCGGCGGCCAGGACATCACCAAGCTCTCGGCCCACAAGCGGGCCCGCCTCGGCGTGGCCCGCACCTTCCAGCGCCTGGAGCTGTTCGGCTCGCTGTCGGTGCTCGACAACGTGCTCACCGCCGCCGAGCTCAACCGGGTCGAGGGCCAGGACCCCAAGCAGGCCTCGATCGCCCTGCTCGATCGGGTCGGCCTGTCGGACCTGGTGGGCCAGCGGGCCGACTCGCTCTCCACCGGCAACGCCCGCCTGGTGGAGCTGGCCCGGGCCCTGGCCTGCCGGCCCCGGGTGCTGCTGCTCGACGAGCCCGCCTCGGGCCTCGACGAAGAGGAGACCAACCGGTTCGCCGACATCCTCCTCGAGCTGGCCGACGACGGGCTGGGCATCCTCCTCGTCGAGCACGACGTGCCCCTGGTGATGCGGCTGTGCCGCCAGATCACGGTGCTCAACTTCGGCAGCGTGCTGGCCCAGGGCACCCCCAAGGACATCCAGACCAACGAAGCCGTGGTCGAGGCCTACCTCGGCCAGGGCACCGACGTGGGAGCCGTGCCGTGACCGCCCCGACCGTCGACCCGATCGACGCCGGCCACGCCGACGACGACGCCCCCGCACCCCTGCTCGAGCTGCGCGGCATCCGCGCCTCCTACGGGCGCATCGAGGTGCTGCACGGCGTCGACCTGGTGGTGCCCCGTGGCGAGGTCGTCGCCCTGCTCGGGCCCAACGGCGCCGGCAAGTCGACCACCCTGCTGGTGGCCACCGGCCAGCACCCGGCCTCGGCCGGTTGCGTCCACGTGGCCGGCCGTCACGTCAACGGGGCCAAGCCCGAGGACCTGGCCCGCATCGGCCTGTGCACCATCCCCGAAGGCCGCGGCGTGTTCCGCAACCTGACCGTGCGGGAGAACCTCCGCATGGCCAGCTACCGGGGCGTGCCCGAGCGCGACATCATCGAGCGCGCCGTGGCCCGCTTCCCCCGCCTCGGCGAGCGCATCGGCCAGGTGGCCGGCACCCTCTCGGGCGGCGAGCAGCAGATGCTCGCCATGGCCCGGGGCCTGGCCACCGACCCCGCCCTGCTGATCATCGACGAGCTGTCGATGGGCCTGGCGCCGCTCATCGTGGCCGAGCTGTACGAGCTGGTGGCCGGCATCGCCCAAGATGGCGTGTCGATCCTGGTGGTCGAACAGTTCGCCCGCACCGTCCTCGGCGTCGCCGACCGAGCCGTGATCATGCAGCACGGCAACGTCATCGCCGCCGGCATCCCCGCAGACCTCGAAGCCGAACTCTCGGCCGCCTACCTCGGAGCCCAGTCATGACCGATCCCCAGTCGACCGCCACCGCAGCCGACCGCCTCGAAGCCGGGGTGGGAGACCTCCACGTGCCCGAGCCGTCGGCCGATTCCGAGGCCCTGCTGCTCAAGCTGGGCTTCGCCCTGCCCATCGTCGGCGTGGTCCTGATCCTGCTGGCCTACTGGCAGTCGTCGGGCTCGAAGTACGTGGCCGACCAGATCCCCATGCTGATCTCGGGCGGCCTGTTGGGCCTGGCCCTGGTGATCGTGGGCCTCGGCCTGTTCATCCGCTTCTCGATCGCCCGGGTGCTGCGCTTCTGGCTGGCCCGCCTGGTGGTCGAGCAGCAGGCCCAGACCGACCGCCTGGTCGACGCCCTGGCCCGGGTCGAGTCCGCCGTCCGGGACGCCACCACCGACGTGCCCGTGGTGGTCCAGTTCGACGACGAGGCCGCCAAGCGCTGACGGGCTCGGCAGCCCGATCCGTCACGGCGTTCCGGCCGTCGCAGAACTGGAACGTGTTCTAGTCTGACGGCATGTCATCCGAAGAAGATTGCATCGTCGAGCGCGACGGCCACATCCTGACCGTCACGCTCAACCGGCCCGAGGCCAAGAACGCGTTCAGCCCCGCCATGCTCGTGGTGGCGGCCGACGCCTGGAAGCTGCTCGACGAGGATCCCGAGCTCCGGGTCGGCATCCTCACGGGCGCGGGCGGGGACTTCTGCTCCGGCATGGACCTCAAGGCCCTGTCCGCCGGGATCGACCCTGCCGACGCCGACCGCATGGCCCAGGACCCGGACCTGCACTGGAAGGCGCTGCTGCGCCACTTCCGCCCGTCCAAGCCGATCATCGCCGCGGTCGAGGGCTACTCGGTCGCCGGCGGCACCGAGATCCTCCAGGCCACCGAGATCCGGGTGGCCGGCGAGTCGGCCCAGTTCGGCATCGCCGAGGTGCGCCGCGGCCTGTTCCCCCTCGGCGGCTCCACCGTCCGGCTGCAGTGCCAGATCGCCTTCACCAACGCCGCCGACCTGCTGCTCACCGGCCGCCTCATCAGCGCCCAGGAGGCCAAGGAGATGGGCCTCATCGGCCACGTCGTCCCGGACGGCCAGGCCCTCGCCAAGGCCCGCGAGCTGGCCGAGCAGATCTCGTCCAACGGCCCCATCGCGGTGGCCGCAGTGCTCAAGTCGATGCGCGAGACCGCCGGCATGACCGAGGAAGACGGCCTCGCCCACGAGCTCACCCTCGGCTGGCCCGTCTTCGCCACCAACGACGCCAAGGAAGGCCCCACCGCCTTCAAGGAGAAGCGCCCCGCCAAGTTCACGGGCACGTGAAGGGCTTCGGGCTCACTCGCTCGGCTGCGCCTCGCTCCGTTCGCCCGAGTTCGATCGTCCGGCTGACGCCGGGCCCTCTTCGCTGAGGGTCCGGCGGAGCCGGCCCCTCAGGTCGTGGGGGGCTCCGCAAGCTCTGCCCCCCACACCCCCTGGGCTCGCTTCGCTCGGAAGGTCAAGCCCCACACCCCCCGGGCTCGCTTCGCTCGGGAGGTCAAACCCCCCTCATCCTCGGGGGTGCCGGGGCTAGGGCTTGGTGGAGAGGCTGAGGGCGAAGTCGGCGTTGGCGTCGGTCCACCAGTTCGTGAGGTGGAGGCCGGCGGCGGCCAGCTCTTGTTCGACCTTGGGGCGGCGGAACTTGGCGGAGATCTCGGTGTGGAGGGTCTCGCCGTCGGCGAAGGTGCGGTCGATGCCGAGTGACGGCACGGCGATGCGCTGGGGGCCGACGGCCCGCAGGTGCATCTCGATCCACTCGTCGGCGACGTTCCAGCGGGCCTCGTGGACCCAGCCCGCGGGGTCGACCTCGGCGCCGAGCTCGCGGGCCAGGACCCGCAGCACGTTGGCGTTGAAGGCCGCGGTGACGCCCTCGGGGTCGTCGTAGGCGGCCACCAGGCGGGCCGGGTCCTTGACCAGGTCGGTGCCCAGCAGCAGCGAGTCGCCGGGAGCGAGCGCCGCGCTGAGGTCCGCCAGCAACCGAGCCCGGGCCGCAGGCTCGTAGTTGCCGATCGTCCCGCCGAGGAACGCCACCATCCGGCGGCCCCCGGTGGGCAGCAGGCCGAGGTGGCGGTCGAAGTCGCCGACCACGCCGTGGACCTCGACGCCGGGGTAGCGCTCGCCGATGGCGGCCGCCGACCAGCGGAGGATGCCCTCGGACACGTCGAAGGGCACGAAGCGGCGGAGCTGACCGGTGCCGGTGAAGGCGTCGAGCAGCAAGCGGGTCTTGTCCGACGTGCCCGACCCCAGCTCCACCAGCGTGTCGGCCCCGCTGGCGACGGCGATCGCTGCGGCCTCGCGCTCCAGGATCTCCCGTTCGCGCCGGGTCGGGTAGTAGGCGTCGAGGCGGGTGATCTGGTCGAACAGCTCGCTGCCGCGGTCGTCGTAGAACCACTTGGGCGGCAGCGAGGCCTGGGGCGCAGCCAGGCCGGCGGTCACGTCGGCCCGCAGCGCCCGGTCGAGATCGGCGGGATCGAGGTGCACGTCGATCTCCGGCGCAGGCACCACGGCTCGCCGCTGGTGGTGGCGGCCGCTGGGCCCGCCGTCCTCCCGGTCGGCCGCCAGCCGCACGGTGCTGAACGCCCACCGGGCGCTCGGCGGGAAGAAGTTCCGGTAGGTCGCCCGGGTGTGGCCCGCCGGGGTCACCGGCGCCCCACCGCGGAGCACCATCTGGCTCGACATGAACTTGCCGTTGTACTCGCCGATGGCGCCATCGACGGGAGCGAACCGGGGGTAGGGGCGGTAGGAGCTGGCGGTCCACTCCCAGCCGTCGCCGAACAGCTGGCGGACGCCACTGGCGCCGGTGGCGGCGGGCCGGGGGTGCAGGGTGCCGACGGCCAGGTCGTTGGCGAGGTCGTCGGCGGCGACGGTGGTGGCGGCCACCTCCCACTCCTCCTCGGTGGGCAGGCGGTGGCCCGCCCAGCGGGCGTAGGCATCGGCCTCGAAGAAGCTCACATGGACCACCGGGGTGGCGTCGAGCACGGGGCGGGCGCCACCGAGGGTGAAGACCGACCAGCCCTCGTCGGTGTGGTCCCAGTAGTGCGGGGCGCGCCAACCGAGGGCCTGGACGGTGGCCCAGCCCTCGGAGAGCCACAGCTCGGCCCGCTCGTAGCCGCCGTCGTCCATGAAGGCCAGCCACTCGCCCTCGGTGACCAGGCGGTCGGCCAGGTGGAAGGGCTCCACCAGGGTGCGGTGGCGCGGGCCCTCGCTGTCGAAGGAGAAGCCGTCACCGTCGGCGCCGACCGAGGCCACCCCGCCATCGACGTCGATCCAGCGCAGCAGCTCGGTGGCGGGCCCGGACAGCGCAGCGGTGCCGAAGCGGTAGACGGGGCGCAGCGGGTTCACCGAGAACACGTGCTTGATGTCCATGAGCAGCAGCTCCTGGTGCTGCTGCTCGTGGTTGGTGCCCAGCTCCAGCAGGGGAGCGACGGTGGCCAACAGGTCGGCATCGGCGGTGTCGATCAGCTCGTCGAGCGCCCGGTCGACCGCGGCTCGGTACTCGGCAACCTCGTCGCACGTCGGGCGGGAGATGAAGCCCCGCTGGTTGCGGGGGTGCCGGTCGCCGACCTGCTCGTAGTAGCTGTTGAACAGGTAGTCGTACGTCGGGTGCACCGGCTGGTAGCCCGCCAGGTGCGGGCCCAGTACGAACGTCTCGAAGAACCAGGTGGTGTGGGCCCGGTGCCACTTGGTGGGGCTGACATCGTCCATCGACTGGACCATCTGGTCCTCGGGCGCCAGCGTCGACGCCAGCTGCTCGGTGAGCAACCGGGTGCGCCGCAACCGGTCGACGATGGCGTCGGTGGTGAGGGCGTGGGTGGTGGCCATGGGGATCCTCCGGAGCTGCCGGCGTGGACGTTCGTGGGACCGTACCGGGGGCCGCCGCCGATGGGGTGACGGGGGCCCGGTTGTTCACCGGTTGGCAAGGGGCCCGTGGCGGGGCGGGCTCAGGCCAGGGAGGCGTCGAGGGTGATCTCGATGGCGGCCAGGGCCTTGGACACCGGGCAGGCCTTCGAGGTCGCGGTGGCGATCTCCTGGAAGGCGGCATCGTCGATGCCGTCGACCTCGGCCTTGGTGACCAGCTCGATCTTGGGGATGGCGAAGCCGCCGTCGGCCTTCTCGAGGTGGACCTTGGCGGTGGTGGTGACCGACGTGGGCACGTGGCCGGCCGAGCCCAGCTCGTTGGCCAGGGCCATCGAGAAGCAGGCGGCGTGGGCGGCGGCGATCAGCTCCTCGGGGTTGGTGCCCGACCCGTCCTCGAAGCGCGACGAGAACGAGTAGGCGCCCTCGATGGCGCCGGAGCTGGTCTTGAACGAGCCGTTGCCGTCTCGCAGGGCACCGTTCCACGTGGCATCGGCGTTCCTGGTGGGCATGGGGCCGTCTCCTGGGGTGGGGGTTGGAGGACGAACCGCCACTACCCAACCCGGCCCCGCCCGAGCACCCGTGGCGAGCGTCAGGCGTCGGCGGGGGGGTGGTCCACCGGCGCTGGCAGGTCGGTGAGATGTTGGGCGAGGTCTCGCCGGATGGCGGCGGCCTCAACGGCGGCGGCGAGGGCATCTTGGTGGCGGCCGAGGTCCCGCAACAGGTCAGCGCGGTTGTCGAGTGACGTGGCGAGCTGAGGGGTGGAGGTGTCCGGGTGCTCGTGGTCCAGGTCTCGCCGGATGGCGATGGCCTCCTCGATGGCGGTGAGGGCTTCCTCGTGGCGGTTGATGTTGCCGAGCCGCTCAGCAAGGTTGTTGAGCGATGTCGCGAGGGCGGGTTTGAAGGCGCCGGGGTGATCCCGGACGAGGCTGCGGTAGAGGGTGACGGCTTCTTCGTTCGCCGCCAGGGCCTCTTCGTGGCGGTTGAGGTTTCTGAGCTGGTTGCCGAGGTTGTTGAGAGATCCGGCGAGGTCGGCGTTGAACGTCTCGGGTCGCTCTCGGGCGAGCTCTCGTCGAATGGCGATGGCTTGCTCGGCGGCGGTCAGCGCCGCTTCGTGGCGGTCGAGGTTGCTGAGTCGGGTGGCGAGGTTGTTGAGTGATTTGGCGCGGTCGGGGTTGAAGGCGTCAGGCCGGTCTCGGGCGAGGTTGCGGTAGAGGGTGGTGGCTTCTTGGACGGTGTGGAGAGCTTCCTCGTGGCGGTCGAGGTTGCTGAGTCGGGTGGCGAGGTTGTTGAGTGACGTGGCGAGATCGGGGTTGAAGGCGTCAGGCCGGTCTCGGGCCAGCTCGCGGTAGAGGGCGACGGCCTCGCTGACTGCCGTGAGGGCCTGCTCGTGCATCCTCAGGCTGCCGAGATGGCCAGCGAGGTTGTTGAGTGACATGGCGAGATCGGGGTTGAAGGCCTCTGGCCGGTCTCGGGCGAGGGCGCGGTGGAGGCCAACGGCCTCGTTGATGGTCGTGAGAGCTCGTTGGTGTCGGCGGAGGACACTGAGGCGGTTTGCGAGGTTGTTGAGGGTGCCGGCGAGGCCGGGGCGGAAGACGTCGGGGCGTTCTCGGGCGAGACTGCGATAGAGGGCCGCGGCCTCCTCGGTGGCCTCCAGGGCTGCTTCGAGCCGGCCAAGGTCGCCGAGGCGATTGGCCAGGGTTCCGAGGGCTACGGCAAGGCCGGCGTTGTATGCGGCGGGCCGTACTCGGGCGAGGTCTCGCCGGATCCTGGTGGCCTCCTCGATGGCAGCCAGGGCCGCCTCGCGTTGTCCTACTGCGGAGAGTCGAATGGCAAGGTTGTTCAGTGCGGCAGCTCGGGAGGGAAGGTCCGGGGCAGCGCTGAGTGATTCTCGCGAGGTGACGAGGGCAACAGAGGCCAGAGCGTGGCTTCGTTGCGGGAGTGCGGTGCTCGCTCGCTGGAACAAGGCGCTCGACTCGGCTCGCTCCAGAGCAGCAGCTATCGCGTCTCCCCGTTGCACGTCACTCGGCTGCAAGCAGGAGTCGATCAACCCCTCGAGGTGGTCTCCGAGGTATCGGGCCAGCACCATGGCGAGCATCTTTTGGTTGGCCGCGCCGCGGTTGAGCACGGTCAGTACCTGGGTGGCGTGACGTTCGGCCGTGGTTGCGCTCAGGGCGCCGACCACGTCGAAGTGCTCGGACACACGGCTGACGAGGTGCTCGGCAAGGAGGTCCGGTTCGAGCGGTGCCAAGAATGCATCGCCGAAAGCGAGCTGGTGGGCCCAGCGGGCGAGGGTTGCGGCCGATGTGGTGTCGACCTGGAGGCATCGCATGGCGGCGATTGCCTGCGCCTCGTTGATCGCCGCAGTCAGCGTGGCGACGGCCATCGCACGGAAGCGCAGCGTTTGGTCGCCGGGGGAAAGCCCGAACCCAGCGAAAGATGGCCGCCACACGACGCGATCTTCCCGGTCGAGGACCTGGTTGAGCAGTCGCTCGGCGATGGTGCCGGTGTTCGGAGTCGCTCCGATCGGGTCGATCGCCGTCAGGGCAGCCAGGTGGACGAAAAGCGGGTCATCGAACGTCGGATCCGAGAGGTCTGGTGGATCCACGTCGATCGGCTGTCGCAATTCCGTGGCGATTGCGGTGGCCGCGGCGCGGAACGACACGAGTCGGTCGGCAGCCGAAGTTCCTGCATCTCCGAGCGGTAGCTGCCGTGCTTGCTCGAACACCGGCCCGAAATCGCCGGCTTCGCCGACCAGCCGGTCCAGCCAGGGTCCGAGCCGGCGGGCGGTCAGCACGATCCGGGTGCGTCCCTGTGCTCGGCTGAGCGCTCGGGCCAGTTGCACGGCCCGGTCGCGGCGCTCATCGGCGTAGTCGATCACGACCAGCTTGTTGCCGGGACGGCCGACGAGGTCTTCCACCTCTTCGCGGGTGGCATCGTCCGCGAGGAAGCCGGCCCACCAGCCCTCGTCGACCAATAGGTCGGCGACCCGGGCTGCGAGGCGCGTCTTGCCCCGACCGCCGGGGCCGGTGATCGACAGCGTGGAAGCGTCGATCGACCAGCCGTGGCCTGCTGGCTCCTGAGCCCAGGCCAGCATCTCGCCGACCTGGTCCTCGCGGCCGACGAAGGGAACGAGTCCGAACCGGGCCCGCAGCATGGTGAACGAGCCCTTTGACCACGAACCCCGCAGCGGCATCGGGGCGAAGGCGGCCGGCCAGTCGGCGTCCTCGAGGAGGTCTCCGTCGGTCCCGAGGGCATCCCACAGGGCTGCGTCGTCATCGGCGCTGTTGAGCAAGGTGACCTGGAGACGGTCGCCGCCGAAGGCTCTCGGGTCCTGGGTTACGACTCCGAGGACCTGCGAGCCGGCGAGCACGGCGGCGCCGGACAGCCCGCCCCAGGGCGAACCCCCACCGTCGGTCGGAATGGGCGTCGAGCCGGAGAGGTGAAGCGGAATCGTCGCACGCGGATCCGCCGGTCCGGCACGCAGCTCGCCACGGATGAGCTCGGCATCGTGGATGGTGCGCTCCGCATCGCCGAGGCGATGGCTGGTCGCGTCGGGGTACCCGATGACCACGGCGGGGACCGGAGTTGCGCTGGTGATGCGTCCCCACCGGACGCCGGTGGGCGGCTCGTCCTCGAACGGCTCGTCGAGCCGGAGCACCGCAAGGTCGGCGACCGCGGAGCCGTGGACAACCTTGGCTGGCAGCCAGTCAATGGCCGTGCTGGGCTTGACCGCCCAGGCGGTCACCTCGCTGTCGGGTTGCACCACATGGCAGGCGGTCAAGACCCGGCCGTCACCGAGCAGGTAGCCGGACCCGCGCCGGACCACGGTGGTGTCACCTGGGCGCGCCAGCGAAGCGACCTCGCACACCCGCTCGTCCCGCCGGCTGGCCATCTTGCGACCTCAGCCGCCGAGATCGCCACCGGTGCCCACGTCGACCGCTGCACCAGGCGCTGAGGCGAGGTGCGGGGTGAGCGTGAGCTTCACGGTGTGGACGTGCTGTTCGGTCTCGGTGCCCTTGGCGCCGGCACTCACCACATAGAAGCGGATGCCGCCGTCGGCGGTCACCTCGCGGCTCGCCGTCACCTGTAGCTCCAACTCGACTGGACCGAGCTCGAAGCGGAGGTCCTGACCATCGGCGGCCCGCATCGAGCGGGCCAGCTCGACACGGAGCTCCTGGATCACCTCGGTCAGCGGCAGTTCACCTGCGTCCATCGGTCGTCCCTCCCCGGTTGCCGTGGCTGCACCATGCCACGGATCCAGGCACCCTGGTGCACGATTCGGAGGGAATCGGGGCAGAAGATGTTGCTCGGCAACGACTTGTGACCTCGAGGCGGGGCGGGCCGACGATCGGGGTCAGTTGGGGTTGCTCAGCAACCACTTGTGACCTCTGAACCCCGCAGCGGCCGCCGGCCCAGCCGGGCCGGTCAGGCGTCGGCGGGGGTGGCGACGGCGGCCTTGGCCAGCTCGGTGGCCCAGGGGTAGTCGGGCTTGCCGCTGGGGGAGCGGTGGATCTCGTCGACCAGGACCAGGTGGCGCAAGGTCTTGTAGGCGGCCAGCTGGGTGCGGGAGTGGGCGGCCAGGTCCGCGAGCGTGGGCGGGGCCTCGCGGTGGCGGGGCTGGACCACGGCGCAGACGGCCTGGCCCCAGCGGTCGTCGGGGACGCCGACGACGAGCACGTCGTAGACCTCGGGGTGGCCCTTGAGGACCGACTCGACCTCTTCGGGGAAGATCTTCTCGCCACCGGAGTTGATGCAGACCGAGCCACGGCCCAGCAGGGTGATGGTGCCGTCCTCCTCGTGGAGGGCGAAGTCGCCGGCCACCACGTAGCGGGTGCCGTCGGGGGCGTGCACGAAGGTGGCCGCGGTCTTGACCGGGTCCTTGTAGTAGCCGATCGGGATGTTGCCGCCGCGGGCCAGCTTGCCCACCACGCCGGTGCCGGCGGGCAGCGGGTTGAGGTCGTCGTCGAGGACCACGGCATCGCGCCCGGCGCTGACGGTGGGACCGCCGCCGCCGTGGTTGGCGGTCTGGCCCTTGGTCTGGATGACCATGCCGTTCATGCCGCTCTCGGAGGAGCCGATGGCGTCGATCACCATGATGTTGGGCAGCAGCTCGAGCATGGCGTCCTTGAGCGACGGCGAGAACACCACGGCGCTGCTGGAGGTGACGAACAGCGAGGACAGGTCCCAGCGGTCGGGCTGCTCCTGCAGCGTCTCGATCAGGGGGCGGGCCATGGCATCGCCGGTGATCATCATGGTGTTGACCTTCTCGGCCTCGATGATCGACCACACCGCTTCGGCGCTGAAGCGGGGCACGAACACCACGGTGTTGCCCTCGAAGAGGAACCGCAGGGCGCCCCACTGGGCGGCGCCGTGCATGAGCGGCGGGATGTTGAGGCTGACCATCGGCGTCGGCGTGGCCGCCGCCTTCTCGGCCAGCTGGTGGCCGTGGGTGATGCGCTCGTTGGTGTAGGCGTCGACGC
>Ga0209023_10003861_pt1 | contig 17545 bp, 11 predicted proteins | sample LakOneMetagenome_FD_187468 | JGI IMG/M metagenome (GOLD analysis project Ga0209023, IMG submission 187468) | Freshwater and sediment microbial communities from Lake Erie, Canada (SPAdes) (version 2) | ecosystem: Environmental > Aquatic > Freshwater > Lentic | place: Lake Erie, Canada... | reverse complement strand
GGCCTCCAGCGCCGCCTCGAGATGCACCATGCCGCGAGCCGGCTCGTTCAACGTGAGGAGAATCGCCGCCGCCGCTTCATGCAGCCGCGGGTTGTTCGGTTCGGACTCGAGGAGCGTCTCGAAGCCGACGGCATCCTCGGCGAGGACCTTGCGGCCGCTGTCCGCGACCAGTCGCGCGCGGTCCTCCTGGTTGGCGACGAGCAACTGGAACCAGACATCGCCCATTTCATCCGAGCTGTTCTGTCCCCAGCGGACGCGACGCGGCGGAAAGTCCGGGTTGCGTGGATTGCCTGCGCTGTTGTCATAGCGGAACGCCATGCGCAGCAGCGAGCCGGCGGGCAAGGCAATCGGTTCGGCGTAGCGATACTGGTCCTGCCAGTCGAAGTCCCAGTTCGGAATGTGCAGCAGCGAACGCGACGAGCCGTTCGGCAGCTGCACCGACGCCGTGACCTCGCGCGCCCGGTAGTGTGCGTGCGGCTGAATCGCGAGCAGCGTCGCGGCCACCGGCAGGCGATAGGTGTCCTCCACGCGGTACGCGTTCACTCCGGGAGCCAGGTCGAGATCCTGCTTGCCGAGGCGCACCATCACCGGCGTCCGCTTCGGGACCTCAGTCGTGAAGAAGAGACCGATGCGGACCTGTACGGATTCCTCATGATCACCTGGACGCAGATGCAGCTGTACGACGAGGTCGCTGCCGGCGTCGAGCCACCACGCGCTGTCGCCGGAGAGCAGCGGTGGCAACTGACCCGGAGTCCAGCCGAGAAACTGTCCGTCGGGAAATTCGGCGCCCGCATTCAGCCGGCCATCGAAGCCGGGCGCGACATCCGCGGCATCGGCAGCGCGTGCCGCGTCCGTACGAACGACGCGGATGTTGGCGTGATGGACCACGCGGGGATTCCCGGGCCGGAACTCGAGACCGCGCACATAGCGGCCCGTCGGCAGATCGACCGGAATCACGAAGTTGCGCAGTTGGTCGCCTCCGCCTGCCGGCACCACGAACGGCGCAGACATCGAGACGACGACGTCGGGTTCTCCGAGTTGCCAGCCGTCAGGGAACGGCGGCGCGCGAGGCAAGTCGGCGGGGTCGCCTTCGAGTGCACCGCTTTCGACCCATCGCTGAAGGACGTCGATCTGGGAGGCGTCGAGCCGGCGCGCTCCGAGCAGCGTGGCGCCCGCAATCGCGTCAGGTGTCCACGGCGGCATCTGTCGGCGCGCGGTGACGCGGGCGATGGCTGCGGCGCGCGGCCGTGCGTCGGCGAACGACAACAGGCTGAAGCCGCCGACTTCGCCGGGACGATGACACGTGCTGCAGTGCGTGAAGAGAATTGGGGCAACGTCGCGCGAGAACGTCGGCGTCTGCGCTGCCTCGGCGTGTGCGCGCACACTGACGCACACGAACATCGCGACTAGCACGGTCGCGCGCATCATCATGCGGACTGCGCCGGCCGATGTTCGCCGTGCTGACTGGAGCGGTGCACCGTTAACCGAATGGGTCATGGTCATGTGCGCGTGCGGCTCGGCCGGCATTCTGGCACAGACCAACAAGCTTGTTCGTTCACATCGCGTGCCTGATACCGGGTAGCGGGCCGATCCCTGAAGTGTGTAGACTCGGCTGTCGATGATCGGCGTCCTGTTTCTGCTTGCGTACGCGTGCTCGGGCCTTGCCGGGCTGGTGTACGAAGTGGGGTGGACGCGATTGCTGACGCTCGAGTTGGGGCGGAGTATGGCCGCCTCGAGCACCGTGCTCGCAGTGTTCATGGGTGGACTCGCCGCTGGTGCCGCTGTTGCGGGGCGCCTCGCTGCGCGCATGACCGCGCAGCGCGCCCTGCGCGTCTATGCGGCGCTCGAGTGTGGTGTCGCCGCACTGGCTGTCGCCCTGCCACTTGAACTGCGTGCCGTGGCGCCGCTGTTCGCCGCAACCTACCGCGATGGCAGCGGCGGGATGCTCTTCGCGTTCACCCGTCTCGCAGTGTCCACGCTGCTGCTGTTGCTGCCGACGCTCCTGCTCGGCGCGACTTTTCCGTTCGCGGTGCGCTGCTTCGCAAGCAACCGTCCCGATGCGTCGCGGCGCGTGAGCGCCATCTACGCCGCCAACACCGTTGGTGCCGCGGTCGGTACTTCGCTCGCAGGTTTCGTGCTGCTCCCGTCACTCGGCCTGACCGGCACGCTGCTGACCGGCGCCGCTTTCAGCATCGCCGCCGGCGCGCTTGCGGGTCTGTTGTCGATGCGGACCGAGGGCGTCGGCCGCGATGCTCAGCCACCTGCGGACGTGCCGCCGACAGCACCAGCACCACGCGGTCGGGCGCGTGACGCGAGGAAGCCGGGCGACGTCGCGTTGCCAACCCCGAGTCCTCTCGCACGGCCCGTGATTGCCGCGGTGTTGCTTGCCGTCACTGGTGCGGCGACCTTTTCGACCGAGGTGGCGTGGACCCGCGTCATCGCCTTGCTCGTGGGGCCTTCCACGTACGCGTTTGCGGCGGTGGTCACGGTGTTTGTCGCCGGCACGGCGCTCGGTGCCACGCTCGCCACAGCCCTTCCACGCCGCACGCCCACGTCTGTTGCCCTGACGTTCTGCCTCTCTGCCGCCACCGCGGCATCCGTGTGGGCGACGAGCATTGCAGGCACGTCGATGCCGCACGATCTCGTGCTGGATCTCGCCTCGGCGTCGAGCGTGTCCATTGTGGTGCGCAGCCTTCGTGAAGCGCTCGTCATGCTGCCGATGAGCATCGCGCTCGGGGCATCGTTTCCATGGGCCTTGCGACTCGCAGGTGGAGAGTCGGTGTCGCCGCGTGTGATTGGCGCTGTCTACGCCGTCAACACGCTGGCGGGCGTGATTGGTGCGCTGGCAACAGGCTTCCTCATCGTGCCTGCATTGGGTCTCGAACAGACGCTGCTGGTGTCGGCAGCGTTGCTGGCGGTTGGAGCGATCGTAGCTGGTGCGACCGGTGGTGCAGCCCTGTGGATGCGCGGACTCACGTGGCTGCCGCTCGGTGCGGCGCTGGTGATGCTCGTTGGACGAGGAACCTGGGATCGCGAACTGCTGGCCAGCGGCGCGTACAAGTACGCTGCGGCGGTCCCATCCGGCCTCGACATCGAGACGGCGCTGAAGTCCGGAACGCTCGTCTACTACCGCGATGGTGCGCAGGCCACGGTGTCCGTGAAGCGGCTGACCGGTGTCCTGTCGCTCGCAATCGACGGCAAGGTGGATGCCTCGACTGGCGGCGACATGCTGACGCAGAAGCTGCTTGCGCACGTGCCGCTGTTGCTGCACGGCGCTCCCAGGCGGGTGGCCATTATCGGCCTTGGCAGCGGCATCACGGCGGCGTCGGCGCTGTCGCATGACATCACGGATCTCGATGTGCTCGAAATCTCGCCCGAGGTTGCCGAGGCCTCGCGGTTGTTTGCGGCACGCGGGCACTCGCCACTCGACGATCCGCGCACGAGGCTGCTGGTCGCCGATGGACGCACGCACCTCGCACTCGGGACTCGTCCCTACGACGTCATCATCGCGGAGCCGTCCAATCCCTGGATGGCCGGTGTGGCGGCGCTATTCACCCAGGAATACTTTCTGTCGGCTCGCGCGCGTCTGGCCCCAGGCGGCGTGGTGTGCCAATGGGTCAATACGTACGACATCAGCACAGACGACCTGCGTTCGGTCGTGGCCACCTTCACCGACGTGTTTCCGCATGCGACGTTGTGGATGGCGGGTGAGGGCGACCTGCTCATGGTCGGCTCGCCGGATCCTCTCGAGGCACGACTGGGTAGCGTGGAACAGCGATGGACGGCGGGCAAGGTTGCCGACGACCTGCGCTCCATCCGTGTGAACACTCCGTTCGTGCTGCTCTCGATGTTTGTTGGTGGCGAGGATGCGGCAGCGCGGTTCGCGCAGGGTGCGGCGCTCCAGCACGACGACCGCATGGCACTGGAATTCTCTGCGCCGCAATCACTGCACAGCCGGGACCAGCGCGAGAACGTCGCGGCGCTCAGGGCACTCGACGTGCCAGCGCAACGGCCGCCGGTCATTGCGCGCGCCTGGGCGAATGCCAGCGGCGCAGACCTCGCGCATCGCTCACAGGTGCTTCGTCGCGCCGGCGCCTTCGATGCCGCCTACGACGCGGCAGCCACGGCGGTCGGCCGCGATCCGGGCGACGCCGAAGCACTGCAGTCGCTCGTGGACGCCTCAGCGCCGCTCGCCCGTCAGGCTGATGCACTGGGGCTTCTCGCAGGAGCCGTCACTCGGCGCCCTGACGTTCTCGCGCCGCGTCTCGCGATGTCACGGCTTCATGCGGCCATCGGGCAGGTAGATCCTGCCATCGCAGACGTTGGCGAATGGCTGCGACTGCACGAAGACGATCCGCTTGCCGTCGAGCAACTCGCGTCGGTCTTTTCGGACATGGGCGATGCAGAGCGACTGGAGACCGCCGTCGAGATTCTCGCGCGGCATCCTGAACGGGCTGGCTCTGCCTATTACGCCGCCGCGCTGGCGTTCCTCAAGCGCGATCTTGCGGGCGCCCAGTCCGCCGCGCAACGAGCGCTGGCTCTCGAGCCTGGTTTTGCGCGCGCCATGAACCTTCTCGGCGCGATCTATGCGACCAAGGGGGATGTGGAGCAGGCGCGCCGCACGTTCGAGGCCGCGCTCGCGCTCGACCCGCAGGACCCGACGACGTATCAGAACCTCGCGACCCTCGAGATGAACGCCGGTCGTGCGGCAGTTGCCGAGCGGCTCTTCGCTGAAGCGCTGTCGATCGATCCGACGTCCGCGACAGCACGGCAGGGTCTCCTCAAGACGCGCACCGCACGCTAGCGCTCTCACCGGTCTAGTGCACGGCGACAGCGCCGTTCCACTGCGCCACAACCCAGGCGAGCGCACGGCTCAGTGCCGGAACATAGGCGCCCATCTCGAAGTGTGTCGGTGTATCCAGCGCTTCGAAGTGGATCCGGCGTCCGCGTCGCTCGAGCTCCTGCGCGATGCGTTCGGCCGCCGCAAACGGCATCACCTGGTCGCGCCGACTGTGGACAACGTACGTGGGCATGGTGGCGAGCGTATCGATGGGTTCACTAGTCGAGCCGGCCATCGGCACGGCCGCCGTGAACAACTCCGGGTGGTGCGACGACAGGAACCACGTACCCCGTCCGCCGATGCTGTAACCCACGACGACCACGCGTGCTGAATCGATCGAGTATTCGCGCATCACGCGGGCGAGCAGGGCCATCACCGCATTCTCGGCCTCCGCATCGGTCCATGCTGCAGTGGGGCAGTCAGGCGCGACGATGAGGGCGCCGAGTGACTGCGAGGCGGGTTGCACGACGGCCCTGGCATACGCGCTGCCGTAGTAGCGCATGCGTTCGCCGCCCGGATGCAGTGCGAGCAGCAGTGGACGCGGCTGTGAGGGCGTGTAGCCGTCCGGCACGGAGAGCGCGTAGAGCAACTCGCGGCCGTTCGCCAGGGGCATCGTCAGATTTGTGAAATCGGCGGCACCCGCGTGAGTCGCAAGTGCGAGCAGGGAAAGGAACGCGGCGAGAAGAGGGCGCATGTTGCGCCCGATTGTAAGCCCGGTGTCCGGCGCAGGCCGCCGAGCATGTGCCCAGTCGACCCGGCGCCGTGAACCGGTCACGCGCGGGGATAGCCGCTGCGTTTCAGAGACGCGTGGACGGGTGGCGTGCCTCGCGCCGGAGGCAGGCCGCGCCTACGCGTCGGAACGAGGTGGCAGTGCCGCCCGCTCCTGGATGCGCTCGCACTGCTGCAGTTCGCCGGCCTGACGCTCGAGCAACTGCCCGCACTGTGTGGACGCTTCGTTGACCAGGCGCGCGAGTGTCTCGCGCAACTGCATGGCCACCCGGTGATCGGCCTCGAGCGAGTAGCGCAGACCAGACCACTGGTCGACGAGCGTCCGCTGGGCGGCCAGGTCGGCCTCGAGCGCCGCTGCACGCTGCCGTTCGGCGCCGATGGTGGAGACGAGCGCCTCGTGTTCGGCGCGAGCCACGTCCTGTTGCCTGGCTGCGGTGAGCTTCTCGGCGGCCAGGGTTCCTTCCACCAGTCTCAACTGCGTCCTGACATCCTCGAGGGCGGTGACGGTGGCGCGCTGTTCGGTCTGCAGTCGCTCGATGGCCGCTGACAGGTCGCGCTGTTCGCCGCGCAGACTCTCGATGGTCGCGGCATCGCGTTCAGCGCGCTCGCCGGCCGCGTGCTGCTCGGCTTTCACACGTTCGTCTGTCGCGTGCTGCTCGGCTTTCACGCGTCGCAGTTCGGCGTCCGCCGCTTCACAGCGTCCGGTGACTGCGTGCAGCACCCGTGTGAGTTGTTCACGCTCTTCGACGAGCTGCTGTTGAACGGCCGCCGCCGAGGCGACCTGTTCCCGCAACTGTCCCTGCAGGGCAGTGCGTTCGTCGAGCGCTTGCGCCTGCGCCTGTCGGGCCGTCGCGGCTTCGGCAACGGCGTCGCGCAGGGCTTCCGCCCCCTTTTCGGCAGATTCGCGCAACGTGCGTTCGAGCTGCGTGCGTGCCGCCACCAGTTGCTCGTGCTCCTTGCGCAGCGCCGCGATCTCCGCCTTGGCATCGCGGATGGCGACAGCCGAGCGGTCGGCTGAATCAAGCAGCTTGGCTTCGAGCTGGGCGCGTGTCTCGAGCAGGCGTGCCTGCGATTCGCGCAGCGACTCGATCTCGCGGCGTGCGGCTTCGAGTGCCGCGGTCGACTCTTCGGTGGTCGTGTGCAAGGTCGCCGCGAGCTGCGCCCGTGCGTCGGCCAGTTCGGAGCGTTCCTGTCGAACCTGCTGGAGCTCGGTCCGTGTCACGAGCAGGGTATTCGCCGTGTCCTCCGCGGTCTCGGTCATCGAACGCAGCCTGGCTTCGAGCTGCGTACGGATGTCGACCAGCTGCGCGTGCGTGTCAGACAGCTGCCTGTGCCCGTGCTGCAGCTGCTGCAGCTCCGCTCGGGTGGCCAGCAGTGCCTGACTCGTCTGCGCGGCAGCATCGGTAGTGGCGGTCAGCCTGGTCTCGAGCTCTGCGCGCACACTCGTGAGCTGTGTATGCGCGTCGATCAGCTGGGTGTGCCCGTGCTGCAACTGCTGCAGCTCCGCGCGGGTAGCCAGCAGCGACTGAGTCGTCTGCGCGGTGGCCTCGGTTGAGGCGGTCAGCCGGGTTTCGAGCTCCGCCCGCACGCTCGTGAGCCGTGCATGCGCGTCGGACAGCTGCGTGTGCGCGAGTTGCAACTGCTGCAGTTCGTCGCGAGTGGTCAGCAGTGTCGTGTTCGCCTGTTCGTTGGCTGCCGTCGCGTCGCGGAGACGACCTTCGAGTTGTGCCCGAACGTCGAGCAGCGTCGCGTGTGCGTCGGCCAGCTGCGTGCGTTCCTGACGCAGCTGCTGGAGTTCTACGCGTGTCGCGAGGAGCGCGGCAGCGGTCTGTTCGGCCGTTTCGGTCGTCGAACGCAGCCGGGCGTCAACCAGCGACTTCGCCTCACTGAGCGAGTCGTGTGTCTGCTGCAAGGCGTCGAGTTCGGCCTTCGTACGACGCAGGGCTGCGCTGGCCTGGTCGGCACTCTCGGTCGTATCGCGCAAGGTCGCTTCAAGCAGGGTGCGCGCTTCCGCCATCTCGGAGAACTGCGTCCGAAGCGCGTCGAATTCGACGCGGGCCTCGCGAGCCATCTGCGAGGAGCGCTCCACGGCCTCCTTCAGCTGCGCCTCGAGTTGCGCGCGGGTGTCCATCAGCGCGGAGCGCTCGCGGACGAGTGCGTCGATCTCGGCGCGTGCCTCACGGGCCGACTGCACCGACCGTTCCGTCGCCTCCTGTAGCTGCGCGTCGAGTTGGGTGCGCGACGCCAGCAGCGCGGCGCGCTCCTGACTGAGCGTGTCGACATCGGCACGTGCCTCGCGAATCGCCCGCTCCGCACGCGCGGCTTCCGCCTCGACCTGCGCCTGCAGCTGGGTTCGCGCGTCGAGTAACGCGGCACGTTCCTGCGTGATCGCCTCGATCTGTGCGTGCGCCTCTCGAGCATTCTGAATGGACCGTTCGTTGGTCGCGTTCAACTGCGCTTCGAGCTGCGTGCGTGCGTCTGACACCTGCGCGTAGGCCGTGCGGAGTGTCTCGACTTCGTGCTGGACATCGCGGGCCGCAATGGTCGCGCGTTCGCGCTGCGTCGCCAACTCCGCGTCGAGTCGTTCGCGCTCCTGCGAGAGGCGGGCGTGATTCTGGCGCAACTCGTCGAGCGCAGCCTGCGTGTCGCGAGCAAGGTCGGCGCTGCGCTGTGCTGACTCGGTCAGCGTTGCGTGCGCGTCGCGGAGTGTCGCGAGTTCCTGGCGAGCGCCAGGGAGATCGCGAGCGATGCCTTCAGCGGCCTGCAACTGCTCGGCGAGACGTGTGCGCTCGTCGGTGAGCGTGGACCGCTCATGCAAGAGAGCGGCGAGATCCGTCTTCGCCCGCATGAGGGCATTGGTGGTCGTTTCCGACAGCTCGCGCAGGCGCGTCTCGAGCTCGGTCCGCTCTTCGGCGAGCTGCGTCCGGGACGTGCGAAGCGCCTCGAGTTCATCGTGCGCAATCCGCAACGCGGCCTGTGCCTGGCCGGAATCCGCAGCCGTCGCGCGGATGGAGCCCTCGAGCGCCGCGCGCTCTTCGCCGGCTTTCGTACGTTCCTGGTGCAGCGTGTCGATGTCGGTCCGCGCCGCCAGAAGGGCGGCACTCACCTGGCTCGCCTCGTCAGTGACGAGACGGAGGCGGTCGGCGAGCTGTGTGCGCTCGGCGGTGACGCGCGCCAGTTCCTGGCTCAGCGTCGACGACTCGCGGCCAGCGGCTTCTGCAGCGGCCAGTGCCTCGGAGGCCTGGCGGAGACGCGCTTCGAGTTCCGTCCGTTCGTGCGCGAGTTGTGCGTGCTCGCCGCGCAATGCGGCGAGTTCTTCCTGAACAGTCCGCAGTGACGCGGAGGACTGTTCGGACGACTCGTGCAGGCGCGAATCGAACTGCGCCCGTTCGTCTGCCCATCGCAGCCGTTCCTGGCGCAGACTCTCGAGGTCGGCTTGCGTCTGCTTGAGGGCACCGGTGAAGGTCTCGGCAACCTCTCGCAGATTCGCCTCGACGTGTCGCTTGTCTTCGCTGGTGCGCTCGAGTTCCGCACGTACAGCAGCCAGATCGGCATGCGCCTGTTCGAGCGCCCCCGATGAATCTGCCGCGGCAGTCCGCAGGCGCGCTTCGAACTGCGCGCGCTCCTCGTTCCACTGTCGACGCTCCTGTTGCAGCGCGTCGAGTTCGGCCGTCGCCGTGCGCAAGGTGGCATCCGTGACGCTCGCGTCTCGCAGCCTGGCTTCGAGGTTGGCGTGGCTCGATGCCAGCGCGTGGCGCTCGGCTCGCAGGGCTTCGAGTTCGCCCTGAGTGGCGCGCAGCGTGACGGTGCTTGTCTCGTGCACGTCCTTGATTTGCGATTCGAGCTGCAGCCTGGAGGCTGCCATCGACGCGTGTTCCGCCTTCAGCGTTTCGAGTTCCGCCTGGAGACGTCGCACGATTTCGGCCGGGCCCGTCAACGCCGATTCGAGGCGTGTTTCGAGGTCGGCTCGCTTCGTATCCAGCTCCGCGCGGACCGTGGCCCAGCTGGCGCGTTCCTGCTGCAGCGACGCAAGATCGGCCTGCGCGATCTGTAACGCCGCCGCCATGCTTCCGGCGTCTTCCTTCGCACGCGCCTCGACGGCGGCGCGTTCCGCGACAAGCTGGGCGCGCTCGGCTTCGGCCTGACGCACGGCTTCTGCAAGCTGTTCGCGTTCTTCCTGGAGAGCGGCAGGATCCAGTGCGACCGCCTCACTCACCGGGGCAGGCTGCTCGACGATCGTCGCCAGGGCGACGACGGTGTCTCCACTGCGGAAGGGAACGGCGCGCAGTCGCGCCGGGATCGTGCGTCCGTCCGGACGAATGACGGTGTGACCGAGATCGACCGATTCGCCCTGGCACACGCGGCGGATGGCATCGACCACTGTCGCGCGCTCATCGGCCGGGAGAAAATTCATCAACGGATGGCCGACGACGAGCTCGCGACCGGCACCAAGCAGCGCGAGGCCCGCCTGATTCATGGCGGAGAGCACACCATCAGCGCCAATGACACACGTCACCGCAGGCTGGAATTCAACGATCGTTCGCAGGCGGTCCTGGCTTTGACGGCTCGTGCGGAAGAGGGCCTGCAGGTCATGACGTGCACGCACCTGCGTGAACGCGGGAAGCAGCTGGAGGACGAAGTCCGGAGTCTTGACCACGCAGTCACAGACCGCGAGGTGCCCGATGCGAGTCGGCAGATCGTCGCTGCCCGGCCGCGTCAGCAGCACAACGGGGACGTCAATCTGCCCGGCGTGAAGCTGGCCGAGATAGCCGATGACGTCGAAGCCATCGAAGCTCGCGTCGATCACCAGCAGATCGGGCCGGAGGCCGCCGCCGCGCAGCCCCTCCAGGGCCTGCTTGGCATCACGAACCGTAATGGTGATGTGAGGAGCCCGACGGGCCAGGGTTTGCTGGGCAGTAGCTGGATCGCCGATCCAGACCACATCGATAGGCTCGTGTCGACTCTTGGGTTGGTCCGCCATCTTCTTGTCGAGCGTCTTTTCGGTCCGAGAGTGGAATTGCTTGAGTCGGCGTCACTGACGATATTCAGAGCCGATGTGCGGTTCCTGAACACGCGGTGGTGTGGTCTGCCAGGCCCTTTTGTGAACCGAAATTTCGGTTACGTCCTGATCTGTCTGCGAAACAATGACTTAGCGTTGGGTGGCAGGGGTGTCGGCCAGCCGGCACCGACCTTGCGATTTAGGCCGGTATGCCCCCACAGCCGAAGACCAAGGCTCAACCGGCCGAACCGTTCGTCCCGTCAGAAGACCGCCGCATTGCGACGCGGCTCAAGCCGCACGAAGTGCCGTGGATTCGCGAGGTCAAGCCGATTTCAGGCGACCGCGCGAGACTGCTCAATATTTCCAAGACGGGCGTGTTGCTCGAGACAACGGCGCGTCTGCAACCTGGCCGACGCAGCACGGTTGTCATCGTCGACGGGCAGGATCAGAAGGAGCGGGCGGAAGGCCATGTCATCCGCACTGAGCTCGTGTCGATTGGCCCGGCGGGTGAACTGATCTATCGCACCGCGATGGCGTTTGCCGAAGAACTCGATCTTCGGTTGCCCGAGGTAGTTCGCGAACCGGCCATGACCTCGCTCGATCCGTCTGGCGACGTATCGGTCGAAGGGCCGCTGCACGCCATGTGCACGACCACGTCCGGCTCGCAGCGCGTCACGGTGACTCACGTGAGTCAGTCAGGCTGCTACGTGCAGTCGGCTCAGCCCGTGACGGTTGAGGATTGGGCGACGCTCACGGTCTTCTTCTCGCCGATGCGTTCGCTGACGCTGTCGGGTTCGGTCGCGGCCGTCGAGGAGAATCGCGGCTGGCTCGTGAGATTCGACGACCTGTCGCCCGAGACGCGGCGAAGCTTGCGGGTCGAGATTCGTGAGTCACTGGCGGCCCAGGGGCCATCGATGGTGCCGCCGTCGGTCAGCATCGGACTCATCACCGAGAGCGTCGACCAGGGCGAGGTTGTGGTCGAGTGGCAGACCGAGGCATCGAGCCTGCACGCGAACCAGTGGTGAGTACGGCGCGTCGAGCGAACCTCACCTCGACCGCGCACATGTTCACGACAGTCTGATGCGTCTTCGCTGGCGGTCGGCGCTATAGTAGCGACGATCCCGCCATTGGAGGACGCGACATGCCTTCTTCACGCGTTCGTTCCCTCAACGACATCATCGGTCAAGTACGTCGAGAGTTCATGGAGATGCCGGGACTGCGTCTCACCGAGGCGCAGGCGCGCCGACTGTGGACGCTCGACCCGTCCCAGTGCCGCGAGGCCTTGGATAATCTGATTGAGAGTGGGTTTCTCGTCAGGACGCCCGAGGGTGCGGTCATTCGTCTCGATCTCGGACGCCTTGCGCACCTGGCCCAGTCACGTCGTCCGCGGCGGCGCGTTCCCGCCGCCTGAGATGCGCCGCTACTGCGACTTGCGCAGCGCAAATGCGCGTTCGAGCGCGTCGCACGCCGCTTCGAGGCCACGCTCGGCGCGAACGCTGCGCGCCACACGTTCTGCTGCTGCTGCGTACGCGGGATTGCGGGTGAGCTCGTCGAGCACCGCTGCGACGCGCCGTCCGCGATAGCGCGGCACGCGCACGATGCGCGCCACCCCCAATCGTTCAGCGCGCCATGCGTTGTCCGGCTGATCGTGCGCATAGGGCACCGCGAGCACCGGACGTCCACTTCGCAGACTCTGCGCTGTCGTGCCGACACCGCATTGGTGCACGATGGCCGACGCGCGCGGGAACAGCAGCGAGTGCGGTGCGCGATCGACCACGAGGATGCGTTGGCTGGCAGACGGTCCCAGGCTCGCGACGAGCGAACGCACCCGCTCGACCGCGGGACCGACAAGCAACACAGCTCGCGCCTGCAGTCGCTCGACGGCATCGATACTGTGCTGCCAGAACGCTTTCTCGATCATGACGACCGATGAGCCAAGCGTGAAGACGAGCGGCGGCGCGCCCGCATCGAGAAACGCCTGCACGTCGGGCGCGAGCGACGTGCCGTGGGGCGCGTCGTAGAACGCATGACCAGTCACCTCGACGTGCGCGGGCCAGTCTCGTTGCGGCGCACCAAGCAGCCGTGAGAACAGCGCCAGCACCAGCCTTGGTGAGTGCTGACCGTCGACGATCGGGTTGGCTCCGCGCGGGAGTCCGAGTCGCTGACGCAGCGCGTAGACCGAGTCGGGCCAGCGGTTGAGCACGTGGCGCACAAACGACATCAGCATGATGCCCGGCCACGGTCCGAGGTGCTCGAGTGACTTGAGCCACGGTGCCGGTGGCACTACCGGCATGTCGTAACGAGAGAAGAGGGACGTGGGTGCGAGGACGACGCTTGCCCACGGAATGCCTGTCGCTTCGGCGACCACTGGCGTCGCGAATGTGATCGGATGACTGACGAGCAGATCGGCGCCGTCCGCCGCGGCACGCACGTCAGCGTACATGTCTTCGATCGCCGGGAACAGGATCTCGCGCAGCAGGTACTCGCTGCCGCGAGACCGGTGCATGATGCGCTCGATGAGCTGCGAGTCGTCAGGGTTGACCGTCGGTCTGATCGAACGGAACCCAAGGCCGAGCCCCTCGACCAGGCTCCTGAAATGGTCGAGCGTCGCAATCGTGACCTCGTGTCCACGTGACTCGAGAGCCAGACCAAATCCGAGGAACGGGTCGATGTCGCCGTGGCTACCCCAGCACGTCAGTACGATGCGGGCCATCGATGGTCACGTCCTGATGAGCTCATGGATTCGCCGAGCGTACCACGCTGCCGCACCGGCGTCGCATCGCCAACTGCCAGGAATCCGGCGGTGACCAGCTTCCGGCACATTCTCTTCGCTCGATCTGCGTGCGCCTCGCACGGCGCGGTTCCTGCACTGGAGAACGGCGTACCTACTTTGCACGGAGGTCTCATATGGCGCAGGTCACACGCGTCTTGTGTCCGGTGGATTTCTCGGACGCCTCCCGCCACGCCCTCGACCATGCTGTGATGATCGCAGGCTGGTTTCGCTCGCCGCTCACCGTGATGCACGTTCGTCATCCGATGTTCATCGCCGAGCCGCCGATTCTCTTCGCCGACATGGCCGACGACGCGGCGGACTCGCTCGATGACGTGTCGGCACGACTCGAGACGTGGCTCGGACCAGTCCGTGCGGCTGGCATCACGTGCGACGTGCTGGCTGTCGACGGCAACAACCCCGCGACGCGCATTGTCGAGGCGGTTGCGCACGTGCACGCAGACCTTGTCGTGATGGGCACGCATGGCCGTCACGGCTTCGAGCGCTTGTTGCTCGGGTCTGTCGCCGAACGTGTGGTGCGCTCGTGTCCATGCCCCGTGGTCACCGTGCCGCCTCCGGCAGTCACGACGTCGGTGCTGCCGTTCAAACGCGTGGTGTGTGCGGTCGATTTTTCTGAATCGTCGAGCACCGCTGTGCGCTTCGCGAGAAGGCTGGCGCAGGAGTCGAACTCCACGCTGACGCTGCTGCACGTGCTCGAGTGGCCGCCCGAGAGCGAGGCGCTGGCCATGTTCGACATGACCGCGTATCGCGACGCTGTGAGAACTGACGCCGAGACCCGGCTGGCAGCGTTGGCCAACGAGCCGGAATTCGGTGGTAACCGGCCGGCGGTTCGCCTGGTCATGGGCAAGCCGTATGCGCAGATTCTCGCTGTGGCGGCTGAGGAGACGGCAGACATCATCGTGCTCGGCGTGCACGGACGGAATCCGCTCGACCTGATGATGTTCGGCTCGACCACCAATCAGGTGATTCGCCGCGCGACGTGTCCCGTGCTGACCCTGCGCCAGTAGAGGACGACGGCTGGTGGAAGCGGGCCGCATCCTGCGTGCCTGCTGCCGTGTGCCCGTCACCACGCGCCGGTACCTCGCAACGGCGTGCGGTCAGCCGGGCCCGCTCGACGTGTTTGTGCCGTGTTTACCAGCGTGCGTCGAGGCAGCGACCTTGCAGTCGTGGGCCGCACCACTGACAGAGTTCAGACGCGCGCGTGATGTCGGAACACTGATGACCCGCACCGGATTCGCACAAGACGACCCGGCGCGGCAGAGGGGGAGGACGACATGGCTGTCACTCAACTGGTCCAGGAGTTTCTCAGGCAGTCGAACGTCGGGTACAGCGTGTTCCCGCACATGCCCGCCTACAGCGCGCAGGAGGAGGCGGCCGTAACGCACATTTCCGGGCGCGACTGGGCAAAGCCGGTGGTCTTCTTCGCCGACGGTGAGCCGATCCAGGCGGTGGTGCCCGCCGATCTCGTGGTGGATATCGACCAGCTGCTTGCGTTGACGGGAGCAGAGCGCATCCGTCTGGCAACTGAAGAGGAACTCGCCGAACTGTATCCGGACTGTGAACCGGGAGCGATGCCGCCGCTCGGGCCGCTCTACAACCAGTCGGTGTTTGTCGACATTGCACTGGCGGCCGAACCGCAGGTGGTGTTCAACGGCGGGACGCACGGCGACGCGGTGTGCATGCGCTATGACGACTACGCGTCCATCGCCAGACCAGTGGTCGGCAGTTTCGCGATGCGTCCGTTCTGAGCGTGCGACTGAGAGGCGCCGGCTACTTCGCGGCCGGCGCTCGCTTCGGGTAGTAGATGGCGTCCACGGGCAGCGGGTCGACCAGGTAGTCGCGATCCTTGTAAGGAAATGCCGGCCGCGGTTTCGACGTGATGAAGGCGGCGAGCTGCTGCGCGTCCTCATCAGTCATGTTGCCCGGGTCGAGATACGGCATGCTGTACCGCATGATGCCCGCCAGCGTGTAGACGCGCGCGGCGCCCGCACCGTCATTCCACGAATTTGGTCCCCAGAGCGGACCGGGCTTTCTGTCACCCACGAAGACGCCTTGACCCTCGGGGCCATGGCACGACACGCACCGCTCCTTGTAGATGGCCTCACCCTTGGCGGGATCGAGCTTGTCGACCGGGATGAGCGACGCCTGCGGAATCGTGTTCTGTCCGCGCCAGGTCGGGTTCTGACCGATCTGGTTCCCCCGCGAGAGCCACGACAGATACGCGGCGATTGCCATCACCTCACGCGAGGTCGCATTCGGCATGTTGTCGGCAGACGCGGTCGTCTCGCCCTCGCCGTTGCCGGCGGGCAATTTTCCCGTGGCGTTCTCGCTGCGCAGGAAGCAGTCGACGATGCGGTCGTTCAGGCTGATGAGTCGTCCGGCGCGTCGGTTGTACTCGGGGAACATGCCGGGAATGCCAACGAGCGGCATGGCGCGCTCGCGCTGTCCGCCGTTCAGATGGCAGTTGTTGCAGGAGACTTCGCCCGGCACGAACCGCTCCGCCTCAGCGGGCGTGTTGGTGAACAGGCGGTATCCCATCTGAATCTCTTTCGAGAGTTTCGATTGGTCCAGGCTCTTATCGGTGAGGGGATTCTGCGGGAAGTCCCACGCCGTCACCATCGTCATACGGGCCGGGATGAGCGGTCCGTTGAGCTGATACCGCAGTTTGGGTTGTCCGGAATCGGCTGGCGCGGCTTTCGAACACGCACTGGCAGCGGCCAGGGCCAGCAACACCGCAACGACGCTCACACGAGTATGCATAGACGGCAAACCTGAGGAAGGGGTAGTGTAGCGGTATTTCTGGCGGATTCGTCAGTCTAGCGAGGTCATCTACATGAAGCAGGACACAGCACAGTCGGCCCTGGCGCGACGCTCATTCTTGTCGCGGCTCGTGGCTGGAGCCGGTGCGTTCGGCGCCGTTGTTGGCGGGGCCACCGCCGCGCAGGCACAGTCAACCCCGTCGTCGGCGCCCTTTCAGCCCGCGCGTCACACCGAGGACGACTGGTTCGACCAGACGCCTGGCGCCAAGCACCGGTTCTTCTTCGATACGACCACGGCGGGGGGATATGCCCAGGCGCTGTTCTTCGCGCGCAACTACTTCGTCGCCAGCGCCAGCGGCTACAAGCTGACCGATCCCGAAGTCGCACAGGTCATCTGCATGCGGCACGAGTCGACCTCGTTCGCGTTCACCGACGCCATGTGGGCGAAGTACGGCGCCGCATTGTCGGAACGCGCCGACCACTTCGTGGACCCGAAGACCAAGCAGGTGCCGACGACCAATCTGTTCCTCGCGAGCGGATACGGCGAGTCGATGCGCAACGTTAACGTCACTATCGATCAGATGGCCAAGCGCGGCGTTCGGTTCGCGGTGTGCGGCATGGCCACTCGCGCGGCTGCGCAGTTGGCGGCAACGAAGAGCGGCGGAAATGTGGACGCCATCTTCAAGGAACTCACCGAGAACCTGGTCGCGAACGGCCACATGGTGCCTGCCGGTATCGTTGCCGTGAACCGCGCCCAGGAGCGAGGCTACTCGTTTGTTTATGTTGTCTAGTTCAAGGAAGGATTCGACTATGCAAAAGCGCATCGGAAGTCTGGCCGCCGCAGCCGTGCTGATGATGGTGGTCAGTGCAGGCGCGCAGCAGGTCACGAAGGGAACCGTTGAGGGCGTCACCAACTTCGCGAAGGTCGAATCGACGATCGCGTGCGGAGGCGCGACGACACCGGGCGGCGTGGCCGAGTTGAAGAAGCTCGGATACAAGTCGGTCATCAACCTGCGACAGGCCAACGAGGCCGGTGCAGACGTGGACGCGGAAGCCGCGGCGGCGAAGGCGGCCGGTGTGAACTACTTCCACCTGCCGGTCAACGGCTCGGCACCCGATCCGGCAATGGTCGACAAGTTCATTGCGGCTGTCGGTGACCAGGCCAACCAGCCCGTGTTCGTGCACTGCGCCAGCGGCAATCGTGCGGCAGCGTTCTGGATGATCAAGCGTCTGGTTGTCGATCACTGGGACGAAGAGAAGGCGTCGACCGAAGCGGCAGGGCTCGGGCTGACAAGCGCACCGCTGAAGAAGTTCGCCACCGATTACGCCGCCGCGCACGCCAAGTAGACCTCCCCCTCACAACAACAGGCACGGAACGCCGTGCGCGTCCCGTGCCTGTTGCCGTCTCGATCCTCGAACATCAGATC
>Ga0209023_10003860_pt1 | contig 17547 bp, 15 predicted proteins | sample LakOneMetagenome_FD_187468 | JGI IMG/M metagenome (GOLD analysis project Ga0209023, IMG submission 187468) | Freshwater and sediment microbial communities from Lake Erie, Canada (SPAdes) (version 2) | ecosystem: Environmental > Aquatic > Freshwater > Lentic | place: Lake Erie, Canada... | reverse complement strand
AAGCGGCCATTTTTTGCTCAGCGCCATGTTAAAGCAGCTGCGGGCAAAACCATAAATGCTTTCGTCGGTATTATACATACATAAAGCAACGCCATCACCTTTGTAGTTATATACTTCAAATGTCTGTGCTTCACCGCCGCCCTCGGGTGTAAAAGTCATGGTCAGTTTTCCTTTTCCTTTGATCACCGTATCGGTGGCCCGGTACTGGTCGCCGAATGCATGACGGCCAACGATGATGGGAGCTGTCCAGTTGGTAACCAGCCTGGGAACATTCTGCATAACGATGGGCTCACGAAAAACGGTACCGTCTAAAATATTGCGGATGGTCCCGTTGGGACTCTTCCACATTTGTTTCAGGTTAAATTCTTTCACCCTGGCTTCATCCGGTGTGATGGTGGCGCACTTGATGCCCACGCCGCAGGCCTTAATGGCATTGGCTGCATCAATGGTTACCTGGTCATCGGTCTGGTCACGGTATTCCATACCCAGGTCGTAATACTGAATGGGAACATCCAGGTATGGAAGAATGAGTTTGTCTTTGATGAATTTCCAGATGATACGGGTCATTTCGTCGCCGTCTAGTTCCACTACGGGATTGGTAACTTTTATTTTGCTCATAAATCAACTGTTGTTTAAAATTTCAGCAAATGTACGGCAAGGAACGGATACTGGATGCTGGATTCTTGATACTGGCAGGAGCTTTTCAACCTGAGAAGTTATTATGATTAAGTTCTACAGATGTAATAAAATTGTTGAGTTTTTTGCCAAGCAACTCCAGCTTTTGGTGCAGACTTGTATAAAGTAAAACGTCTTTTAAAGAGGCTGTTTCATAAAGGGTATCAAGATGATCGAGGGTTTCGTCATTCGATGAAATGGCATAGATTAAGAATTTGATATAGTCTGCTTTGTATCTTCTTCTGCCATATCCTTCTACAATACAACTCCTTACTGTTTTGCTTGATCTTCTAATTTGTTGTGCCTCTTCAAACTGTTCAAATTTTGGAAGGGTTAAAGTCATGGAATGTATTTCGATAACAAGCTCCCGGGACAGCTTCCACACCTCCAGATTTTTGTAACTCATGGCAGTTATTAAAGCTACAAGTTAACAGTTCAAAGGTCTGGTATCAATCAATCGTTCATGTTTTTACAACCTAAAATCCTGTTTTTTATACGTCATGCCAGTATCCAGCATCTAGCATCGAGTATCCAGTATCCAGCATCGGCTTTCGTTACAACCCCGTTGATTTCTTCAACTGAAAATCGGCCACCACGGCTCCCATATCGGCAATGATCTCATCCCCGAATTCACTTGTCTTTAAAAGTGTGGCGCCGCTCATTAAGTTATAAAAATCGATGGTAACCCGTTTACGCATGATGGCAGCCTGCAGGGCAGAGGTGATCAATTCAGCCGCTTCTTTCCAGCCCATATAATCCAGCATCATGCAGCCGCTGAGAATTACCGAAGAAGGATTCATACTGTCGGTGCCGGCAAATTTTGGCGCCGTGCCGTGTGTTGCTTCAAACACAGCATAACCGGTCTTGTAATTTATGTTTGCGCCCGGTGCAATGCCGATGCCGCCCACTTCAGCAGCCAGCGCATCCGAAATATAGTCGCCGTTTAAGTTAAGTGTTGCCACCACCGAAAAATCTTTCGGGGCGATCAGTATCTGCTGAAGAAAATTATCGGCAATGATATCTTTCACCAGCAACTTCCCATCGTGCAAAGCTTTGCGCTGCACTTCATTGGCATGTGCTTCACCATGCTCTTTTTTCAATTGATCCCATTCATCCCAGGTAAAGGTTTTGTCGCCATATTCCTGGCGGGCCACTTCGTAACCCCAGTTCTTAAAGCCCCCTTCAGTGAATTTCATGATATTGCCCTTGTGTACCAATGTAACGGATGGCAGGTCATTTTCCAGTGCATAAATAATGGCAGCCCTCACCAGTCGTTTGCTGCCTTCCGATGAAACAGGTTTTACGCCGTAACTGGAATCGCCGGGGAAACGGATACTTTGCACGCCCATTTCTTCCAGTAAGAATTTTTCAAACTTTTTTGCTTCCGGAGAACCGGCCATCCATTCGATACCGGCATAAATGTCTTCGGTGTTTTCCCGGAAAATGGTCATGTTAACCTGTTCGGGATGAACAACGGGTGAGGGAACTCCTTTGAACCATTTAACCGGGCGAACGCAGGCATAGAGGTCGAGGTCCTGCCGCATGGCCACGTTCAATGAGCGGATACCGCCGCCGATGGGCGTGGTAAGCGGACCTTTTATAGATACGATATAATCTTTTGCAGTCTGCAGGGTTTCGGCAGGCAGCCATTCGCCTGTCTGTTTAAATGCTTTTTCGCCGGCCAGCATTTCCTTCCATTCGATCTTTCTTTCTCCGTTGTATGCTTTGGCAACGGCCGTATCAAATACTTTCTGCGCCACTTTCCATATCTCGGGGCCAATGCCGTCGCCTTCAATGAATGGAATGATGGGGTGGTTGGGTACATTCAATTTGCCGTTGGAGGCCATTGTGATCTTTTCAGCCATGGATTCTTAGTTTGAGAGGGCAAAGGTAAGCCATAACAGGCTTTTATAAGAATGTATTGAATGGATACAATAAAAAACTCCCTGATTTTGACAGGAAGTTTTTTTTATTCATTGTTGTCTTTAAAAAGTCCGCCTTACCCTGAAATTGCAGGTTACATTGTAAACAGTATTTGGGGATTGGAAATAGACAAAAGTTCCTGTAAAGTTTCCGCTAACGAATTGTCCTACTGCGCCATATTCTGTAATATGAACAGAGATCGGGTTTGGAATTATGGTATTTTGCATTTGTGGTGCTGTGAAACTGCCTAACAGTTGCGAACTGTTTAAACCAATTCCCGGGGCTGCAAATCTCAAATCTGCCGCATTCAATGTTCCAATCTTGTTGGCTTCTACATATACCGTTTGCTGATCTGTAAAATAAGTTACACTATCGGCAGGAGCGGTATATGAATAGTTTGTTCCATTGATTGAATAGTTCAGGAATTCTGCGATTGAATTATTGCAGGCCTGCAAATTGCCGATGACATTTGATCCAGGCACCAGGTTAACATTGACGGGAGAACTCTGTTGAAGCGCTGTCAGGTCTTCCGCAATTAAAGTAACAGCAGTGCTGTTAGTGCACAATGAAAAAGGAAAATTAAATGTGCCTGTATTACTTACGGGATAGTAAGTATAATACCCGTTGATAAGTATGATAATGTAGCCGTTTGTTACCGCATTAGTGTTGCAATCTGTAACTGTTCCTGAAATGTTTGCGGTATAACCTGAAGTGATTGTGATCACTCCAAGCGAAATATTTGCATTCGTGGTGTTGAATGTCTGGGTATAAAGCGGAGCGTTACAGACATAATATGTGAATACCTCCAAAACCAATTGTGCATTGGCAGGCACTGCTCCGCTAACATAACCTGATGCATCCGTATAACCAAGCGCATAATTAGTTGTTCCGGCAACATGTATCAAGATAAGTGTATAAGGAATTGGATTCCCCGAAACATCGTGTAGTGTACAATCAAATTGAACATAATTTCCAGGTACATCCCAATTCCAAAATGAAAAATGACTCACTTCGCCTACATAAGTATTGCCTGTTTTTACAGCGTTGCCCTGTTCTTTCCATAAACCATTTGTCTCGTCAAAATACCACAACGGAATAGAAGAGGGCGCAGTAGCAGAAAGTGAGGAAGGAATTGGTAGTGTAAGCGTTGCTTTTTTGCCTGCAGCGATTTGTAATAGCTCCCCGGATGATCCGGTTAGTTCTACAGCAGCCATTCCAAAGGTTTTAAGCAGTTTCATGGAACCATCTTTATCAATGCCTCTCAGGTCGCCGGGCATTATTTTATTCAGGTCTGCAGCTTCGGGGTTTATCCAAAATGCAGCAATATTTACTGTACCTGTATAAGTTGCATTAGTAGCCGCATTTACCACAGCGCCGGCTGGTAATAGAATGCTTAATCCATTAGCCAGCGTAACCGTTCCACCTGCAGTGCTGTTAATACTGCCGGCAGTTGTTTTAGGAATTAATTTTACCCGGAAGAAAGCTGCTTTGCCTTCCTTGGCCATATAGGTCTTTATGCCTTTGAAATAACCGGCTTTAGTTACGGTAACCACGGCGGCATCTTTTACCACCTGTACATTCTTTATTTCAAAATAACCGTACTTATCACTGGTGGTTGTACTTATGCCGAATTGTATGGTAGCGTCTTTAACGGCTGCATCATTCTCATCCGTTACGAAGCCTAATATGGATGAGCTGACCCTGGTTGTCAGGTCGGGAAGCAGTACTGCATTGTCATTATTAATACTGAATTCTTTCTGGCAGGAAAAAAATAAAACAGCAGTGAAGATAAACAGGGCATTCCTGTATACGGATCTCTTTGTTAGGGTAAAATACATGATCGTAAGGTTTGATGATTGGGAAACATATCACAACTTAGATACTTTTTATAAATAATGCGTTGCCCCAACGAAAAAAGATTTTTATAAGTTAATGGAACAGTTGAGCCAGCCGCCGTCGATATTTACATTTGGGTATTTCTTATAAAAACTGATAGCGGGCTCATTCCAGTCCAGTACCTGCCAGGCCATACCGCTGTATTTTTTTTCCTTACATTCTTCAATCAGTTTATCGAATAATAATTTGCCGATGCCATGACCCCGCATTTTTTCCGAAACCAAAAAATCTTCCAGGTAAAGCCGCTGGCCCTTCCAGGTGCTGTAGCGGATGTACCAAAGTGCAAAACCAACTACCTCACCCCCGAACTTCGTTCCTTCCTTTGCAGGAACTCCTTGAGGAGAGGGTGACTCGGAGACCGAAGCGGAGGGGATTTCCGCTACAAAAGCATACCAAACGGGATTCTCGCCAAAACCACTTTCAACAAAATGATCAAAGGTTACCGTTACCGCATCGGGTTCTCTTTCATAAACCGCCAGCTCCTGAACCAGTTCCATCATTCTTTTACAATCTTCTTTTACGGCTCTTCTTATAATAGTGCTCATTTTTAATTTTTAATTCTTCATTTTTAATTAAGACAACGCCTGGTCCATGTCCATAAGAATATCCTGAATATTCTCAATGCCCACACTCATGCGTATCAATCCGTCGGTGATGCCGTACTGTTCTCTTTTTTCTTTCGGCACGCCGTGATGCGTCATGCTTGCCGGGTGACATAATAATGTATCGCAGGTGCCGAGTGATACGGCACGGATGCACATCTGCAATTTATCAATGAATCTTTTTGCTGCATCAAGTCCGTCTTTCATTTCAAAACTCAGCATGGCTCCGGCATGGCGCATTTGTTTGGCGGCGGTATCATAATCGGGATGAGATACAAGGCCCAGGTAGTTCACTTTGCTGATGGCTGGATGGTTCTCCAAATAAGCGGCCACTTCCATGGCATTGTGGCAATGACGCTGCATGCGCACCTCGAGGGTTTTTATTCCCTGCGTGAGCAGGTATGCATCAAAGGGATTACTGTTTCCGCCTAATAAGCGATGCACTTTTGTAACGTGGCCATTCATGTGGTCAATGTCTTTTCCGAGCAACACGCCGCCGATGGCCGTACCATGACCGTTCAGGAATTTCGTGGTACTGTGAAAAACATAATCCACGCCATATTGAAATGGCTGTTGCAGGTATGGCGTTGCAAACGTGTTATCAACAGCAACGATGAGGTTCTTTTGTTTCCCAAGCCTGGTCAGTTCAAGAATATCTACACATTGTATGGTTGGATTGGCAGGCGTTTCCAGGTAAAGCATTTTTATTTTGCTATCGGCATTCACCGCTTCCTGTGCTTTGTTCAGGTCACGCAGGTCGGTGATGATCGCTTCAATACCCAGCGCCGGCAGAACCTTTTCCATCAGCTCCTGCGTGCCTCCATAAAGTGAATAATGAGAAAGAATTTTATCTCCTGCTTTTAAATTGCTGATGAGGAGTGTGCTTAATGCTGCCATGCCGCTGGAATGCAAGATCGCTTTCAGTGCCAATGGATTTCCTCTTTCATCAGACAGGCCAAAACTTTCCAACGCAGCAATGCGTTCTTCTGCTTCTGTGATGGTAGGGTTTCCCCACCGGCTGTAGATATATCCTTTCTCCTCACCACTGAACCGGCGCATGCCTTGTTCCGCTTCGTCGAATACATAAGTGCTGCTGGCATAAATGGGCGTGAGGTGGGCATAGTTGGGATCATCCTGGTGCCCTCCGTGAATGGCTGCAGAGCCAAAACCGCTGAATGGAAATTTTTTATCCGGCATTGTTGATAATTATTGAATCGTGACGAGAATGGAATACCTACTTTCGAAAAGTAAAATTAAGAAAAACCATGAAGCAACTCCTGCAGCAATATGCGGCTTATAATGCCTGGGCAAGTAAGCTCTTATTTGAACGGATCGGCAAATTGAGCGAAGAAGAGATCAATAAAGAAATCATCAGCAGTTTTCCTTCGGTTTACAAAACGGTACAGCACATGTGGCTGGCAGAAGAGGTGTGGTGGCAACGGCTTAAACTGGTTGAGCATATTGAACTGCAAAGCGACAAATTCACCGGAAGCTTTAATGAAATGGCGGCAAATCTTTCAAAGCAGAGTCAGCAATGGATTAGCTGGGTAGATGCTGCAACCGATAACCAGCTTGAACATGTATTTGCTTACGTGCGTAATAAAGAGCAGTTGAAAATGCCGGTTTATGAAATGCTGCAGCATGTATTTAATCACGGGACTTATCACCGTGGACAATTAGTAACTATGTTGCGGCAATTAGGTGCAGATAAAATTCCCCAGACAGATTTTACTGTTTTTTGCAGGAAGAAGTAAGGGGGAGCATCAAGTTATAAGCTTCAAAGGGGCAGATTTTCGATTGGAGAAGGCTTTTACTATTTCAAGAGTTGTTCTGAATTCACATGCTTATCCCTTGCAGCTATTCTCCTTGCGACTAATTATGGTCTGTCATCGTCATCTTAACACCATATCCCTGCCTGTATCCGCCAACACCGGGCCTTGGGGGCTGGTATTCCACATGTAAGAAATCGCGGTAAACAAGCCCGATGCCTTTACCATATTTTTCAGCACCATAATTTATTTCACTGTACGAATTCGGGTCAGCAGGATTTCCGATCACTTCATCCCGCTGTGCAATTTTTAACGTACTGTCCACCGTTAAGGCACCCAGCGTGATCTTTGTATTCAGGCTGTCGTAGGTATAATCCCAATCATCGAGGTATTTTACATTGGAGTTTAAGGAATAGGTATCAATGTAGGTATTCCCTTTCCAGGTAAAGCCATTGCGTACCGGCGCTTTCATTTTCAGGAAGCGCATGTTGTTCTCAACAAATTCAACAGAAAATTCAGTAGGTACCGCCATAAAAGTATTATCTGGAGCCCATGCATTGGCCGCGGTTTTACGTATGTAACGGATGATGCGGTAGGCGGGCCTTCCCAGGTTGTCTGTTATCAGGGCATCTACCTGGTGTTTTACCTGGTACTTGATGACGGTATCTTTTGTACCAAAATTGATAAAGACGGTTGAGTCCAGATCGTAAGTAACATATTTGCCAACTGCCAGCGGATAATAATCACTTACCGGCGGGGTTTGAAGTTCTTCGGTACTTTTTTTACAGGCACTGAAGATCGAGGCAGTGATTATGATTGTCAGAAGAAATACCTTTCTCATAAGTTTCTATGGGTTACAACTAAAGATACGATTATACTGTAAAAGGCTGCTCCGTCCGCTGAATGATTCCGCCACCGATCACATCATTCCCTTCATAAAACACCGCACTCTGGCCCGGGGCGATGCCCTTTACACCTTGCCTGCCGGCAGGCAGGTCTTCGTAAAAACGCACATTTATGCCGTTTTCGTATGTGTACAGGTTACTCAGCGCTCCTTTATCTTTATACCGGATCTTGGTAATGGCTTCCATGCCTTCGGTAATGCCGTCGTATTTTATCCAGTTCAGTCCTCTTACCTTCATTTCGGTTCGGTTCAGGTCTTCTTCTTCACCCAGCACCACGGTATTGCTTTCGGGCAGTATTTCGGTAACAAAAACGGGCTTGCCAAGGGCAATATCAAGCCCTTTCCTTTGTCCCACAGTATAAAATGGATAGCCTTTGTGTTTGCCCAGCACCCGGCCGGTCTTATCAATGAAATTACCACCGTTTACTTTTTCTTCCAGTCCTTCTACTTTCCTTTTTAAGAAACCACGATAGTCGTTATCGGGCACAAAGCATATTTCGTAACTCTCATTCTTTTTAGCCAGTTCGGGATAGCCAAAATCATGCGCCATCTGGCGGATGTCTTTCTTGTGATAGGTTCCCAATGGCAACAAGGTACGGCTCAGCAGGTCCTGCTGTAACCCCCACAGGGCATAGCTTTGGTCCTTTGTGTCGTCAATTCCTTTGCGGATGAAATACCGTCCGTTCGTATGCTGGTGAACCTGGGCATAATGGCCCGTGGCGATAAAATCACAATTCAATGCATCGGCCCTTTTCATAAGCGCCCGCCACTTGATATGGGTGTTGCACATTACGCAGGGATTGGGGGTGCGGCCGGCCATGTATTCCTCCACAAAATTGTCGATCACAAAATCACCAAATTCTTCCCGTATATCTAAAATAAAATGTGGAAAACCATGATGCACGGCTGCCTGCCGGGCATCGTTGAAACTATCCAGGTTGCAACAGCCGGTCTCTTTTTTACCGGTGGTACCCACGCTGCTTGCATAGTCCCATGTTTTCATAGTAATGCCCACTACTTCATAGCCTTCCTTATGAAGCATCAAAGCTGCCACGGTACTGTCGATACCGCCGCTCATGGCCATCAAAACTTTTCCTTTTTTGCTCATTTATTCTCCTCAGAATTAGACTGGCAAAGATACTAAATCGGTTTGTGGTTTGCGGTTTGTGATTTATGGTTTCGGGAATTTCTTTGATCAGGGGTTCTTAATAACTTTCAACTTTCAACTTTACACTTTTCACTTACTTTGCAGCCATGCAGCAATACCTGAAACTTTTAAAGCATATCATAGATAACGGAACCGATAAAAGCGACCGCACCGGCACAGGAACGAGAAGTGTTTTTGGCTACCAGATGCGCTTTGATCTTAGTGAAGGATTTCCCCTGGTGACAACTAAAAAGACACATCTTAAGAGCATCATTCATGAACTGCTTTGGTTCCTGCAGGGCGATACAAATATTGGTTACCTGAAAGAACATAATGTAAAGATCTGGGACGAATGGGCCGATGAAAATGGCGACCTGGGCCCGGTTTATGGCAAACAATGGCGCAGCTGGACAGGTGCTGACGGGGTGGAGGTTGACCAGGTGAAAGATGTGATCAATCAAATAAAAAATAACCCCGACAGCCGCCGAATGATCATCAGTGCCTGGAATGTAGCCGAGCTGCCAAAGATGAAACTGATGCCCTGTCATTGTTTGTTTCAATTCTATGTAGCGCCCCCTAACCCCCTGAAGGGGGAAACAAAAGGCAGGCTCTCATGTCAATTGTACCAACGCTCTGCTGATGTGTTTCTCGGTGTTCCTTTCAACATTGCATCTTATGCATTGCTCACGATGATGATCGCACAGGTTTGTGATCTTGAACCGGGCGAATTTGTTCATTCATTCGGCGATGTTCACTTATACAGCAATCATTTTGAGCAGGCAAACCTGCAACTGACAAGAACGCCGTTCCCGTTGCCGAAGATGAAGATCAATCCTGCCGTTAAAGATATTTTCAGTTTTAAATTCGAGGATTTTGAGCTGCTGAATTACCAATCTCACCCGGCCATTAAGGCGCCCGTGGCAGTTTAATCCCTGGTCTGACGTCCTCGTCTGACCAATAGGCCATATTCTGCTGGCCAGACGAGGACGTCAGACCAGGGAAAGCCACATATTTCTGCCCTGCTGCATATTAATCCCTCCGCTTTTTCGTTTTATGAAGAGGAAGGATATCTTATGAAAAAAATCGCCATACTCTGCCTGTTTATTGCATCCGCTTTATTAACTGCCGCCCAGCCATCGAGGGATACCACTTTAAAAGAGCAGAAAGAAAATGTGATCAAGGAAACCACCATTATACAGGTGGAGAATTTAGGCGCCGGCATCAATACCGAAAACCCCGAAATGCGGCCAACGATCTCTGCCGATGGAAACCTGTTATTCTTCATCCGCCAGAATGACCCGGCCAATATTCAATACGCCACCATACCAAACTCACAGGATATCTGGTATTCGATGAGAGACAGCATGGGAAAATGGTCGCCCGCAAAACACCTAAGTGCAAAAGTGAATGCATCGCATTACAATGCGGTGTTCTGGATTTCTCCCGACCTGAATACGATCTTGCTGAAAGGCTCTTTCATCGATGGGCAATATTATGGTATGGGGGTAAGCATGATCCACAAACGAAAGGACAACAGCTGGACAAATGCAGAAATGCTCCGCATACGGGGCTTTGAAAAATTCGGGCTCACGCCGCAATTCGGTGCTTCCATGGGACATGATGGAAAGACCTTGTTGTTTTACATGACGGATAAAAAAGGAAGTTTTGATAATGATATTTATGTTTCTTTTTTAGAAGGAAATAATATCTGGACAGCACCCAAGAGCCTTGGAAAAAAAATAAACCTTCCGGATTATAATGAGATGAGCCCTTTTATTGCAGCCGATGGAAAAACACTTTACTTCAGCAGCGACCGGCCGGGAGGAATTGGTGAGAACGACATCTGGATGAGTAAACGGCTGGATGACAGCTGGACAAAATGGAGCGACCCCGTGAACCTGGGCAGGCCCATCAATACCGAAGGCTCGGAAGCATTCTTTACATTAGATGCCGGTGGAGAATATGCTTACTTAACATCAAGCGATGGCGCTTTTGGCGCCAGCGATATAGTACGGGTAAAACTGCTGGAAAAGGAAAAACCAAACCCGGTGGTACTGGTAAGCGGAAATGTATATAATGCGAAGACCAAACAACCATTGGAAGCTTCACTGATCTATGAAACATTGCCAGACGGAACCCAGGTGGGCAACGGCGTTTCCAGCCCGGCAGACGGATCGTTTAAAATTGTTTTGCCTTACGATAAGAACTACAGCATCAGAGCTTCTGCAGATAAATTTTTCGCCATTTCTGAAAACCTGAATTTAGATTCATTGATAAAAGCAGGTTACAAAGAGATACATAAAGATCTTTACCTGGTACCCATCGAGATCGGGCAGGTATTCCGGTTGAACAATGTGTTCTTTGATTTTGATAAGTATAGCTTAAGGCCGGAATCTTCGGTGGAACTGGACAGGGTGGTTGCCTTCCTGAATGAATATCCGCACATTGAAATTGAAATGAGTGCTCATACCGACAGTAAGGGTTCGGATGAATACAATATGACATTGAGTGATAACCGGGCCAGGTCTGTACGGGAATACATCATTGCGAAAGGCATTGCAGCCACAAGGATCATATCGCAGGGTTATGGCGAAACCAGGCCTGTTGCAAGTAACACAAATCCTGATGGCACCGATAACCCGGAAGGGCGGCAGTTGAACAGGCGGGTTGAGTTAAAGATACTTAAGAATTAAAAATTCAAAAGTCAGAAATCAAAATTCAAAAGTGGCTGGAGCAGGTAAGTTCCTTATTTTTACTTTTGAATTTTGATTTTTGACTTTTCACTTTTGACTTTCTATGGTCTCTCTCATCGTTGCCGCATCCACTAACAATGCCATTGGTAAAAACAACCAGTTGCTCTGGCATTTGCCCAACGACCTTAAGTTTTTCAAGAACACAACCTGGGGTATGCCTGTGATCATGGGGCGTAAAACATTTGAAGCAGTGAACAAGCCGCTGCCCGGACGGTTCAATTTTGTTATTACAAGGCAGCCGGACTGGAAAGCCGAAGGTGCAGTTGTGGCAACAGACCTGGAAGACGCTTTAAAAAAAGCAGCAGAAACAAACTGCAACGAGCTGTTCATCATCGGCGGCGGTGAAATTTATAACCAGGGTATCGAAATTGCTGACAAGATATATTTGACCAGGGTGCATGCTGTATTGGATGGCGATACGTTCTTTCCCGCCATTGATGAAAGCAAATGGCAACTGACCGCCAGCCAGGATTTTGCAGCCGATGATAAACATGCATTTGCCTATTCTTTTCAAACCTGGATGAAGAAATAATTTTTAACCCGCCTGCCGGAGGGCAGGTTTTTAATTTTCAATTCTTAATTGTACTCCCGTTATCAATTAGTAAAAAAATACCTTCACTATTACCTCACCGCTTCCAACGGCAAGGGCCACGGTGTTCATTCCCCCTTTGTATTTGGTTTTATCCGGGATGTTTTAAACGATAAGAAGAATTATTCCTGTTATGCATCTGTTGAACAGAAAAGAAAGGAACTGCTCAGCAATGAAACCATCATTGAAGTGGAGGATTTTGGCGCCGGTTCGTCGGTGATCAAAACCAATAAGAGAGTAATAAAGGATATTGCATCTTCATCGCTCAAGCCAAAAAAATACGCACAGATCCTGTTCCGGATAGCGCAATATTATAAACCAAAGACCATTCTTGAACTGGGTACTTCCTTTGGCATCAGCACTGCTTATCTTGCTTCTGCCGATCATATTCCTGACGTGTATACCTGCGAGGGGGCTTCTTCCATAGCGGCGATCGCAAAACGGAATTTTGAAAAACTTGGGCTAAAGAATATTCATCTTACCGAAGGTGATTTTGCAAATACATTATCCCCGCTTCTGGCAAAGCTGAATAAAATTGATCTTGCCTTTATCGATGGCAACCACCGGAAAGAACCTACCTTAAACTATTTTCAACAACTATTAAACCATTCAACTGGATCTGCCATATTAATATTCGACGACATCCACTGGAGCGCCGGAATGGAAGCCGCCTGGGAGCTGATCAAACAGCATCAGGCAGTGAGTTTGACGATTGATCTGTTTTTCATAGGCATTGTCATTCTGAGCCCTGATATTAATCATAAGCAGCACTTCTCTATCCGATTTTAATTTTTCTTACATTTGTCGCAATTAACTACTTATGATAATTGGTGTTTTAAAAGAGCCCTCTCCCGAGACCAGAGTATCCCTGCTTCCCGAACATATTGCAATGTTGAAAAAATGGAATGTAGAAGTATGCATTGAACAGGGAGCAGGAATGAATGCTTTTGCCAATGATGAAAAGTATGCAGAAGCAGGAGCCAGGCTGATGCCCCGTAACGAAGTGATCAGCACGGCAAAGATCATCCTTTCATTAAATAACCCGGGCGCAGATACTTTATCGGCATTAAAACCCGGAACCGTTCTGCTGGGTGTTTATCAGCCCTTATTCAACCCGGGGCTGATGAAAGAACTGGCTGAAAAAAGCCTCACGGTTTTCAGCATGGATATGTTACCCCGTACCACCCGGGCACAAAGCATGGATGTGCTGAGCAGCCAGGCTAATATTGCCGGTTATAAAGCGGTATTGTATGCAGCAAATTTATTCCCGAAATATTTTCCCATGTTCATGACGGCGGCAGGAAGCATTCCTCCTGCTAAACTTTTGATACTTGGCGCCGGTGTTGCAGGCCTGCAGGCCATTGCAACGGGCAGAAGGCTGGGTGCCGTGGTGGAGGTTTTTGATACCCGTCCGGCTGTAAAAGAAGAAGTGATGAGCCTCGGTGCAAAATTTGTGGAAGTGGAAGGCGCTGCCGATGCAAGCAAAGCGGGTGGCTATGCCGTGGAGCAGACGGAAGATTTTATGAAGCGGCAGAAAGCAAAGATTGCAGAGAGTGTTGCCAAAGCAGATATCATCATCACTACCGCACAGATACCCGGCCGAAAAGCGCCGATACTCATTACCACCGAAATGATGGGGGCTATGAAAAGCGGTTCGGTCATCATCGACCTGGCAGCAGTAACCGGTGGCAATACGGAGTTAACGAAGAATAACGAAACAGTACTGTACAACGGTATACGCATCGTGGGCAATTCATTTTTACCATCCACCATGCCCAGCGATGCCAGCAAACTGTACGGAAAGAATATCCTCAACTTTTTGCAACTGATGATAACGAAGGAAGGAGAACTGAATTTAAATTTTGAGGACGACCTGGTACTGGGTACCTGCATTACCGATAACAAAGAGATCGTACACGACCGTGTAAGAGAACTGATAAATTAATTGATATGGAAAGTATTTTAAACTGGATATCCGGCAATCAACAGATCATCTACATCGTCATCCTGATGATATTTGTAGGTATTGAAGTGATCGGGCGGGTGCCGAGTGTATTGCATACGCCGCTGATGAGTGGTGCCAATGCCATACACGGCGTGGTCATCATCGGCGCCATCATTGTAATGGGCAAAGCCGAAGCTGATAATTACCTGGCGCTGGTATTGGGTTTTTTGGCAGTGATACTCGGTACACTGAATGTGGTGGGTGGTTTTGTGGTTACAGACAGGATGCTGGAAATGTTTAAGAAGAAAAAATAATAAAGTCAAAATTTAAAAGTAATAATTAAAAAGGGTGAATACGTTTTTGATTTTTTACTTTTTACTTTTTAATTGATACAATGGAACTCAACATACTCACACTCTGCTATCTCATTGCTTCGGTAACTTTTATCCTTGGCCTGAAGATGCTGAGCAATCCTGTTTCGGCACGAAAAGGAAATTTGGTTGCCGCTGCCGGCATGGCCATTGCCATCATTGGTACCATTTTTCTTTATGAAAGCGACGGACAAAAACTGCATAACTACGGCTGGATATTCGGCGGCCTGTTGATCGGTGGAATTGTGGGAACACTCGCTGCAAAAAAAGTGAAGATGACAGCCATGCCGGAAATGGTGAGCCTGTTCAATGGAATGGGAGGCGCCTGTGCCGCATTGATCTCTGCTGCCGAATTCTACCATATTTACAAACTTCACCAGGATTCTCCGGGTACTCCTTTTGCAGATATCGTTTCTGTTGGCACATATATAACGATCGCAGCCGGTGCTATCATTGGCACCATTTCCTATACAGGCAGTATCATTGCCTGGGGCAAACTGAACGGGCGGGTAAAGGATTTTTCTTTTAAAGGTCAGCACATCGTAAACATGATCGTGCTGGTACTGGTGATCATCGCAGCGGTATGGGTTTACCGGTCAAATATCGGCGACATGTATATTCCCTTCCTGCTCATTGGTTTTTTTGCACTCATCTACGGGATATTATTTGTATTGCCGATCGGTGGTGCCGATATGCCGGTGGTGATCTCCTTACTGAACTCATTCACCGGGGTAGCTGCAGCCTGCGGCGGATTTTTGTACGACAACAAAGCCATGCTCACCGGTGGTATCCTGGTTGGTGCAGCCGGTACCTTGCTCACCATCCTTATGTGTAAAGCGATGAACCGTTCGCTTACCAATGTATTGATCGGTTCATTCGGTGCCGGCAATAAAGCAGCCGGGGCCGCAGCCGGCAAATCATCACAAGGCAACTATAAAGAAATAAGTTTGGCCGATGCAGCCATGTTGATGGCTTATGCAAATAAAGTGATGGTGGTTCCGGGTTATGGATTGGCCGTGGCGCAGGCACAACATACCTGTCATGAACTGGAAAAGATACTGGAAGAAAAAGGCGTGGAATTCAAATACGCCATTCACCCGGTAGCGGGCCGCATGCCCGGTCACATGAATGTGTTGCTGGCCGAAGCCGATGTGCCTTATGAAAAACTTTTAGAGATGGAACAGGCCAATGATGAATTCAAAACCTGCGATGTGGTATTGGTGCTGGGCGCCAACGACGTGGTGAATCCCGCTGCAAAAAATGATCCTTCTTCTCCCATATACGGCATGCCCATTTTAGAAGTGGAGCAGGCCAAGACCGTTATCGTAAACAAACGAAGTATGAAACCCGGTTATGCCGGTATTGAAAATGATCTCTTCTTCCAGCCCAAAACAAGTATGCTTTTCGGCGATGCAAAAAAAGTATTGCAGGATCTTTGTGCGGAGGTGAAAGCGGTTTAAGGCCTGCCTGCCGGTAGGCAGGTTTGAAGTTTCTGGTTTGTGGTTACAGGCCTTTGTAAATCTATTAAGCATTGTTGCGTCGCACTCTTGTGCCTTTTGCCATTGATGAACATTGAGCGAAGTTGAAGTGTCATTTAAGCGGAAAATTTACTGCCCGGTTTATTACGATGAGTTGTTAATTATTCTCCAATAAACATTTCTTACACACAGCCCCTTTCGGTTTTATCGCATTTTTATAAACGATAAACCTAAACTGTTGTATGAGATCAATGCTGCTTCTCTCTTCCTTTATTTTTTCTGCAAATGGTTTTAGTCAGCAACAATTGCTGCATGGCAAAATAATAAACAGCAAACAGGAGCCACTTGCCTTTGCCAGTATCGAGGTAAAAGAAATAAAACTGGGCACGGTCACAAAGGAAGACGGGACCTGGTCACTGGATATTGAAGAAGGCAAGTACGACCTGGTAATAACCCTCGTTGGTTACAGGCCGCAGGTGATCACCGTTGTTGTAAATAAACAAGGCACGGAACAGAATGTGATCATGGAACTTGCGGCATCATCTGATCTTTCTGAAGTGATCGTACGGGGAAGGGACAGGGCGGAAGAATATATCCGCAATGTGATCCGGAATAAGGATGCCGTTGAAAATGCTGCCGGTCCTTATTCCTGCCAGGTTTATATAAAAGCCCTGCAGGAAGATTCGATGCCGGTAAAGAAAAAGAAAACTAAGGACAGTGATTCGCTTATAAAAGTAAAACAGGCCAATGCACTCCTTAACCAAATGGCAATGGCAGAGATCGTTATTAAACTGGATCATGGCAGCAGGAATATTAAAGAAGAAAGAACCGGTGTAACCAAAAGAGGCAATACGGAAAACCTGTTCTTCCTTTCTGTTACGGAAGGTGATTTTAGCTTTTACAATAACCTGGTTAACGTTCCTTCTATTTCACAAACAGCTTTTTTATCACCGATCAGTTACAGTGGATTGCTGGCCTATCGTTTTAAAACTCTCAGGGTGGAAACAGTGAATGGACGAAAAGTATATGTCATCAGCGTTAAACCCAGGCAACTGAGTAATACAACGCTGGAAGGAGAGATAACCATTGCCGACAGTTCATGGGTAATACTGCATACTAAGCTGCGTTTTCCTAAATACCATTTGGCCGAATATGACTTTTTTGAAGTGGAACAGCAATACAGTTTCATCAATAATACTGCCTGGATGATGACCCGGCAGGAATTTATCTACAATGCTGCTTCGGGCAAAAGAAAAGCATCGGGTCATACGGTAGTTGCCTATAAAAATTATGAGCTGAATAAGCAATTCGAAAAAAAATATTTTGGTGTGGAACTCAGTTCTGCCAGTAAACAGGCTTACGAACGGGACAGCCTTTTCTGGCAGACAAGCCGTACCGAACCGCTCACAGAAAAGGAAGTACGGTTCATTAATTATAAGGACAGTATTTACCGGGCTACACATACAGAAACCTATCTGGATTCGGTGGACAGGGC
>Ga0209023_10003858_pt1 | contig 17554 bp, 31 predicted proteins | sample LakOneMetagenome_FD_187468 | JGI IMG/M metagenome (GOLD analysis project Ga0209023, IMG submission 187468) | Freshwater and sediment microbial communities from Lake Erie, Canada (SPAdes) (version 2) | ecosystem: Environmental > Aquatic > Freshwater > Lentic | place: Lake Erie, Canada... | reverse complement strand
TGTGTGCGGTGGGTTCGCCCTGGGCGAACTGGTTGCACACAGAATTCGGGGGCCGGGGTTTTGTGTGCGGTGGGTTCGCCCTGGGCGAACTGGTTGCACACAGAACTCGAGGCGCCGACCGGTTCAGCGGGAGGCGCTCGAGAACTTCCGGAACGACAGCGCCGAGAACACGACGGTGATGCCCACCGCCCAGGCGATCGACAGCCACAGGTCGTTGCCGGGGTCCATCCCGTTGTAGAGCGCCCTGACGGCGTTCGTCACGATCGTGAACGGGTTGTGGTCTGCGATCGGCTGCAGCCACCCGGGCATCGTCGACGGGTCCACGAACGCCGAAGAGATGAACGTCATCGGGAACATCCAGATGAAGCCCGCGGAGTTCGCCGCCTCGACGGACTTCACCGAGAGGCCGATGAACGCCTGGATCCAGCTGAAGGCGAAGGCGAAGGCAAGCAGCAGCATCGTGGCGAGGATCGCGTTGCCGATCCCGCCCTCCAGGCGGAACCCGACGATCAGCCCGACGATCAACATGATGAAGAAGGTGAACGTGTTGCGTGCGAGGTCCGAGACCGTTCGTCCGATCAGCACAGCGGACGAGTACATGGGCAGCGATCGGAGCCGATCGATGAAGCCCTTCTGCATGTCCTCGGCGATGCCGATGCCGGTGAAGGCGGAGCCGAACACGATCGTCTGGGCGAAGATGCCGGGCACCACGTACTGCTGGTAGCTGGAATACCCCGGCACCGAGATGGCGCCGCCGAAGACGTAGACGAACAGCACCACGAACATGATCGGCTGGATCGTCGCGAACACCAGGAGGTCTGGGTTGCGGCGCGTCGCGGTCAGGTGGCGACTGGCCTCGGTCCAGATGTCGCGCCACAACCAGATGGGTCCGGTGGGCACGTCGTGGCCGACCGGGCCGCCGTCGGTCGTGGCGTTGTGCGCAGAGGTGGTGGCGCTCATCGGCGGCCTCCTTCGTCGGTGGTGGCGTCATCCTGGTCGTGGTCGCTGCTGCGATGACCGGTGAGCTGCAGGAACACGTCGTCGAGGGTCGGTTGCCGCACGGCGACGTCGATCACGTCGATGTCGGCATCGTCGAGGCTGCGCACGACCCTGGGCACGACGTGGTCGGTCTGGGTGACGCCGACGGTGATCAGTCGGGCCTGGGCGTCGATCAGCTCGGTCGCTCCGGGGGTGACGATGCCGTCGAGCAGGCCACGGACTCGTTCGAGATCCGCGGGATCGCCCACGGTGATCTCGACCCGGGCCCCGCCGCTCTGTGCTTTGAGCTCGTCCTTGGTGCCCCTGGCGATCACCGACCCCTTGTCGATCACGATGATGTTGTCGGCCAGACGCTCGGCCTCGTCGAGGTACTGGGTGGTCAAGAGCAGTGTGGTGCCGTCGGCCACGAGGCCGTCGATGACGTCCCACATCTCCAGACGCGAACGGGGATCCAGTCCCGTCGTCGGCTCGTCGAGGAAGAGGACCGACGGACGGGCGATCAGGCTCATGGCGATGTCGAGCCGCCGACGCATCCCGCCGGAGTAGCCCGACACCAGTCGATCGGCGGCCTCGTCCAGGCTGAACCGCTCCAGTAGATCCCGGCCGCGCTCCGCCGCCACCTGCTTGCTCATGTGGAACAGCCGGCCGACGAGCACCAGGTTCTCGATGCCGGTCAGCCGCTCGTCGACCGCCGCGAACTGTCCGGTCAGGCCGATGCGGGCTCGTGCCAGGCGGGGTTGCGCTGCGACGTCGATGCCGTCGATCAGGGCCCGTCCGCCGTCGGGACGCAGCAAGGTCGACAGGATGCGCACCGCTGTGGTCTTGCCGGCTCCGTTCGGGCCCAACACGCCGAGGACGGTTGCCCGGGGGATCTCGAAGCTCACCCCGGCGAGCGCCTCGTTGTCGCCGTAGCGCTTGCGGAGGTCCTCGGCCACGACTGCTGGTTCCTGTGCGTTCACGGCCCGGCACCGTAGCGGGCGGGTGCGACAGCGGTCCTCAGAATTGGCACGGAGTGCCCTCGCCAGGGGCGTGGGACTCGGACTTGGCGCGCGATTCCACCGCTGCTACTGTGTCCCGGTCGCCACAGAAGGCCATCTGCGCCCCGGTTCAACCGCCCTGCTCACCAGCAAGGCGAACCGAGGAGACAGAGCCGCTGTGAGATCCCGACTCCAGGTCGACGCCTGCACACTTGTGTGATCAGGCCGAGTCCCCAAGGATTCAGTATCAACCGACGTCCGCGTAGGCCTCCCGGGAATCACCCGCCGGGGAACCGCACGGCACAATCGAGACATCGCTCCGCCCGGAACTGCTCCGCGCGGAGCGTTTGCGTGAGCGGCGCCTTGTCAGTCCCAACCGGGATGGCGGGCGTCGATGGACCTCGCCGAAGGAACCGAAACCACGATGGCGAAAACTGTTGCACTGGTAGGAGAGAAGCTGGGCATGACCCAGGTCTGGGACGAGTCGAACCAGATCGTCCCGGTCACTGTGCTGCGCGTGTCTCCTGCTCGGGTCGTCCAGATCAGGACGCCGGAGAAGGATGGCTACAGCGCGTTGCAGGTGACCTACGGCCACCGGGATGCCCGCAAGCTCAACAAGCCCGAGGCGGGTCACTTCGCCAAGGGCAACGTGGACCCGGGGGTGCGCCTCGTCGAGCTGCGGCTCGACGACATCTCCGAGTACGAAGTGGGCCAGACCCTCGACGCCGATACGTTCGCCGCTGGCGATCTGATCGACGTCACCGCCGTGAGCAAGGGCAAGGGATTCACCGGCACCATGAAGCGTCACAACTTCAAGGGCCAGCCCGCCTCCCACGGTGCCCACCGCGTTCACCGCAAGCCCGGAGCGATCGGTCAGTGCGCCACGCCGGCGCGCGTCTTCAAGGGCGTGCGCATGGCGGGACGCGACGGCGGGACCAAGGTCACGACCTTGAACCTCGAGATCGTCAAGGCCGACACGGACCAAGAGGTCATCCTCGTCCGTGGCGCCGTGCCGGGCCCCAAGGGCGGAGTGGTGCTGCTGCGCAACGCAGTGAAGCGCACCGCCACCAAGGAAGGTGCTGCCTGATGGCTGCGATCACGCTCCACAACGGCTCCGGCGCCTCCGCAGGCACCGTCGAGCTCGACGATTCCACCTTCGGCATAGAGCCGAACGTGCCGGTCATGCACCAGGTGGTCACGGCCCAGCTCGCTGCCAAGCGCGCCGGTACCCAGTCCACCAAGACCCGGGCAGAGGTCGCCGGTGGCGGCGCCAAGCCCTGGAAGCAGAAGGGCACTGGTCGTGCCCGTGCCGGCTCCAGCCGCTCGCCGATCTGGCGTGGTGGCGGTGTGGCCCTCGGCCCCAAGCCGCGCAAGTACGACCAGAAGACCCCCAAGAAGATGAAGCGCCTGGCGCTGCGCTCGGCCCTCTCGGACCGTGCCGCTGACCAGAAGGTCGTCGTCGTCTCCTCGTGGGACTTCGATGCGCCCAGCACCAAGTCGGCAGCCGCGGCGCTCACTGCGCTCGGCGTCGAGGGACGTGCACTCGTGGTGCTCGACCCCAACGACGTGACCGCTTGGAAGAGCTTCCGCAACCTGCCGTCGGTGCACGTGCTCACCGCCGGCGAGCTCAACACCTACGACGTGCTCGTCAGCGACTTCGTCGTGTTCACCGAGGCGACGCTGCCCGGCGCACCCGTCGCTGCGACCGAGGAAGGGGCCTGATCATGAAGGATCCCCGCGACGTCATCATCCGACCGGTCGTCTCCGAGAAGTCCTACGGGCTCCTCGACCACGGCGTGTACACCTTCATCGTTGCTCCGAGCGCTTCCAAGCCGGAGATCCGCGACGCCGTCCAGGCCATCTGGCCGGGCGTGAAGGTCAAGAACGTCAACACCCTCAACCGCAAGGGCAAGAAGCGGCGCAACCGCCGCTCGCCCACCTTCGGCAGCCGGCCCGACACCAAGCGGGCCATCGTCACGCTCGCCGAAGGTGCCCAGATCGACCTGTTCGAGGTGAAGTGACAATGGCGGTTCGCAAGCGCAAGCCCACCAGCCCCGGACGTCGGTTCCAGACCGTCTCGGACTTCAGCGACATCACCCGGTCTGAGCCGGAGAAGTCGCTGCTCGCCAAGAAGTCGAAGACCGGTGGCCGCAACAACTACGGCCGCAAGACCTCCCGTCACCGCGGTGGTGGTCACAAGCAGCAGTACCGCGTCATCGACTTCAAGCGACGCAAGGACGGCGTGCCGGCCAAGGTCGCCGCCATCGAGTACGACCCGAACCGCACCTGTCGCATCGCGCTGCTGCACTACCTCGACGGCGAGAAGCGCTACATCCTCGCCCCGAAGGGCCTCCAGGTCGGTGACCTGGTGCAGTCCGGCCAGGGCGCAGAGATCCGTTCCGGCAACTCCTTGCCGCTGCGCTTCATCCCCGTCGGCACCGTGGTGCACAACGTGGAGTTCAAGCCCGGTGGTGGCGGCAAGATGGCCCGCTCGGCCGGCTCCAGCATCCAGCTGGTCGCCAAGGAAGGGGAGTACGCCACGCTGCGCCTGCCCTCCACCGAGATGCGTCGAGTTCCGATCGACTGCCGCGGCACCGTCGGCGAGGTCGGCAACTCCGAGCACGATCTGATCAAGATCGGCAAGGCCGGCCGGAACCGCTGGAAGGGCGTTCGCCCCCAGACCCGTGGCGTGGCCATGAACCCTGTCGACCACCCACACGGTGGTGGCGAGGGCAAGACCTCGGGTGGTCGTCACCCGGTGTCGCCTTGGGGCAAGCCCGAGGGTCGCACCCGCAACAAGAACAAGCCGTCCCAGAAGCTGCTCGTGCGCCGTCGCCGGACACGTGGCTCGCGCCGGTAACTAGAGGAGATCTGAGATGCCTCGCAGTCTGAAGAAGGGTCCCTTCGTGGACGACCACCTCCTCAAGAAGGTGGACGACCTCAACGAGAAGGGCCAGAAGAACGTGATCAAGACCTGGTCACGCCGCTCCACGATCATCCCCGAGATGGTCGGCCACACGATCGCCGTGCACGACGGCCGCAAGCACGTCCCGGTGTACGTCACCGAGTCGATGGTCGGCCACAAGCTCGGCGAGTTCGCTCCCACCCGGACCTTCAAGTTCCACGCCGGGCAGGAGAAGGGCGCAAGGGGTCGGCGATGACCGGTACCAAGACCAACGAGCGGCCCGGCGTGCGTGCTCAGCACCGTCACGCCCGCATGTCGGCATCCAAGGCCCGTCTGGTGCTCGACTTGATCCGCGGCAAGTCCGTGGCGGAAGCCCGGACGATCCTCCAGTTCTCCGAGCGCGACGCGGCGACCACCATCGCCAAGGTCCTCGACTCGGCAGTGGCCAACGCCGCGAACAACAACGACATCCCGCCGGAGGAGCTCTTCGTCGCCACCGCCTACGCGGACGAAGGCCCCACCATGAAGCGGTGGCGCCCCCGTGCTCGTGGCCGAGCCACCCGCATTCGCAAGCGCACGTGTCACATCACGCTGATCGTCGGTCGTTACTCGGTCGAAGAGTTCGACCAGATCCGCAGTCGCCAGGCAGAATCCGGCCGGACCGCCCCCGATGCGTCTGCGGCCCGTGCCAAGCGAGTTGCCAGCAGCCGCAAGTCCGGTGCCGCTCCGGCCGAGGACACCACGGCCGAAGAGCCCGTGACCGACGAGGTCGTGGCCGATCAGGTCGCAGCTGACGAGGTCGTGGCCGACCAGGCCGCCACCGACGAGGTCGTCGCCGACGACAGCGCCGAGGTCGCCGACGAAGCCCAGGCTTCCGACGCCGACGACGCTGACGGCGAGACCGAGAAGAAGGACGAGGACTGATGGGCCAGAAGGTCAACCCCTACGGCTTCCGCCTCGGCACCACCACGGACTGGAAGTCCCGGTGGTTCGCCACCCGTGAGGAGTACGTCGACTACCTCATCGAGGACTGGAAGATCCGCGACTACCTGATGAACAAGCTGCCGAACGCAGCCATCAGCCGCATCGAGGTCGAGCGCACCCGTGACCGACTCCGCGTGGACGTGCACACCGCCCGTCCGGGCATCGTCATCGGTCGCCGTGGCGCCCAGGCCGACGAGCTCCGCACCGACCTGACCAAGCTGACGGGCAACGCCAAGATCCAGCTGAACATCCAGGAGATCAAGCAGCCCGAGGTCGATGCTGCGCTGATCGCCCAGGGCGTCGCCGACCAGCTCGCCAACCGCATCGCCTTCCGGCGTGCGATGAAGCGTGCAGTGCAGAACGCACAGAAGGCCGGCGCTCTCGGCATCCGCGTGCAGTGCTCCGGTCGCCTCGGCGGCTCCGAGATGTCCCGCACCGAGTGGTACCGCGAAGGTCGGGTGCCGCTGCACACCCTCCGCGCCGACATCGACTACGGCTTCCGTGAAGCCAAGACGACCGCCGGTCGCATCGGCGTGAAGGTCTGGATCTACAAGGGCGACATCCTGCCCTACAAGAACCAGAACGACGACAAGATCGCCAAGGAAGCAGCGATGGCCGTCGGTGAGTCCGCCGGCATGGAGCGCCCCCGCGTCGTGTCCACCAAGCCCGTTGCCCCGGCAGCGCCGGCCGCACCCGCTCCCGCAGCGCCGGCTCCCGTCGCCGCTGCCCCTTCCACCGAAGCCCCCGCGCCCGAGGTGACCGACGAGGACCTCAAGCCCCTCGTGCAGGAAGCGGATCCCGAGTTCGAGCGTCTCCTTGCAGAAGAAGAAGAGATCGAGCGCTCCACCCGGGACCACCACGAGACGCCGCACTTCCGACCGGGAGACGCTGACTGATGTTGATGCCCCGCAAGGTCAAGCACCGCAAGCAGCATCGCGGTCGTACAAAGGGTGTCGCCAAGGGCGGCACGAACGTCTCGCACGGCCAGTACGGCATCCAGGCGCTCGAGCCGGGTTGGATCACAGCCCGTCAGATCGAAGCCGCCCGTATCGCCATGACCCGCCACATCAAGCGTGGTGGCAAGGTCTGGATCAACGTGTTCCCGGACAAGCCGGTCACGCAGAAGCCGGCCGAGACCCGCATGGGTTCCGGCAAGGGCAACCCCGAGCGTTGGGTCGCCGTCGTGCGTCCAGGACGGGTGCTCTTCGAGCTCAGCTACCCCGATGATGAGGTCGCACGTGGCGCCCTCAACCGGGCGATCCAGAAGCTGCCGATCAAGGCCAAGATCATCACCCGTGAGGAGGGCTTCTGATGGCGAAGGACAAGAGCATCGCGTCCCTCGGTGACGATCAGCTCATCGATCGACTCGCAGAGGAGAAGGACCGCCTCTTCAAGCTGCGGTTCCAGCTGGCCACCGGTCAGCTCGAGCACTCCACTCGGATCGGTCAGACCAAGAAGGACATCGCCCGCATCAACACCGAGCTGCGGGCCCGTGAGATCGCTGCTGCTGAAGCGGCGGTCGGGAACGAGGCGTCATGAGCGACAACGCTACGACGACCGAGGCCGCATCGTCCGCCGAGCGACCCGCTCGGAAGGTGCGCGAAGGCATCGTCACGTCCAACAAGATGGACCGGACTGCCATCGTCACCGTCACCGAGCGTGTGCGTCACCCTCGGTACAACAAGACGATGCAGCAGGACAAGAAGCTGTACGTCCACGACGAGAACGATGAGCTCAACGTCGGTGACCGTGTCCGCGTGATGGAGACCCGTCCGCTGTCCAAGCTGAAGCGCTGGCGGGTCCTGGAGATCGTGGAGCGCGCCCGATGATCCAGCAGGAGAGCCGCCTCCGGGTGGCCGACAACTCCGGAGCCCGCGAAGTGCTCGTCATCAAGGTGCTCGGCGGCTCACGTCGTCGGTACGCCTCGATCGGCGACGTCTTCGTGGCCACCGTCAAGGACGCCCTTCCGGGCGCTGCGGTCAAGAAGGGCGACGTAGTCAAGTGCGTCGTTGTCCGCACCAAGAAGGAGCGCCGCCGTCCGGACGGCAGCTACATCCGCTTCGACGAGAACGCTGCGGTCCTGATCAACGATCAGAAGCAGCCGCGTGGCACCCGCATCTTCGGCCCAGTGGGTCGTGAGCTGCGTGACAAGAAGTTCATGCGCATCGTCTCGCTGGCACCGGAGGTGATCTGACGTGGCGAACCTGAAGATCAAGAAGGGTGACCGCGTCCGCGTGCTCGCCGGCAAGGACAAGGGCAAGGAAGGCGAGGTCATGTTCGTCGACCCGGCCGCCAACAAGGCGATCGTCGAAGGCGTGAACGTGGCCAAGCGTCATCAGAAGCCCACCCGTGCCATGCAGCAGGGCGGCATCATCGACAAGGCGATGCCGATCCACATCTCGAACCTGTCGCTCATCGACAGCACCGGCAAGGCAACCCGCGCCGGCTACCGCATCGGCGCAGACGGGTCCAAGACCCGCATCGCCCGTAGCAACGGAGGTGAGCTGTGAGCACCACCACGGCGATCATCCCCCGGCTGAAGGTCCAGTACAACGAAGAGATTCGTTCGTCGCTCAAAGAGACCATCGGCCTGGACAACGTCATGGAGGTCCCCCGCCTCGAGAAGATCGTGGTCAACGTCGGCGCCGGCAAGGCGACCGAGAACCGCGGCCTCCTCGACAAGGTGGTCACCGATCTGACTGCGATCTGCGGCCAGAAGCCGGTCATCACCCGAGCGAAGAAGTCGATTGCGGGCTTCAAGCTGCGTGAGGGAAACGCGATCGGCGTCAAGGTGACGCTCCGTGGCGACAACATGTGGGAGTTCTTCGACCGGCTCGTGACGCTGGCGATCCCCCGCATTCGTGACTTCCGGGGCCTGCCGTCGAAGAGCTTCGACGGCCGAGGCAACTACACCTTCGGGGTGACCGAGCAGCTGATCTTCCCGGAGATCGACTACGACAAGATCGATGCCTCCCGAGGGATGGACATCACGATCGTGACCACCGCACGAACCGATGCTGAAGGCCGCGCTCTGCTCGACGCCTTCGGCTTCCCGTTCCGTCGTGAAGGGCAGCAGTAATGGCGACCGAGGCTCTGAAGCAGAAGCAGCAGCGCAAGCCCAAGTTCAAGGTGCGGGCGTACACCCGCTGCCGCCGGTGCGGGCGTCCCCGTTCCGTGTACCGCAAGTTCGGCCTCTGCCGTGTGTGCCTGCGTCAGCTCGCACACGCCGGTGAGGTCCCGGGCGTGACCAAGGCCAGCTGGTGAGGGGAGGACTGACGACATGACCATGACCGACCCCATCGCTGACATGTTGACCCGGATCCGCAACGCGAACATCGCGATGCACGACGACGTCAAGATGCCGTCTTCCAAGCTCAAGGAGGCGCTCGCCGTCCTCCTGGAGAAGGAGGGCTACATCATCGGGTTCACCGTGACCGACAACCCTGTCGGGCCGGGCAAGTTCCTGAACATCGACATGAAGTACTCCGAAGAGCGACGCCGGGTGATCTCTGGCATCCGTCGTGTCTCCAAGCCGGGTCTTCGCGTCTACCGCAAGCACGACGAGCTCGAGCGCGTCCTCGGAGGCCTCGGAATCGCCGTCCTGTCCACGAGCAAAGGACTCATGACCGACCGCGAGGCTCGACGCCAGCGCATCGGTGGCGAAGTCCTCTGCCACGTCTGGTGAGGTGAACTGATGTCTCGCATCGGTAAGGCACCGATCACCGTCCCGAGCGGCGTGACGGTTGCCATCGAAGGCAACTCGATCTCTGTCAAGGGCCCCAAGGGCGAGCTCGCCCGTACCTACTCCGAGCTGATCACCATCCGCGAGGACGGCGATCAGCTCCTGGTCGAGCGTGCCGACGACGATCGACTGGCACGTGCCCAGCACGGCCTCGTTCGCTCGTTGGTCCAGAACATGGTCACCGGTGTCACCACCGGGTTCCAGAAGGACCTCGACATCGTCGGCGTCGGCTACCGCGCACAGGCCAAGGGTTCCGGACTCGAGCTGTCGCTCGGCTTCTCCCACCAGGTCATCGTCGACGCGCCGGAGGGCATCTCCTTCGTCGTGCCCCAGCCGACCCGCATCGAGGTCCATGGGATCGACAAGCAGCTGGTCGGCCAGGTGGCTGCGAACATCCGTGAGTGGCGCAAGCCGGAGCCCTACAAGGGCAAGGGCGTCCGCTACGTCGACGAGCACGTCCGCCGCAAGGCCGGCAAGGCAGGCAAGTGAGATGAGCGACAAGAGCAAGCAGAAGCGCGACAGCCGGATCCGGCGTCATTCGCGGGTCCGTCGCAACGTGGCGGGCACTGCGGACCGTCCCCGTCTGGCAGTGTTCCGCTCGAACCGTCACATCGTCGCCCAGGTGATCGACGACCGCGCCGGTGTCACCGTGGCCGCAGCGAGCACGCTCGAGGGCGAGCTCCGCGGTGGGGGCACCAGCAACGTCGACGCCGCAGCGAAGGTCGGCACCCTCGTCGCAGAGCGTGCCAAGGCGGCCGGAGTCGAGCAGGTCGTGTTCGACCGAGGCGGATTCCGCTACCACGGGCGCGTCGCCGCCCTCGCCGATGCTGCCCGTGACGCCGGACTGGAGTTCTGATGGCCAACAACGACATGGACCTGCGTGAGTCGCGGGTCATCAACATCAACCGCGTCGCCAAGGTCGTGAAGGGTGGCCGTCGCTTCTCCTTCACCGCCCTTGTGGTGATCGGCGACGGCAACGGCCGTGTCGGTCTCGGCTACGGCAAGGCCAAGGAGGTGCCCCTCGCGATCCAGAAGGGCACCGAGGAGGCTCGCAAGAACCTCTTCACCGTGCCCCTCGCCGGCGGCACCATCATCCACCCCGTCATCGGTGTGCAGGGTGCTGGTCGCGTGATGCTCAAGCCGGCTGCACCCGGTACCGGTGTGATCGCCGGTGGCGCCGCTCGCGCCATCCTCGAAGAGGCCGGCATCCACGACGTGCTGTGCAAGTCGCTCGGCTCGTCGAACTACATCAACGTCGCCAAGGCCACGGTCGACGGTCTGCGTCAGCAGCGCCGTCCCGACGAGATCGCCGCGCTGCGCGGCCTTCCTGTCGACGAGGTCATCCCGGCCGGCCTGCTCAAGGCCTACCAGGAGTCCGAGCGTGGGCCGGCGCCCGAGCCGACTGAGGTCGCGTGATGGGACAGATCAAGGTCACTCAGGTGCGTTCGTCGATCGGTACCAAGCCCAAGCAGCGCGGCACGCTCCGTGCGCTCGGTCTCGGCCGCATCGGCAAGAGCCACGTCCTGGAGGACACCCCCGACCTGCGGGGTCAGCTCCAGAAGGTGCCGCACCTCATCGAGATCGAAGAGGTGGGTTGACATGAAGGTCCATGACCTCAAGCCCGCAGAGGGCTCTCGCAAGGCGCGCAAGCGCGTCGGTCGAGGCATCGGCGGCAAGGGCGGCAAGACCGCCGGTCGAGGCACCAAGGGTCAGAAGGCCCGCGGCTCCATTCCGATCAGCTTCGAGGGTGGCCAGCTGCCCATGTCGATGCGGGTCCCCAAGTTGCGGGGCTTCAACAACCCGTTCCGGGTCGAGTACCAGGCGATCAACCTGGACACGATCGCGGAGTCGGGCCTCGACGAGATCTCACCGGAGACGCTGCGGGCCAAGGGCCTCATCTCCAAGGGAGCGCTCGTGAAGGTGCTGGGCCGCGGAGAGCTCGACCGCAAGGTCACCGTCAAGGTGCACGCGCTGTCGAAGTCGGCAGAAGCCGCGATCGTCGCAGCCGGTGGTTCCGTCGAGAAGCTGCCGCTGCCGTTCGCCGTTCGCCCGGCGTTCAACGGCTCGGCCCACACCAACCGCTGACCCGTCCGAGCCCAGTCGGGCTCCAGAGGAACGTGCGGTTCAGACGCCTCGGCTACCCTCGGACTTCGGTCCGGGGGAGGGCGAGGCGTCGTCCGCTCCCGCCAGAACCGAACCGGTCGAGGGTGGTGGGATTCCCCCAACTCCACCTCTGATCCCGCCCAGGAGCTTCTGTGTCCCGAATCGGCAACATCCTCAAGGTGCCGGACCTTCGCAACAAGGTCCTGTTCACGCTGATGATGCTCGTGCTCTACCGCTTCGGTAGTTACGTGCCCGTGCCGGGCATCGACCAGAACGCGGTCGCCTCCATCGAGAACCAGGCTCGCGAGGGCGGTGTGCTCGCCTTCCTCCAGCTGTTCTCCGGGCGTGCGCTGACCCGCTTTAGCCTCTTCGCGCTGGGGATCATGCCGTACATCACGGCGTCGATCATCATGCAGATCCTGGCCGTGGTGATCCCGAAGCTGCAGGAGTGGCAGCAGCAGGGCGCAGTCGGTCAGGCCAAGACCACGCAGTGGACCCGTTACGTCACGATCGGCATCTCGATCCTCCAGTCGACGGGCCTCGTGTTCCTGTTCCACAACGGCGGCGGTGGTCTCACCGGCGGTCAGGGCAACCTCGACCTGGTGCCCGGCTTCAGCCCGATGATCGTGATGCTCATCGTGTTGACCTTCACCGCTGGTTCGGCACTGCTCATGTGGATGGGCGAGCTCATCACCACCCGCGGCATCGGCAACGGCATGTCGCTGATCATCTTCTGTTCGGTCGTGTCGGGACTTCCGTCGGCCTTCTCTGCGGTCTACTCGGCGGACAACGGTGCGGTGAAGCTCGCGATCTTCCTCGCCTTCTTCCTGGTCCTGCTTGTGTTCATCGTGTTCATCGAGCTCGGTCAACGTCGGATCCCGGTGCAGTTCGCCAAGCGGGTCGTCGGTCGCCGCATGTACTCCGGCCAGAGCACCTACATCCCGCTCAAGGTGAACCAGGCGGGTGTCATCCCGATCATCTTCGCCTCTGCGGTCATCAACTTGCCGGTGCTGCTGAGCCAGGTCCTGCCGAGTGACGGCTGGGGCGCTTCGGTGTCGAAGTTCATCAACGACTACCTCGCGAACACCCGCAACCTGGTGTACTTGGCGATCCTGGCGCTGCTGATCATCGGCTTCACCTACTTCTACACAGCGATCGCGTTCGACCCGGTGCAGCAGGCCGACAACCTGCGCAAGCAGGGCGGCTTCATCCCCGGCATCCGTCCCGGGCCCCAGACCGAGCACTACCTCTCCAAGGTGCTCAACCGGATCACGCTGCCGGGCGCCATCTTCGTGGCAATCCTGGCGATCTCGCCCACGATCCTCGTCGGCTACCTGCTCGGCCCCGGTGCCGGCAACAACGGTGCCGCCTATTCGATCGGCGGCACCTCGCTCCTGATCGCCGTCGGCGTCGCACTCGAGACCATGAAGCAGGTCGACAGCCAGCTCATGATGCGCAACTACGAAGGGTTCCTGTCGGGCAAGAGCTGACCGTCTGGCGGCGTCCGCCGCCACGACGATCGGTCCCTGTCCGGCCGCACGGGACGATCCGTCCCAGGAGAAGAACATGTCCCTGGCAACGAACTCCGCTGCTCTGCGATTGATCGTCTTCGGTCGTCAGGGCGCGGGCAAGGGCACGCAGGCGGTGCGCTTGGCCGCGCACTACGCGATCCCGCACATCTCCACCGGCGACATGCTCAGAGCCGCTGCAGCGTCGGGCTCGGAGTTCGGCCAGCAGGTGAAGGCGATCATGGATGCCGGGAGCCTCGTCTCCGACGAGATCATGGAAGGCGTGGTCGCCGCGCGACTGGAGCAGCCCGATGCCGTGAACGGCTTCCTGCTCGACGGATACCCACGCACGCCCGGCCAAGCCGAGTTCCTCCAGCGCCTGCTTGCCCCGCACGGCGTCTCGATGGCGATCAACCTCGAGGTGCCCGAAGACGTCGTGGTGGAGCGCATCACCGGACGTCGAGTGTGCTCGGAGTGCGGCACCACCTACGCGCTCGGTCGCGACGAATCGGCGACCTCCGGCATCTGCGCCAAGTGCGGCGGTGCCGTCGTGCAGCGTCCCGACGACACCGAAGCTGCGGTCCGCAAGCGCCTGTCGCTCTACGCCGAGTCGACCGAACCGCTCTTGGCCTGGTTCCGCGAACGGAACCTCTTGGCCGACATCAACGGTGTCGGGGAGCCCGATGCAATCGCAGCGGAGCTCGTCGGGATCATCGAAGGACACAGTGCGAACGAGGCGTGAGAACAGCCGACCGTGGAGTTTGCCACGACCGGCTTTGATCGCGGCGCACCGTTGACATATATTTGTCCGTCGGCCCGTCGGGACCACGTCCCTGCACGCGCCGTGCGAACCACCCCGCTGTCGCACGTCTGACCGGGGATCCAACAGGAGGAAGTGTTCTGCCCAAGCCCAAAGAAGACGCCATCGTCCTGGAAGGGACGGTCATCGAGCCGCTCCCCAACGCCATGTTCCGAGTCGAGCTCGAGAACGGGCACAAGGTGCTGGCGCACATCTCGGGGAAGATGCGGATGCACTACATCCGGATCCTGCCCGGAGACAAGGTGCAGGTGGAGCTCACCCCCTACGACCTCTCCCGGGGTCGGATCACGTACCGCTACAAGTGACACCCCTCGTCGCAATCAGCCTCGGTTGAGCGCGGCGACGACGATCGAACGAGAAGCTCTCATGAAGGTCAAGCCCAGCGTCAAGAAGATCTGCGAGAAGTGCCGTGTCATCCGCCGCAACGGCCGGGTGATGGTCATCTGCGACAACCCGCGCCACAAGCAGCGCCAGGGCTGAGCAGCTCGCAACCCGAGAAGGAACCAGGAACCACATGGCACGCATCGCCGGCGTCGACATCCCGCGGGAGAAGCGCCTCGTCATCTCCCTCACCTACATCTACGGCATCGGCCGCACTGCTTCTGAGCAGATCTGCGCCACCGCCGAGATCGACCCCTCCACCCGCGTTCGGGATCTGACCGACGCAGAGGTGACCCAGCTCCGCTCGGTCATCGAAGAGGGCTACAAGGTCGAGGGCGATCTCCGGCGCGAGATCAACCAGAACATCAAGCGCAAGATGGAGATCGGCTGCTACCAGGGCCTGCGGCACCGTCGCGGTCTGCCCGTCCGTGGTCAGCGCACTCACACCAACGCCCGCACCCGCAAGGGTCCTAAGAAGACCGTCGCCGGCAAGAAGAAGGTTCGCAAGTAATGGCAAAGCCATCGGCCGGGGGTCGTCGTCCCCGCAAGAAGGAGCGCAAGCACGTCACACACGGCGTCGCGCACATCAAGAGCTCCTTCAACAACACGATCATCTCGATCACCGACCTCGAGGGCAACGTGCTCGCCTGGGCCTCTGCCGGCAACGCCGGGTTCAAGGGCTCCCGCAAGTCGACCCCGTTCGCGGCGCAGCTCGCCGCTGAGCAGGCCGCCCGTCGCGCCATGGATCACGGTGTCCGCAAGGTCGACATCGTCGTGAAGGGCCCGGGCTCGGGCCGCGAGACCGCGATCCGCTCCATCCAGAACGTGGGCATCGAAGTGACGGGCATCAAGGACGTCACCCCGGTGCCCCACAACGGCTGCCGCCCCCCCAAGCGTCGGAGGCTCTGAACCCATGTCTCGTTACACCGGCCCCCGCGCCCGCGTCTCGCGCCGTCTCGGCACCAACATCTGGGGTACCAACGGCGAGAACATCGCCATGGAGAAGCGCCCCTACCCGCCCGGCGATCACGGCCGCACCCGTCGCCGCGGCAACGTGAGCGAGTACCTGCTGCAGCTCCAGGAGAAGCAGAAGGCCCGTTACGCCTACGGCATGACCGAGAAGCAGTTCCGCAACCTCTATGAGGAAGCGAACCGCCGTCAGGGCGTCACCGGCGAGAACCTGCTGCGCTACTGCGAGCAGCGCCTCGACAACGTCGTGTACCGCGCCGGTTGGGCCGCCACCCGTCCGCAGGCACGCCAGTTCGTGAACCACGGCCACATCGACGTCAACGGTCGTCGGGTCGACATCGCGAGCTACCGCGTCCGCAAGGGCGACGTGATCCGCCTGCGTGAGAAGTCCCGCCAGATGCTGGTCGTCCAGTGGAACATGGAGACGCTCGGTCGCAGCGCCGCTCAGTGGCTCGAGACCGCCGATGGTGGCCTAGAAGTGACCGTCCGAGAGCTGCCGCTCCGCGAGCACATCGACGTCCCCGTTCGTGAGCAGCTCATCGTGGAGCTCTACTCCAAGTAGTCGTTGCGCCGGCTCCGGCCACCAGCACGCACCCGCCCGCCCCAGACCCGCCCGCTCAGTACCGAGGTACGCATCAGATGCTCGTCATCCAACGCCCCGCCGTGGAGGCCATCGACGAGGAAGAGGCCAACCGTCAGCGGTTCGCCATCAGCCCGTTGGAGCCCGGATTCGGCCACACGCTCGGCAACTCCCTGCGCCGAACGCTCCTGTCGTCCATCCCGGGCGCAGCGATCACCGAGGTGCGCTTCGACGACGCCCTCCACGAGTTCGACACGCTCCCGGGCGTGACCGAGGACGTCACCGACATCATCCTCAACATCAAAGACGTCGTGCTCACGTCGGAGTCCGATGACCCGATCACGATCCGCCTCGACGTTCGTGGACCTGCCGAGGTCACCGCCGGCGACATCCAGCTGAGCTCCGACGTCGAGATCCTCAACCCGGATCTGCACCTCGCGACGCTCAACAGCAAGGCGCGTCTGGCCGTCGACCTCACCGTCGACCGCGGCACGGGCTACCTGTCGGCGCTCGGTCGCAACAGCTCGACCATCGGCGTGATCCCGATCGACGCCATCTTCAGCCCGGTGCGGCGCGTCACCTTCTCGGTGGAGCCGACCCGCGTCGAGCAGTCGACGAACTACGACCGGTTGGTCCTCGACATCGAGACCGACTCGTCGGTCGCTCCCCGTGACGCACTCGCGTCCGCCGGCGCCACGCTCAAGTCGCTCGTCGAGCTCGTCGAGCAGATGTCGGACGAGCCCGAGGGCCTCACCCTCACCGAAGCTGCAGCGACCGTCGCCACGTCGCCCGACCTCGAGCTCGCGATCGAAGAGCTCGACCTGTCCGAGCGTCCGCGGAACTGCCTCAAGCGCGCCCAGGTCAACACCGTGGGTGAGCTGCTGCAGAAGTCCGAAGACGACCTGTTGGCCATCACGAACTTCGGACAGAAGTCCTTGGACGAAGTCATCGAGAAGCTCGACGAGCGCGGCCTGTCGCTGCGCGGTCGAGACTGAACGGAGCAAGAACGCCATGCCCGCAACTCCCAAGAAGGGCCGCTCCTTCGGCGGCGGCTCCAAGCACCAGCGTCAGATCATGGCGAACCTGGTCGCGTCGCTCATCGCGTCGCCCACCGGCATCGTGACCACCGAGGCCAAGGCCAAGGCGGTTCGCCCGATCGCAGAGAAGATCATCACCAAGGCGAAGAAGGGCGGCCTGCACAACCACCGCCAGATCCTCGCCTACATCGGTGACCAGGAGATCGCCGCGATCCTCATGGACGAGGTCGGTCCCCGCTACGCGACGCGCCCGGGTGGCTACACCCGCATCCTCAAGCTCGGCACCCGTCACGGCGACAACGCGCCGATGGCCAAGCTCGAGCTCGTTTGAACCACGTGAGGACAGGGGGCGGCTTCGGCCGCCCCCTGTCGTCGTTTTGGCACCGGTCGCGTTCTGCGCTGCCCGGACAGTCCGTCGCCGTGGAGAGCTCCGCCGGGCGCGTCGTCGCTCAGCGTCGTGCTGAGCGGTGGTGCACGGGTGCGCGCCGCTCCGCCGGGCGCGTCGTCGCTCAGCGTCGTGCTGAGCGGTGCGCTTCGGGCGCTCGGAGG
>Ga0209023_10003857_pt1 | contig 17561 bp, 13 predicted proteins | sample LakOneMetagenome_FD_187468 | JGI IMG/M metagenome (GOLD analysis project Ga0209023, IMG submission 187468) | Freshwater and sediment microbial communities from Lake Erie, Canada (SPAdes) (version 2) | ecosystem: Environmental > Aquatic > Freshwater > Lentic | place: Lake Erie, Canada... | reverse complement strand
GAAACAGGCCGACGTCGAGATAGGCCTTGAGGGCGGTCGCGCCGCCGGCCTGCGCCGCTAGCCAGGCCTGCTCGGCGGCTGCTGTTTCCTTTGCCTCGGCGGCGGCTTTCGCCGCAGCCTGCCGCGCCTTGTCGAGCGCGCTGCGCGCCTCGGCAGCGCGGGGGCTTTCGGGGTAGCGGCGCAGATAGTCTTCGAGCCCGGCGACGCCAGCCGCCTGCGCTGAAGTCCAGGTCGTTTCCGCCTCGCGGCGCTGCATCTCGGCTGCCTTGCGCCCCGCTTCGGCCTGTTCAGCCTCGAGGCGGGCGGTTTCCTGCGCCGCGCGCTGTTCCAGCGACGGCGGCTCGGCCTGTGGCGCGGGCTTTTCGGGCGAAGACGCGCCGGGCTGCGGCGGCGACGTGACGAACTTGCCGGACAGGCCCAGAATGCCGGCAATGGCCAGCAAACCGCCGAGGATCATCGCGGCGCGCAGGCGCTTTGCCGAATTGAACTGGTCGCCCCCCATGTTTCGCTCCAAGAGCGCCGCAGCCAGACACTACAGGGCTCGCGGAGCGGCCTGCAAGGCTACGGGCAACCCTGGCGGCCAATGCGCTGCGGGGCCGCCGGAAGCTCAGGCGCGGATTTTCCTTGGCGGCGGGCCTGCGATCGGCTATGAGAACGCCGTGGCGCGCGACCTCCGGTCCCGCGCCGCGATTGTTTTACGGAGTCGAAAACGCTGCGTCCGGCAATGCCGGAAGTTTCTGAATTTGCTCCGGAAACCCTACACGGGACGCTTATGGCCAATCCGTTTCAATTCTTGCAGGACGTGCGCTCCGAAGGCGCGAAGATCACCTGGCCGTCGCGCCGCGAAACCCTGATCACCACGGGGCTCGTGCTGGCGATGGTCGTTGTCGCGTCGCTGTTCTTCGTTTCCGTCGACCAGACGCTGCGTCTGATTGTCGGCTTCCTGCTCAGCCTCGGCCGCTGACCCGCCCAACAGGACCAAACATGGCTACCCGCTGGTACATCGTCCACGCCTATTCCAACTTCGAGAAGAAGGTCGCCGAATCGATCCGCGAGCAGGCCGCACAGCGCGGCCTGGCCGAGAAATTCGAGGAAGTGCTCGTGCCGACCGAGCAGGTGATCGAGGTCCGCCGCGGCCGCAAGATCAATTCCGAGCGCAAGTTCTTCCCCGGCTATGTGCTGGTGAAATGCGACCTGACCGATCAGGTCTACCATCTCATCAAGAATACGCCGAAGGTCACGGGCTTCCTGGGCGCCGACAACAAGCCGATGCCGATTTCCGAGGCGGAGGCCGACCGGATCAAGGGCCAGGTCGCCGACGGCGTCGAGCGTCCGAAGGCCTCGATCTCGTTCGAGATCGGCGAGACGGTGCGCGTGGCCGATGGCCCCTTCGCCTCGTTCAACGGCAAGGTCGAGGAAGTCGACGAGGGCCGCTCGCGCCTCAAGGTCGCCGTGTCGATCTTCGGCCGCGAAACGCCTGTGGAACTGGAATTCGCGCAGGTCGAGAAGGTCTGAGCTTCGACCTTCACCCGATAAACGATCTGATGGCGGCCTTCACGGCCGCCATTTGTTTTTCGGAGAGCGTTCCGGCCTTGCGGATGATCCGCTGCGGTTCGAGGCAGGCGATCCTCGTCGGCCGCACAAGCGAGGGCGCCGCAAGGCCAGCTTGTCGCAAATCCTCGATCTTCAGGTCGTGCGCAGTCGGGCGATGTAAGGCGCTCGTGATCATGACGACCCAGACGAACCCCAGACGTTGTACCTCGTCGTTCGAGACGACGAGCGCCGGACGGCGCTTTTCGGCGAACCGGTCGGAGTAGGGGAATGGCACCACGACGACATCGCCCGGGACGAAATCAGAGGTCGCCATAGGCCTCGTCGTCCTGCTCGCTCGCCCATTCGGCGAAGGTCGCGAACGGATCGTCCTCGCCCGGAGACTCGTCCTTCTCGATGCGGATGCCCTGGTCGTCGATGATGTAGCGCAGCCGGTCGCCGGGGTTTACCCGCAGCTTTTCCCGTACCTCGCGGGGCAGGACGGTCTGGCTTTTCACCGACACTTTCGAATAGACGGCCTTGGCGCGGGCCATGACACGCTCCTTACTGTCTTACGTCTTACAGCTTACGCTTTGTCCGCGGCAATTTCAATCGCGGCCGGTTTACCGTTGCCTTTCGCCGCCAGTCCCGTATAAGCGCGCCAGCCGTCGGTCCTTCCGGCGGCAATTTCATTCGGTCAGACGAATGGAACCACCGTGGGAGACATGCCCGGCGCCATCCGGGAGGCCATGTCGGACCACGAACTGCAACCGATGGCGGGCTTCGTCCTTGAGGACGCGGCGCGTCGTCATTCGTTGGAGATGCAATATGGCGAAGAAAATCGCCGGCTATATCAAGCTGCAGGTGCCTGCTGGCGCCGCCAATCCCTCCCCGCCGATCGGCCCTGCGCTTGGTCAGCGCGGCCTCAACATCATGGAATTCTGCAAGGCCTTCAACGCGAAGTCGCAGCAGATCGAGAAGGGCACGCCGATCCCCGTGATCATCACGGCGTACCAGGACCGCTCCTTCACCTTCGAGATGAAGCAGCCGCCGGTTTCCTTCTTCCTGAAGAAGGCGGCGGGTCTGAAGATCGGCAAGAAGCCGGCTTCCGGCTCCAAGACCCCCGGCCGTAACGTGGTCGGCAAGGTGACCAAGGCGCAGGTCCGCGAAATCGCGGAAAAGAAGATCGTCGATCTCAACTGCGCGTCGATCGAGTCCGCCATGTCGATGATCGAAGGTTCCGCCCGCGCTATGGGCCTGCAGGTGGTGGAGTAAGCCGATGTCCCAGGGAAAGCGCATCAACAACGCCCGCGAGGGCATCGAGCGGACCAAGCTCTACCCGATCGACCAGGCCGTGAAGCTCGTGCGCGAGCGCGCCAAGGCCAAGTTCGACGAGACGGTCGAAATCGCCATGAACCTCGGCGTCGACCCCAAGCATGCGGACCAGATGGTGCGCGGCGTGGTCAACCTGCCCAACGGCACCGGCCGTACGCTCAAGGTCGCCGTGTTCGCGCGCGGGCCGAAGGCTGACGAAGCCAAGGCCGCCGGCGCCGACATCGTCGGCGCGGACGAGCTGGTCAACGAGGTGATGGGCGGCAAGATCGAGTTCGATCGCTGCATCGCCACCCCGGACATGATGGGCCTCGTCGGCCGCCTCGGTAAGGTTCTGGGCCCGCGCGGCCTGATGCCGAACCCGCGCGTCGGCACGGTCACGATGGATGTCGCCGCCGCCGTCAAGGCGTCCAAGGGCGGCGCCGTCGAGTTCCGCGTCGAGAAGGCCGGCATCATTCAGGGTACGGTTGGCAAGGCCTCGTTCGATGACGGCAAGCTCGTCGAGAACATCAAGGCTTTCGTCGACGCGGTCTCCAAGGCCAAGCCGTCGGGCGCCAAGGGCAATTACATCCAGCGCGTGGCGATTTCGTCCACCATGGGCCCGGGCGTGAAGGTCGAACTGGCGAGCGTTGCTCCGACCACGGTCTGAGCCAAGGCGCTACGGGTTATGAAACAAGCCGCTCCGGAGCGATCCGGGGCGGCTTTTTGTTGCCGCGCTTGTGTTGGGGCGCTGGCCGCCTGAGGTGGGATTCGCGAATCAGCGGCGGTTTGCGGTGCTTGGGGGCGCTCGCTAGGGCTGAAAGGGAGCGTTGAGCCGCCTTACCTGGTCAACGGCAGGCTCTGGCAATGGCGCGAGCTTCGGCTTTGCGTGGAAACGCAATATTTCACACATTAGCCCCTTGCCCTTGCAGGGGAAGGCCGCTAAAAGCGCCCTCGTCGTCACGATTGGATGGTGGCGGCAATCCAATATCAGCTTCCGCGCGAGGAATAAGCAAGGCCTCTGGTCAGCGAATTTTGCGCGCGGTGGATAGGCCGGCGGGTTCAGGACGATGTTCTGCGCCCGATCGGCCATGTCCTGTCCGAGACTGCCGGCGCTTCGGGACTTCGCCCGTCGCTTAATTGATCGCAGGGTCTTCATTGACCTCGAGGTCGGCCTGCATAGACGGGGAAGAGCAGAATTCTTGGGCCAACGCCGCCTGCAAGGGCGGTGGGACGTCCTGATTAGGTTCGAACCCTCTGATCCACGGAAGACCCTCGCCGGTCTTTCATGAGGACAGGAACACGGCGCCGGAGATCGCCAGATCTTCGGCAATCAGCAAGCGGCAACCCTGGTTGTCGCTTACAAGGAGAAGAGCACCGTGGACAGAGCGGAGAAGAAAGAGGCGGTAGCGTCGTTGAACGAAGTCTTCGGAAAGACTTCGGTCGTCGTCGTCGCCCATTACTCCGGCCTGACCGTGGCCCAGATGCAAAAGCTGCGCGCGCAGATGCGCGAAGCCGGGGCCACTGTGCAGGTCGCCAAGAACCGCCTGGTCAAGATCGCTCTCGATGGCACCGACGTCGCCTCGATCGGCGCCCTGATGAAGGGCCCGACCCTGATCGCCTATTCGGACGATCCGGTGGCGGCGCCGAAAGCGGCCGTGGCATTCGCAAAGGAGAACGACAAGTTCGTGATCCTGGGCGGCGCCATGGGCGTGACGGCCCTCAACCCGGACGGCGTGAAGTCGCTTGCGACCATGCCTTCCCTCGACGAACTGCGCGCCAAGCTCGTGGGCCTCATCCAGGCTCCCGCGACCAAGCTCGCGCAGCTCTCGACAGCGCCCGCGGCCAAGCTCGCGCGCGTGTTCGGGGCCTATGCCAACAGAGACGCGGCCTGACGGCCGGCAATTGCAATATCGCACATCGAACCTATCTAAAGGACCAATCAAATGGCCAATCTCGAAAAGATCGTCGAAGAACTGTCGTCGCTGACGGTTCTGGAAGCCGCTGAACTCGCCAAGCTTCTCGAAGAGAAGTGGGGCGTCTCGGCCGCCGCCGCCGTCGCTGTTGCGGCTGCCCCGGCCGCCGGTGGCGGCGCTGCCGCCGCTGCTGAAGAGCAGACCGAATTCACGGTCGTTCTCGCTTCGGCTGGCGACAAGAAGATCGAAGTCATCAAGGAAGTCCGCGCGATCACCGGTCTCGGCCTCAAGGAAGCCAAGGACCTGGTCGAAGGCGCTCCGAAGCCCGTCAAGGAAGGCGCTTCGAAGGACGAAGCCGAAAAGATCAAGACGCAGCTCGAGAAGGTCGGCGCCAAGGTCGAGCTCAAGTAATCGTGCGCGCCGCTTCGGCGGTGTGATGCGGTCTAACGGTCCCGGGGCTTTCGTCCCGGGGCCATTTACGCGTTTCGGGGATCATTTCCCCCATTCCGCCTGCGGCGCCCTGCCGGCAGGCGCGACGGAGCATTCGGCTCCCGCCCGTTCGGAAGTGGAACGGGGAGGCGAGAGGCCAGGCGTCTAGCCGCGGCCCGCCAGGACAAGAGGTGCGAGGAGCGACATGGCGCAGACGTTCACCGGCCGGAAGCGTGTTCGTAAATTCTTCGGGCACATCCACGAAGTCGCGATGATGCCTAATCTGATCGAGGTGCAGAAGGCCTCCTACGATCAATTCCTGATCGTCGACGAGCCCAAGGGCGGCCGTCTGGACGAGGGTCTGCAGTCGGTCTTCAAATCCGTATTCCCGATTTCCGATTTCTCGGGCGCTTCGCTGCTTGAGTTCGTGAAGTACGAGTTCGAAGCCCCGAAGTACGACGTCGACGAATGCCGCCAGCGCGGCATGACCTACGCTGCGCCGCTGAAGGTGACGCTGCGCCTGATCGTGTTCGATATCGATCCGGACACCGGCGCCAAGTCCGTCAAGGACATCAAGGAGCAGGACGTCTACATGGGCGACATGCCCTTCATGACGTTGAACGGCACCTTCGTCGTGAACGGCACCGAGCGCGTGATCGTCTCGCAGATGCATCGTTCGCCCGGCGTGTTCTTCGATCACGACAAGGGCAAGAGCCATTCGTCGGGCAAGCTGCTGTTTGCCGGCCGCATCATCCCCTATCGCGGTTCCTGGCTGGACATCGAGTTCGACGCCAAGGACATCGTCTATGCGCGCATCGACCGCCGCCGCAAGATTCCGGTGACGTCGCTGCTCTATGCGCTCGGCATGGACGGCGAGGAAATCCTGCGCACGTTCTTCAAGACGATCCAGTTCACCCGCGTGGGCGAAAACTGGCGCATGCCCTACGACCCGGAGCGCCTGAAGGGCGTGAAGGCGGCCGTCGACCTGATTGACGCCGATTCCGACCAGATCGTCGTGGAGCAGGGCAAGAAGCTCACCGTGCGCGCCGCGCGCCAGCTCGCCGAGAAGGGCGTGAAGGCCCTGCGCGTCAGCGATGACGACCTCTATGGCCAGTATCTGGCCGAGGATCTCTACGATCCCAACACCGGCGAGATCTTCGCCGAAGCCGGCGACGAGATCACGGTCAAGAACCTGCCGACGCTGCTCGAGCTCGGGTTCGACGAACTGCCGATCCTCGACATCGACCACATCAACATCGGCCCGTACATCCGCAACACGCTGGCGGTCGACAAGAATTCTTCGCGCGAAGAAGCCCTGTTCGACATCTATCGCGTGATGCGTCCGGGCGAGCCGCCGACAATCGAGACGGCGGAAGCGATGTTCCATTCGCTGTTCTTCGATTCCGAGCGCTACGACCTGTCCGCGGTCGGCCGCGTGAAGATGAACATGCGCCTCGACCTCGACGCGCCCGACACGATGCGTGTGCTGCGCAAGGAAGACATCGTCGCCGTCGTGCGCGCGCTGGTCGACCTGCGCGACGGCCGTGGCGAGATCGACGACATCGACCATCTCGGCAACCGTCGCGTGCGCTCGGTCGGCGAACTGATGGAAAATCAGTATCGCCTTGGCCTGCTGCGCATGGAGCGCGCCATCAAGGAGCGCATGTCCTCGGTCGATATCGACACGGTCATGCCGCAGGACCTGATCAACGCCAAGCCGGCGGCCGCCGCCGTCCGCGAATTCTTCGGCTCCTCGCAGCTGTCGCAGTTCATGGACCAGACCAATCCGCTGTCCGAGATTACGCACAAGCGTCGTCTCTCGGCGCTCGGACCGGGCGGTCTGACGCGCGAACGCGCGGGCTTCGAAGTCCGCGACGTGCATCCGACGCACTACGGCCGCATCTGCCCGATCGAGACGCCGGAAGGACCGAACATCGGCCTAATCAACTCGCTGGCGACGTTTGCGCGCGTCAACAAGTACGGCTTCATCGAAGCGCCGTACCGCCGCGTGCATGACGGCAAGGTCTCGCTGGAAGTCGTCTATCTCTCGGCGATGGAAGAGGCCAAGTACAACGTTGCGCAGGCGAACGCGCCGATCGACGGCAAGGGCATGCTGGTCGAAGACCTCGTGGTGTGCCGTCACGCCGGCGACGTAATCATGACTCCCCGCGAGAAGGTGGAGTTCATGGACGTGTCGCCGAAGCAGCTCGTTTCGGTCGCCGCCGCGCTCATCCCGTTCCTCGAGAACGACGACGCGAACCGCGCGCTGATGGGCTCGAACATGCAGCGCCAGGCCGTGCCGCTCGTGAAGGCCGATGCGCCGCTGGTCGGCACCGGCATGGAAGCGATCGTGGCGCGCGATTCCGGCGCCGCCATCGCCTCGCGCCGTTCGGGCATCGTCGACCAGATCGACGCGACCCGTATCGTCGTGCGCGCGACGGAAGATCTCGACCCGACCAAGCCCGGCGTCGACATCTACCGCCTCATGAAGTTCCAGCGCTCGAACCAGTCGACCTGCATCAACCAGAAGCCGCTCGTTCGCGTCGGCGACCAGGTGCGCAAGGGCGACATCATCGCCGACGGTCCCTCGACCGATCTCGGCGATCTCGCGCTCGGCCGCAACGTGCTCGTCGCGTTCATGCCTTGGAACGGCTACAACTTCGAGGATTCGATCCTTCTGAACGAGCGTATCGTCAAGGACGACGTGTTCACCTCCATCCACATCGACGAGTTCGAAGTGATGGCGCGCGACACGAAGCTCGGTCCGGAAGAAATCACGCGCGACATTCCCAACGTCTCGGAAGAAGCGCTGAAGAATCTCGACGAAGCCGGCATCGTCTACATCGGCGCGGAAGTGCAGGCCGGCGACATCCTGTGCGGCAAGATCACGCCGAAGGGCGAGAGCCCGATGACGCCGGAAGAAAAGCTCCTGCGCGCCATCTTCGGCGAAAAGGCCTCCGACGTGCGCGACACGTCGCTGCGCGTGCCTCCGGGCGTGCAGGGCACGATCGTGGAAGTGCGCGTCTTCAACCGCCACGGCGTGGAGAAGGACGAGCGCGCCCAGGCGATCGAGCGCGAGCAGATCGAGCAGTTGGCCAAGGACCGCGACGACGAGCTCGCGATCCTCGATCGTAACGTCTACGCGCGTCTCGCCGATCTCCTGATCGGCAAGTCGGCGGTGTCCGGGCCGAAGGGCTTCAAGAAGGACACCCAGCTGACGCGCCAGACGATCGAAGAGTTCCCCCGCTCGCAATGGTGGGCCTTCGGCGTCGACGACGACAAGCTGATGGTCGAGATCGAGGCCATGCGCAAGCAGTACGACGAGGCGAAGAAGGGGCTGGAAAGCCGCTTCCTCGACAAGGTCGAGAAGCTGCAGCGTGGCGACGAACTGCCGCCCGGCGTGATGAAGATGGTCAAGGTCTTCGTCGCGGTGAAGCGCAAGATCCAGCCCGGCGACAAGATGGCCGGCCGTCACGGCAACAAGGGCGTGGTCTCGCGCATCGTGCCGACCGAGGACATGCCGTTCCTGCCCGACGGCCAGGCGGTCGACATCGTGCTGAACCCGCTCGGCGTGCCGAGCCGCATGAACGTCGGCCAGATTCTGGAGACGCATCTGGGCTGGGCCTGCGCGGGTCTTGGCAAGCAGGTTGGCGACGCGGTCAACGCCTACATGAAGAACCGCGACGTCAAGCCGTTGCGCGCCAAGCTGACCGACATCTACGGCAAGGACGAGACGATCGAGGCGCTCGATGATCGCTCGATCGTCGAACTCGGCGAGAACCTGCGCCGCGGCGTTCCGATCGCCACGCCCGTCTTCGACGGCGCGCGCGAGAAGGACATCGTGGAGATGCTGGAGAAGGCCGGTCTCGATCCGTCGGGTCAGGTCACGCTGTACGACGGTCGTTCGGGCGAGGCCTTCGATCGTAAGGTCACGGTCGGCTACATCTACATGCTGAAGCTGCATCACCTTGTCGACGACAAGATCCATGCGCGTTCGATCGGCCCTTACTCGCTGGTCACCCAGCAGCCGCTCGGCGGCAAGGCGCAGTTCGGCGGCCAGCGTTTCGGCGAAATGGAAGTGTGGGCGCTCGAAGCTTACGGCGCGGCCTATACGCTGCAGGAAATGCTGACGGTGAAGTCGGACGACGTGGCCGGCCGCACCAAGGTCTACGAATCGATCGTGCGCGGCGACGACACGTTCGAATCGGGCATTCCGGAAAGCTTCAACGTGCTGGTCAAGGAAATGCGGTCGCTCGGCCTCAATGTCGAACTGACCAATGCGCTTCCGCCCGCCAACGAGTCCGATCCGCCGGCCGAAGCCGCCGAGTGATGTGTGTTTGAGGAAGCGCGCGCCGCTTCCTGCGTGAGCTGCGGACGGCGCCTTCGCGCCGTCCTGTTCGAACTTCAGGCGGAGCGCTTCGAGCGCGGCCGCCCCAGGAGACGAAAATGAATCAAGAGGTCATGAATCTGTTCGGTCCGGTGGTTCAGCCGCAGACCTTCGACCAGATCCAGATTTCGATCGCGTCGCCCGAGAAGATCCTTTCGTGGTCCTTCGGCGAGATCAAGAAGCCCGAAACGATCAACTACCGCACGTTCAAGCCCGAACGCGACGGCCTGTTCTGCGCGCGCATCTTCGGACCGATCAAGGACTACGAGTGCCTGTGCGGCAAGTACAAGCGCATGAAGTACAAGGGCGTCATCTGCGAGAAGTGCGGCGTGGAAGTCACGCTGTCGCGCGTGCGCCGCGAGCGCATGGGCCATATCTCGCTTGCCGCGCCCGTCGCACACATCTGGTTCCTGAAGTCGCTCCCGAGCCGCATAGGCCTGCTGCTCGACATGACGCTGAAGGATCTCGAGCGCATCCTCTATTTCGAATCCTACATCGTTCTCGATCCTGGCCTCACGCCACTGAAGGACCGTCAGCTCCTCTCCGAGGACGACTACCTGCGCGCTCAGGACGAGTATGGCCAGGACGCGTTCACCGCGATGATCGGCGCGGAAGCGATCCGCGAGATCCTCAAGGGCATGGACCTTGCGAAGATCGCGGCGCAGCTGAAGGTCGAAATCTCGGAAGCCACCACCGAGCTGAAGCCCAAGAAGCTGGCCAAGCGCCTGAAGATCATCGAGGCCTTCATCAATTCCGGCAACAAGCCGGAATGGATGATCCTGACCGAAGTGCCGGTGATTCCGCCGGACCTGCGTCCGCTGGTGCCGCTCGACGGCGGCCGTTTCGCGACGTCCGACCTCAACGATCTCTACCGCCGCGTGATCAACCGCAACAATCGTCTGAAGCGGCTGATCGAACTGCGCGCGCCCGACATCATCATCCGCAACGAAAAGCGCATGCTGCAGGAGGCCGTCGACGCGCTGTTCGACAACGGCCGCCGCGGCCGCGTCATCACGGGCGCCAACAAGCGTCCGCTGAAGTCGCTCGCCGACATGCTCAAGGGCAAGCAGGGCCGCTTCCGCCAGAATCTGCTCGGCAAGCGCGTCGACTATTCCGGCCGTTCGGTCATCGTCGTCGGTCCGGAGCTCAAGCTGCATCAGTGCGGTCTGCCCAAGAAGATGGCGCTCGAACTGTTCAAGCCCTTCATCTATTCGCGTCTCGACGCGAAGGGCTTCTCGGCCACCGTCAAGCAGGCGAAGAAGCTGGTCGAAAAAGAGAAGCCGGAAGTGTGGGACATCCTCGACGAGGTGATCCGCGAACATCCCGTGCTGCTCAACCGTGCGCCGACGCTGCATCGCCTGGGCATCCAGGCGTTCGAGCCGGTGCTGATCGAAGGCAAGGCGATCCAGCTGCATCCGCTGGTCTGCGCCGCCTTCAACGCGGACTTCGACGGCGACCAGATGGCCGTGCACGTCCCGCTGTCGCTGGAAGCGCAGCTGGAAGCGCGCGTGCTGATGATGTCGACCAACAACATCCTGCATCCGGCCAACGGCCAGCCGATCATCGTGCCTTCGCAGGATATCGTGCTCGGCCTCTATTATCTGACGCTCGATCGCGACGGGGAGCCCGGCCGGTTCGTCAAGGGCAAGAACGGCGAGCCGATCGGCGGCGCCTTTGCCGACATGGGTGAAATCGAGCATGCGCTGGCCGCCAAGGCTGTGACGTTGCACGCCAAGGTCAAGGGCCGCGCCTGGACCTATGACGAGAAGGGCAACCGCGTGTCGAAGATCTTCGACACGACGCCGGGCCGCCTGCTACTCGGCCAGCTGCTGCCCAAGCATCCCAAGATCCCCTTCGACGTCGCCAACAAGCTGATGACGAAAAAAGAGATCTCGGCGATGATCGACACCGTCTACCGCAATTGCGGGCAGAAGGAGACGGTCATCTTCTGCGACCGCATCATGTCGCTGGGCTTCCGCGAAGCGTTCAAGGCGGGCATTTCCTTCGGCAAGGACGACATGGTCGTGCCGGCCACGAAGGAGACGATCGTCGATGCGACGCGCGCCGCCGCCAAGGAATACGAGCAGCAGTACAACGACGGCCTGATCACGCAGGGCGAGAAGTACAACAAGGTCGTCGACGCCTGGTCGAAGTGCTCGGACAAGCTCGCCGAAGAAATGATGCAGGGCATCTCGGCGGTCCGCAAGGACGAGCATGGCCGCGACAAGCCGATCAACTCGATCTACATGATGTCGCATTCCGGCGCGCGTGGTTCGCCCACGCAGATGCGCCAGCTGGCCGCCATGCGCGGCCTGATGGCCAAGCCGTCGGGCGAGATCATCGAGAGCCCGATCATCTCGAACTTCAAGGAAGGCCTGACCGTTCTCGAGTACTTCAACTCGACGCACGGCGCGCGAAAGGGTCTTGCCGACACGGCGCTCAAGACGGCGAACTCGGGTTACCTGACCCGCCGTCTGGTCGACGTGGCGCAGGATTCGATCATCACCTCCTATGACTGCGGCTCGACCGGCGGCATCCGCATGCGCGCCATCATCGACGCGGGCCAGGTCGTGGCGTCGCTCGGCTCCCGCATCCTCGGCCGTACCGCGGCTGAAGACATGAAGGACGCCGACGACAAGGTGATCGTGGCGGCCGGCGAACTGATCGAGGAATGGCATATCGCCAAGATCAACGCCGCCGGCATCCAGGAAGTGAAGATCCGCTCGGTGCTGACCTGCGAAGCCAAGAACGGCGTCTGCGGCAAGTGCTACGGACGCGATCTGGCGCGCGGCACGCCCGTCAACATGGGCGAGGCCGTCGGCGTCATCGCGGCGCAGTCGATCGGCGAGCCGGGCACCCAGCTCACCATGCGCACCTTCCACATCGGCGGCGCGGCGCAGATCGCGGATCAGTCCTTCATCGAGTCGAACTTCGACGGCGTGGTGAAGATCCGCAACCGCCACCTCGCCCGTAACGGCGAAGGCGATCTGATGGTCATGGCGCGGAACGTCGCCATCGTCATCGTCGGCTCCGACGGCGCCGACCGCGCGGTGCACCGCGTGCAGTACGGCTCGCGCCTGAAGGTGGACGAGGGCGACAAGGTCAAGCGCGGCCAGCGTCTGGCCGAGTGGGACCCCTATACCCGCCCGATCCTGTCGGAAATCGACGGAACAATCGGCTTCGAGGACCTGATCGAAGGTCAGTCGATGGCCGAGACCGCCGACGAGTCGACGGGCATCACCAAGCGCATGGTCACCGACTGGCGCATGAACCAGCGCTCGGCCACCCTCAAGCCCGCGATCATCATCAAGGGCAAGGACGGCAAGATCGGCAAGCTCGCCCGTGGCGGCGATGCGCGCTACATGCTGCCGGTCGATTCGCTGATCGTGTTCGAGCCGGGCGCGACCATCCAGGCGGGCGACGCAATCGCGCGTATCTCGATGGATTCGGCCAAGACCCGCGACATCACCGGCGGTCTGCCGCGCGTCGCGGAATTGTTCGAAGCCCGCCGTCCCAAGGACCACGCGATCATCGCGGAAGTCTCGGGCACGGTGCAGTTCGGCCGCGACTACAAGAACAAGACCCGCATCTCGATCGTTCCGCACGAAGAGGGTGGCGACCCCGTCGAATATCTGATCCCGAAGGGCAAGCACATCCATCTGCAGGACGGCGACATCGTCGAGAAGGGCGATTACATCGTCGACGGCAATCCGGCGCCGCACGACATTCTGGCGATCAAGGGCGTGGAGGAGCTTGCTGCCTACCTCGTCAATGAAATCCAGGAGGTCTACCGGCTCCAGGGCGTGAACATCAACGACAAGCACATCGAGGTCATCGTTCGCCAGATGCTGCAGAAGGTCGATATTGTCGATCCCGGCGACACCGACTTCCTGGCCAACGAGCAGGTCGACATCACCGAATTCGACGCCGCCAATGAAAAGGCGCTGGGCGAGGGCGGCAAGGTGGCGACCGGCACGCCGGTGCTCTTGGGCATCACCAAGGCCTCGCTGCAGACCAAGTCGTTCATTTCCGCCGCCTCCTTCCAGGAGACCACGCGCGTCCTGACCGAAGCCGCCGTCAACGGCAAGGTCGATACGCTCGAGGGGCTGAAGGAGAACGTGATCGTCGGCCGCCTGATTCCGGCTGGCACGGGCGCGGCGATGAGCCGGATTCGCCAGGTGGCGACCGGTCGCGACGACCTGATCCTCGCGCAGCGCGAGGAAACGTCCAAGGGCGCGCCGCAAATCGCGACCGCGGACGGCGAGGGCCGCTGACGCGCTTTTGCTAGATTGCGGAAAAGATTAAGCTTTTCCTAACGAGGCCGCCCCACGGGGCGGCCTCATTCTTTTGGAAGGCGGCGCGGCGAAAAAGCTGAGTCATTTCAGCGCTTTTTCGAAGTTCACGGGTTGACTGGATTCGGCCCCCCGCATATACACAGCCCGAATTCGACAGGCCGTAGGCCCATGTTGTTTGCCGCGACTCGCGGGAAATGCTCCGGGACCTAGACGCTGTTGGCCTCACCTGTGACGGACAAGTCATTCGGCAAAAGGCTCTTTCAGAGCCCGGAGCCGTTCAGGAAAGCAAGATCGCGGCGTTTGCGTCGTGGTCCTCTGCAAGCGCAGCGCCTGAAGCCCCTGGCTTAAGGCGCTGATTCGTTTGCGCATGTTCCGGAAGTCTTCCGGGGTCTTGCGTGGGCGTACCCAGTTTCAACTTTTCGCTTCAGAAGGGCGAAGAATGCCGACTATCAGCCAGCTGATCCGCAAGCCGCGTCAACCAAAGACGTATCGCGAAAAGGCCCGCCATCTGGGCGCCTGCCCGCAGAAGCGCGGCGTTTGCACGCGCGTCTACACCACGACCCCGAAGAAGCCGAACTCCGCGCTGCGCAAGGTCGCCAAGGTGCGTCTGACGAACGGCTTCGAGGTGATCGGCTACATCCCCGGCGAAGGCCACAACCTTCAGGAGCACTCCGTGGTCATGATCCGCGGCGGCCGCGTGAAGGATCTTCCGGGCGTGCGCTACCACATTCTGCGCGGCGTGCTCGACACGCAGGGCGTGAAGGACCGCAAGCAGCGCCGTTCGAAGTACGGCGCGAAGCGTCCAAAGTAAGTTCGAGGAGACCGCAATGTCCCGCCGCCACAGAGCCGAAAAGCGCGAAGTGATCCCGGACGCCAAGTATGGCGACGTCGTCCTCGCGAAGTTCATGAATTCGATCATGTACGACGGCAAGAAGTCCGCCGCCGAACAGATCATCTACGGCGCCTTCGACCAGATCGAGTCGAAGGCCAAGGTCGATCCGCTCGGCGTCTTCAAGTCCGCGCTCGAAAATGTCGCGCCGGCGATCGAAGTCCGCTCGCGTCGCGTCGGCGGCGCCACCTACCAGGTGCCCGTCGAAGTCCGTCCGGAGCGCCGCCAGGCGCTTGCGATCCGCTGGATCATCACCGCCGCGCGCGGCCGCAACGACAAGACGATGGTCGAGCGCCTCTCCGCCGAGCTTCTCGACGCTTCCAACAACCGCGGCAACGCGGTGAAGAAGCGCGAAGACACGCACCGGATGGCCGAAGCCAACCGCGCCTTCTCGCATTACCGCTGGTAAAGCGAACAGAATTCCAAGGACTGAGCAGATGCCCCGCAGCCATCCGATCGAAGACTACCGAAATTTCGGTATCATGGCGCATATCGACGCCGGCAAGACCACGACGACGGAGCGCATTCTCTATTATTCCGGCAAGAGCCACAAAATCGGCGAAGTGCACGAAGGCGCTGCGACGATGGACTGGATGGAGCAGGAGCAGGAACGCGGCATCACGATCACGTCGGCCGCCACGACGACCTTCTGGAACGGCAAGCGCCTGAACATCATCGACACGCCCGGGCACGTCGACTTCACCATCGAAGTCGAGCGTTCGCTGCGCGTGCTCGACGGCGCCGTCTGCGTTCTCGACGGCAACCAGGGCGTTGAGCCGCAGACGGAAACCGTCTGGCGCCAGGCCGACAAGTACAATGTTCCGCGCATCGTGTTCGTCAACAAGATGGACAAGATAGGCGCCGACTTCTTCCGCTGCGTCTCCGACATCGTGACCCGCGTCGGCGGCCGTCCGGTCTGCATGCAGCTGCCGATCGGTTCGGAGTCGAACTTCAAGGGCATCATCGATCTCGTCCGCATGAAGGCGGTCGTCTGGGAAGACGAAGGCCTCGGCGCGAAGTATCATGACGAAGAAATCCCGGCCGAGCTGCTCGAGCAGGCCAAGGAATATCGCCTCAAGCTGATCGAAGCCGCCGTCGAACTCGACGACGACGTGATGTCTGCTTATCTCGACGGCCAGGAGCCGGACGAGGAGACGATCAAGCGTCTCGTGCGCAAGGCCGTGCGCGGCATCGTCTTCCATCCCGTGTTCTGCGGCTCGGCCTTCAAGAACAAGGGCGTTCAGCCGCTGCTCGACGCCGTCGTCGATCTGCTGCCGTGCCCGACCGATCGCGAAGCGATCAAGGGCGAGGACATGGACACCGGCGAAGCCGTCGTGCGCCAGCCGGTCGACACCGACCCCTTCTCGCTGCTCGCCTTCAAGATCATGGACGACCCGTTCGTCGGCACGATCACCTTCTGCCGTATCTATTCGGGCTCGGTGACCTCGGGCACGACCGTCCTGAATTCCACGAAGGACAAGAAAGAGCGCGTCGGCCGCATGCTGCTGATGCACGCCAACGACCGTGAAGACGTCAAGGAGGCCTATGCCGGCGACATCGTCGCGCTGGCCGGCCTCAAGGACACCCGCACCGGCGACACGCTGTGCGATCCGCTGAAGCCCGTCATCCTCGAGCGCATGGAATTCCCTGATCCGGTCATCGAGATCGCGATCGAGCCGAAGTCCAAGGCCGACCAGGAAAAGCTCGGCGTCGCTCTCTCGAAGCTGGCTGCGGAGGATCCGTCCTTCCGCGTGTCGACCGATCACGAGAGCGGCCAGACCATCCTCAAGGGCATGGGCGAACTGCATCTCGACATCAAGGTCGACATTCTCAAGCGCACCTACAAGGTCGATGCCAATATCGGCGCGCCGCAGGTCGCCTATCGCGAGAAGCTGACCAAGCGCACCGAGATCGACTACACCCACAAGAAGCAGACGGGCGGCACCGGCCAGTTCGCGCGCGTCAAGATCGTGTTCGAGCCGAATGAAGTCGGCGCGGGCAATGTCTTCGAAAGCTCGATCATCGGCGGCGCCGTGCCGAAGGAATACGTGCCCGGCGTCGACAAGGGCATCAAGTCGGTGACGGGTTCGGGCATTCTCGCCGGCTTCCCGGTTGTCGACATGAAGGCGACCCTGATCGACGGCGCGTTCCACGACGTCGACTCCTCGGTCCTGGCGTTCGAAATCGCTTCGCGCGCCGCGACTCGCGAAGCGCTGCAGAAGGGCGGTTCCGTCCTCCTCGAGCCGATCATGAAGGTCGAGGTGGTGACGCCTGAGGAATACACGGGTTCGGTCATCGGCGATCTCAACTCCCGCCGCGGACAGATCCAGGGACAGGACATGCGCGGCAACGCGGTCGTCATCAATGCGATGGTGCCGCTCGCCAACATGTTCGGCTACGTGAACCAGCTGCGCTCCTTCTCGCAGGGCCGCGCCGTCTTCACGATGCAATTCGATCACTACGAGCAAGTGCCGGCGGCTGAAGCCGCCAAGGTCCAGGCGAAGTACGCCTGAGCCAAGTGCTGAAACCATTCTGACGTTTGGAAGGAGCCTGCTATGGGCAAGGAAAAGTTCGAACGCAATAAGCCGCATTGCAACATCGGCACGATTGGTCACGTCGACCATGGCAAGACGTCTCTGACGGCGGCGATCACGAAGGTTCTGGCCGAGACGGGCGGGGCGACGTTCACGGCTTACGACCAGATCGACAAGGCGCCGGAAGAGAAGGCGCGCGGCATCACGATCTCGACGGCGCACGTCGAGTACGAGACGAAGGCCCGCCACTACGCGCACGTCGACTGCCCC
>Ga0209023_10003856_pt1 | contig 17566 bp, 16 predicted proteins | sample LakOneMetagenome_FD_187468 | JGI IMG/M metagenome (GOLD analysis project Ga0209023, IMG submission 187468) | Freshwater and sediment microbial communities from Lake Erie, Canada (SPAdes) (version 2) | ecosystem: Environmental > Aquatic > Freshwater > Lentic | place: Lake Erie, Canada... | reverse complement strand
TCGGTGGGCGCTACGGCGCCCACCGAACCCGACCCGGTCAGGAGGGTCCGTCGAGCCTTCGTGCTCGAAGTTCGTGACCGCGGGAGGTCAGGCATCGCCCGGTTTCCAGGTTCCAATCCCAGCCGTGCAGGTTGCACGTCAGCTTATTACCTTCCACCACACCGAATTTCGACAGATCAGCCTTGAGGTGCGGGCATCGGCGCTGCACCTCCCAGCCGTCGATGACGATGCTGGCGCTGTCGTCGTGCGCCTCGGCGTAGTAGCCCTCGGCGTACGCGATTCGCTCGGCTGTGAGGCATTTGAAGAACGTGTAGAGGAACTCGTTGTACCCGCCGACGCGGCGCGCCTTGAAGCGCGTGGACAGGAAGATGCTGTTGACCCAGTCCGGTTCGTCGTCACGTACCGCGGTCCGGACGAGGGACGCGTCGATATCGAGTTCGTAACGGAACTTCTCGTTGCTGATCGGTTCGCGCACGATGCGTTTGGGAAAGTCAACGACTATGTCCTCGGTGCCCAGTCTGAGCACGACCGGATACCCGATACCGTCGCAAACGAGTGGTGACAACTCCATAAGCGGCTCGAACTTCGAGCGCAGCGGCGCGAGGAGTGACGGTCCTTCCGTCGGCGCCCAGGCGGCCTTCTCGGCGGCGATCACTGGGGCCTGCCGCTCGGCGTAGGCCTCGATGTAGGCGGCCTTCCCTGTGGTGAAGATCGCCTCGGCCTCGGCCGTGGGAATCGGATGTTCCAGTGACACCAGTGAGGACCCTGAGAACGTGGCCTCTGTGCCCGGAATCATCAGCAGTCCGTTGTCGAGACCGTGCTGCCGCATCTGGTCGATGAAGACCACCTGGTCGGGGAAGATGTTGGCCGGATCGTCGTACACGTCGTTGAGTGGTCGCAGCGAGTCGTCGAGGAAGCACGGGGGTCCGGCGCTCGGCACGACCCACGCCGGCTCGACCTGGTTGATGTACTGACGGCAGCGGTCCATCTGGCGCTGCCGCTTCTGAATCGCGAACGCGTCCTTGGCCCGCTGCGGCATGTCGTAGACCATCGGATACCAGATGGCGCCCGAGTACTGCACCATGAACACGTCGACGGGGCCGAACTCCTCATCCAGCACGTCAAGGTCGACAGGCCGCGAATCGTTCATGTTGAACGCCACGGTCCGTCCGTCGGACACGACCAGACCCGAATCGCCGATCGGACCGTCCGCCGGTGCCCGCAAGGCGATGATCATGATCTCGAGGTCGCCGTCGGGAGCCGGGATCCGGTACTTCGTCGAGTCGTCGGTCTCGAGGAACTTCGTGAACCCGAGCCTCTCGAGTTCGTGCTTGAGGTCGGGCACCGGATAGTCGGGGAGCAGGACCGTGGTGTCCTTGCTGACGTTCTCGACCAGATTGCGGGGATCGAAGTGGTCCTTGTGGAGGTGCGAGACGTACAGGTAGTCGCATGCTCCGAGGTGCTTCCAATCCAACTGCGAGTTGTCGGGGAAGGGGAACCACGATGCGTAGTAGGCCGGATTCACCCAGGGGTCGCACAGGATGGTGGCGCCGTTTGCCTCGATATAGAAACCGGCGTGCCCGACACTTGTGACCTTCACGCAAACCACGGTAGCGCGGCGGAGACGCAGTTCACCACGTGCTAACGGTCACGTTGCGGCCATGCCCGACGACGCAGACTTCGTTGTCCAGGTTGTACAGCCTTCGCGCTAGCCGCCGGTACTTGACGAGCGCAACGGTGGTGTCCGACATCCGCAGCGGCGGTGGCGGCACCATGGGCAGCACCGATTCAGCGAGGAGCCTCAGCGAGCTGGCGGAGTTGGCGCCGTCGGATCCGGCCTCCACGAGGCGATCGGGGGACGTGCTCGTAATGGCGGGATTTGCGACGTCAGTGGTGACTGTGTGGACACCGCTGTTGATCGTCGACTCGATCAGCTCGGCGACCAGGCGGTGGTCCGCTGCATCGAAGGCCATAGATAAAGCCAGACGCGCTGCGTAGGCCGTCGTCGCCGTCCACGCGATCCTGTCCACCGACGTGGCGAACTGAAAGCGGGCAGCGTCGAGCTTCATGGTGGCGGGAATCAGTTCCTCGAGCAACCGTGTTTGCGATGCGGCGCCGCCGAGGTCGTCGCCCACCAGCGCCTCGGCGAGGTGCACCGTGCATCGCGCCGCCCACTCGTCGAGCTCCAACTGACGGTAAAGACGGCGTGCGTTCCGAAGTTCGCGGATGGCGTCGTGCCTGCGCGGCGGAGTCCACTTCGTGTAGAGGCCGCCAAGGCTGAGCATGCACCGGGCGGCGTTGGCCAGCTGGCCCGGTGTGGACAGACACGTCGCTCTAGCAGAGAGGTACGCGGCCTCTGCGTCGTCATATGCGCCGCTGGATTGGAGGTGGGCTCCGATGTTCAGCGTGCAGAGCGCGGCGACGTCTGGGCGTCGACCCGCGAGCAGGTGGCGTGCGCTGCGAAGGGTCTCCATCGCCTCGTCGGTCGTATGGAGGGACGACGCGCTGTACGCGATTCCGAGGTTCATGAGGCAAATGGCCTGATTGAGTTCGTCGTCGAGCGACGCATAGATCTGTGCTGCCGCCTGATAGGCATCTGCGGCGTCGTCGTGACGACCGATGTGCGTGAAGACGGTGCCCAGGTTGTTGTGACAGCTGGCCTGTAGATCCTCCTGCTCGGCTGCCGCCATGGCGCGTGCCAGGGCGGCGCGCGCTGCGGCGTACCGGCCGGAAGCGCTCAGCACGGCCCCGGTTTCGATCTCGATTTCGGTTAGAAGGCGAAGCTGGCCCGAATGGCTTGCGGCGGTGTGCGCGCGCCCCAGCAACTCAAGTGCAGTTCGATATCGACCGGTGTGCGAGTGGACGAAGGCCAACGCCATGGCGCACCGTCCCACGTCTTTGTCCTTGGCGTGCATGTGGAGGTAGGCGTTCAGCGCCGAGGTCAGCCTGGCCTCGGCTTCCTGATGGTCTCCGGCGAGGAAGGCGGCGCGACCCATCCCCTCGTCGCAATGGGCGGCGTGGCGCGCCGTAACGCCGAGGTTCTTGACTGCCCTGAATGCACGAGTGGCACCGTCGAGGTCCCCCGAATCGGTGAGCGCTTCCGCTAGCCGCAGCCCCTCTGTCGCGGCCCTGACGTTTTGTCCGAGCGTGAGGTAGGCGTCCCTCGCCTTGCGGAAAGCGATTGCGGCCTTGCGGAATTCGCCGCTTGACGCAAGCTGCGCACCGACGCGGTGCTGGTCCTCGGCAAGGCCGATCGCGGTGTCTTCAGGTGAAATAGTTCATCACCCCAGGAACACGGATTCGTCATATCGCCCGCACCGGATCACCATTCCCGCAGCGCGCGCAAGATGGGCAGCTTGTTGCGAGGTACGTACCTCTGGAGCGGCCATCGGATCGATGGTCATCCTCGCTCGTTGACGCCCACGACGTAGGTCGAGCCACGAACTGTAGTTGTTGCTCGGTGCGCTGCCGCTGCGCTCTCCGAGGAGCGTGAAGGGCTCTCGCCGGCCGAGGTTGTCCAAGATCCCGGCGTTGTGGCCTTCGGCCGCAAGCGCGTCCGAGCAGGCAACCGTGTTGAGGCGTCCGTCTACGGGTTCCACGAGGTAGTCGGGGACGTCGCGCCTCAAGGTCCGAAGCCCGCGCGTCGGCCGACGGTACGGTATCGAGGTATCGCCGAGGAATGACCACAAGAGCACGTTGCGGGTCAGATCCATGCGGTTTGTAACGGTGAGGCTCGGCAGTTCAGCCTTCGACCCGTCGGTCTCGACGATATTGGCGTAGAGCACCGGTACGTCGTTCAGCCGGTCTGGATGCTCGACGCCGCAGAGCATCTCGACGAGTGTGCTGAGCAGGACCGCCCTCAAGTGCATGATGCGTGCGGTGGTGAGCCATGACGTCGTTGCGAGTGTCCCCTCGTCCGGATCGGGAGTCGCCGCCAGATCTCGTTGGCGCTGCAAACGCTCAAGGAGCACACATGAGCGCCTACCGGCTTCCGCGCCTGCGCGTGCGAGAACACGCATAGGTCCAAGTTCGAGGCGTTTGTGGATCGTCGACGTCGGTGGGTGACCCAACAGGTGGAGTTTGCGTTTCGCAGGATTCGACTCGACCAGACCGGCTTCGACACTACGGATGAGCTGACCGCACTCCTGCAAGTAGAGCTGCTGGCGTGCCTCGAGTCGCAGTTGTCGCGACTGACCGGCAGGATGGTTGTTGTTCAACGCGGTCTGCGCAAGGTGCATCTGATAGAACGCGCCGGTGTACCGGTCGAGCTTGCTGGATGCCATCGATATCGTGCGGACGAGCAGCGCGTGAAAGCAGGCGACGTCCGGAGCATCGCGGATGTGATCGGAGAGCTGAGCGATGGCGGGTTTAAGCAAGTCGATGAGCTGTGCCGGGGGAAGGTCGCTCGCGAGCGTAGTAGCGACGATGTGCAGCGCCTGCGCCTGGCACGCCCGCTCCTGAGAGGACGCAGTGTCGAACAAAATAGAACTAACGACGCGGAGCGCGAACGCTTCTCGCTTCTCCTTCGTCTGGGTCCGAGTCTCGTAGGCGAGGTGTGGCAGGTCCTGGTGGTCGTCGATTTCGAGCCGCGGGAACCGCTGCATGTATGCGGGCTGCAAGTACACCTGGTGGCTCTCACGGGTAGTCAACGCGCTCACACCTCGGGAATTCCAGCAGCCGGAGGTTGCTAGCCTACATGTCGATGGGTCGACCGGCGGCCCAGCGCAGAAGGTATTCACGATGAAATTGCCGCTGGAACCACTTGGGGCGTACGTGCTCGCCGAGCGCTTGCAGACTGACAGCGCGACTCAGCTCGTGTTGCCGCAGGAGTTAAAGTCGCCATACTTGGCGCATGTATGTGCAGTTGGCCCTCTGGTGGACCACGTCGAGAGGGGCGACCGCATCGTCTTTAAGGAAAAATCCGAACTTGAGGTGTACCTGGAGGCCAAGACGTACATCCTCGTGCGCGAAGCCGACATCATTGCACGATTAACCCGCTGACGCGGTCGCCAACCACTCCGGAGCCGGGTCATCGAACGAGCAGTTCACCAGGTCGCACTCGGGACCGAGACGCACGTCGAACGCACGCTCGACCCCTTCGCGGATATGCGAGGCGAACGCCATCACCTCACCAGTCGTTGCGCCGCCCCGATTGGTAATGGCCAGTGCGTGCTTGGTCGATAGCCGGACTCGGCCGCGGCCCCACTGAGCGCCGTAGCCTGGCGCAAACCCGGCGTGATCGATGAGCCAGGCTGCGGGCAGCTTAACGCCGGCGACATCCGGATAGGTCGGGCAGTCCCGGGCCTTCTCGGGTACCGATGGCAGCACCGGGTTGATGAAGAAGGATCCAACACTCCACGTGTCGTGATTCTCCGAGTCCAGCAGCATCGCGCGTTCACGTCGCATTTCGAGTACTGCGCGGCGCACCTCGGCAGTCGGCGCAACATCGCCAATACCGCGACCGAGTCGGTGGGCTAGCCCCGCATACGCCAAGGGACGTGATGTCGACGTTGACTCCAGCGCGAACTCCACATTCAAGATCACGTACCGGTCGGTGTGCTTAAAGATCGACTGACGATGACTGCCGAACCCGCACCGGTCGCCGGCAATGGTGATCACCTCACCTACTGAGCGGTCGTACGCGGTGACCGACCGTAGAAACTGCGAAACCAACGCGCCGTAGGCACCCACATTCTGCACTGGCGTCCCCCCGGTTGAGCCGGGCACGCCGGACAACGGCTCCAGACCACCGAGACCGGCCGCCAGCGACTGCGCCACGACATCGTCCCAGTGAACCCCGGCATCTGCCGTTACGGTATCGCCGTCGATATCCAGCCCGGCGGTCTTCACGTGTACGGCGACACCGTCGAATCCCTGGTCGCCGACCACGAGATTCGAACCTTCACCGAACACCAGGACGGGTGTGCCGTCGGCGTCTGCCGCAGAAACGGCGTCGACCAGATCAGCGGTCGTCGCGGCAACGACGTACTGGGCCGCGTCGCCACCCAGCCGCATCGTCGTCAGTTCCGCGAAGCTCCTGCGCACACGCCAACGGTACCGCCGCATCCAGAACCGCCTTCTCCGGCATCTCTGCCCTGGAGTGTGGGGAATCGCTGCCTCGGTCGTCAGAACAACGACGACCGAGGAGGTCCCTTTGAACGAGATGCCGGCGATGGAGTTCGAACCAGCCCCCCGTGAGCAACTTTCTTTCGCGGCGCTGCGTCGACACAATGACGAGCGGGCGGCGGTGCTGCGCCGTGACGTACCGGTGCTACTCGGGCGCATGCTCGCCGAAGTGCCAGGCGCAGTATTCGAACTGACGGTGCGGACCGCGTCCGACGGCGTGGTTGATGTCGCTCTGGCGGTCGAAGCAGGCGCGATGACGGCGCCGCTGCTCGCAGAAGCCGCGTCGGCGCTGGGCCAGGTCGCCGAGTTGCGAGGAAACGGTTGTGCATCCGAATCGGCGCTTTGGCCGGTGGTCGCGTGCGCGCCCGGCGCACGCATCGGCTTCGGAGATCTGCCGGACCGTTCTCGGATCGCTCATCGGCTGGTCGAGACATGCTCAGCCGACTACGTCGACCTGGTCGCATTACACGCCGGCGCGGGTGTCCGGGTGCGTATGCGTGCAGCCGAGCGGTCGAGGACCGCCGGGCAGAGCTGGGAGATTGACGTCGCCGTGCTTACGGAGGGGACGCCTGTGCCGCTTCGCCTCCGGGCCGAATTGCGCGGGCAGCTGAGGGGGTTTGAGATCGCTACGGATTCGGATGTCGAACCTGCGTTACTAGAGGTCACAGCGGCACAACTGCCGTCTGTGTTCGCTATCCCGGTCGCTGGCGAAGAACCTTTGCCAGGGGTGTACCTCGGTGGGTCCGCGGCGATTCCGATACAGCCCAGTCGCGATGCCGACACCGACGGACGGTCGATCCGGCTGGGCGCGGCGGTCAGCACCGCAGGCAATCCGGTCGACGTCTTCATCGGTGGTGAGGAGCGGCTTCGTCATATTCATGTGGTCGGGCGCACGGGTACGGGCAAGTCGACCTTTCTCGCGGGTCTGGCACACGGCGTCGCGGCGGGCGAGGACGGCATGCTCGTGCTCGATCCGCACGGACAACTCGTCGACCGGATCGTTGCGGAACTGCCGGATAGTGCGTTGGCGCGAACGTGGCTGGTGCGGTGTGGTGACGTCGACAATCCGGTGCCATTGAACCCGCTCGCCGAAACCGATGTGATGCGCCGCGAGATCGCCGTCGATGACGTGTGCGAGATGTTCCAAACACTTTTCGACAAGAAGCACACGGGCATCGTCGGACCGCGATTTCGGGAGCGTGTCGCGATGGGACTGCGCGCATTGATCGCGGTGCACGGGCCGCGGGCAACGCTGCTGGACGTGCCGACCGCGCTGTCCGACGAGACGTTCATGCGCAAAGCGGTGAAGGTGGCGAGCGACGAGAGGCTTAAGGCGTGGCTCGCCAACGAGTCCGCGTGCCAGCGATCCAATGAGTACGGCGAACTCGTCGCGTGGGTGAACAGCAAGTTCGAGCCCTTCACCTCGACGAGGGCGATGCGGGCGATCCTCGGTAGCGGCGAGGACGCCATCGACCTCGCCGATGCTATGGATAACGGCCGTATCGTGCTGGTGGACCTTTCGAAGAGCGCGCTCGGAGAGTCCGCGACCCGGCTGCTCGGGTATCTCCATCTGAACCGAATCTGGATCTCGGCGCTGCGTCGGTCGGACGTCTCACGACCGTTCACCATCGTGGTCGATGAAGCCCAGTCGCTAGCGGCGGGAGCGTTGACATCGATGCTGTCGGAGGGGCGTAAGTTCGGCCTGTCAGTAGTGCTGGCACACCAGTACTTGGGTCAGCTTGACGAGGACGTCCGGCCCGCATTGGACGGCAACGTCGCGACCACTGTGGCCTTTCGAGGTGCCGTGGCCGACGGCGCTGAACTGCAGCGCCGATTTGGAGACCGGATCGGGGCGCCGACGCTGACGATGCTGCCGGATCTGTCGGCTGTGATCCTGCGTAGCGCCGCCGGGGTGCAGGCTGAACCGCACACCTTGGAGGTCGATCACAACGACCGCGTCATCGCGCGGATCGGTCCGCAATTGCGCGCCACGGTTGCCGCACTCGAAAGCCAACGCAACCGCGATCTGGTAGATCCATTCCGCGCCGATACGTCCGCTGCGGCCCAGTGTCGGTCGAAGGTGACCACAACGCCTGCGGTACCGGTGCCCGCCGCATCCAAGACGCCCGCATTCCTCGACGGGTGGCTGGCCACCCGTGCTGTAGCCGTTGACAGCGAGCAGTGAGAACACGGCTCGCGGGCTTCGTGGGGAATCGCTTGTTTTTGTGGCGTGCGGGGCTTCCGGCGTCGTTGGTTGGACGGATGGAGTGGGAAATGGTTGGTGTGGGGCGGTTGGTGGCGTGGTTGTCTTCGGCGGTGGTTGCGGTGGTTGCGGCGGCTGTGTTGGCCGCGGTGGCGGTGGGTGCGGCGGCGCCGTCGGAGGCGGCGACGGGTGGCTGCCGGGATGGTCGGTGCACGGTGTACTTCTCCAAGGCGGAGACGCGGGCATTGTCGGAGGGGCGGGCGCCGGCGTTGCCGGCGGCCGCGCCGTGGCAGATCAAGGCCTCGTATTTCGCGTTGGTGCAAGGGCATCGCTGGATTGCCGGTCAGTACGCGAATCGGGGGTGGTGTTCGGCGTTCCGGTTGTCGATCTATCCCTGGGAAGGGCAGGGCTACGACGGCTACCGCTGCTGAGGTGGCGGGGTTCGGTGGGTGCTGCGGCGCCCACCGAACCCCTCTTCACCAGGTTGGAATGCTGCCTCGGCGAGGGCCGATGGGCTCGTAGCGCTCGTCTGCCCGATCGTGGTATTGCGACAGCGCTTCTCGTGTCGGCGACAGCAGTAGGCGCGGTGGCGGTCTCATCGGCAGAATGGCCGCATCGACGAGTCGGGCCGGCCCGGCCGCTGCCGCATCGCCGAGACCATGCACCGAATACGGTTGGTGATCCGTGAACACTCCGACGTACGACGGCACGTCGGAACTGTGTGAGCCGGAATTGATCGTGGTCTCGACCAGTTCGGCGAGGAGTCGTTCGTCCTTCAACTCGGCGGCCCACTCGAAGAACTGCGGAAGCAGTCCCGTATGGCGGGTGCTCCAGGCTCGTCGGGTGGGTTCATCGGAGAACTGGAAGCGTTGAGCATCGATGAACAGCAACGCGGGTAGCCCGGTTTCGATCGCGGCTGTGATCGCCTTATGGTAGCGGTGCGGGTTCACATGTGAATCGTTCTGTGCTGAACGGGTTCTCGCAATGCACCACAGCCAGTCCGCTGTCGCCGCGGGGTGGTAGCGACGTTGGTCGGTCAGTTCGGCATTGGCCTGCGACAGCCAGGACATCGCCTCGTCGGGTCGACCGAGGGCGATCAGAGTGACACCCATGTTGATCCGGATCGACGGGACGTGATCCGGTGCGTCGGTGCTGAAGACGTCGAGGCAGTGCTGCAGCAGGCTGACCGCCGCCTCCGCCCGGTGTGTGAAGAGATAGACTTCACTGAGCCCAGAGAGTGCATAAGCCGCCGACAGCTGATCGCCCGATTGGCTGTGCAGGTCGTGCGAGAGAACGAAAAGTTCCTCCGCTTCCGCCCAATTCATCTGCTGTCGGTGGATATCCCCTAACGCATTCATGCACTCCGCCAGCCCTGAATCCGACCCTGTGGACCGAAAGATGGTGCTGGCCAACAGTGTCCATCGAATGGCATCATCGTGCCTGCCGACACGATCGAGCACGGCGCCGAGTTCGTAGGCCGACCTTGCTACTCCGGTGTCGTCGTGGCACTGCTCGAAGAGTGTGACGGTCCGCCTGAGAACCTGTTCGGCGTCCGCTAGTCTTCCACTTGCTCGGCACGTCGAGCCCAGGAGCAGTCCGGTCGCGGCGGCTTGAGCCGACAGTCCCAGGGCGGTGTACTCGTCGCACGAACGGGTGAACGCGTCGACGGCCTCCCGGTAGCGATGCAGCGATGTGTGCACGACACCCAGATCTCGAAGCGACTCGGCCGCGCCGGTATCGAATCGATTCGAGGCGAACAGGTCTGCGGCTTCAGCGAGTTGGTCGCCGGCTTCGGCCAGATCCGTCTGGAGGAGAAGCAGTCCGAGTGACCGCGCACTGACCGCTCGCATCGGGTCGTTGGCGCACTCCTCGTACATCGACTTGGCGGCCCGCAGTGTGCTCACCGCTCGTCGGTGCTGTCCGGATCCGGCGTACAGACACGCCAATGAGAACGTGCAGTCCGCGGCGCGGTCGTCGAGACCGACCCTAAGGTAGAGGCTTCGCGCAGCCTCGAAGCTCGCTACGGCGCCGCTGTGGTCGCCCAGACGTTGCCGCACGATCGCGAGCCGTCGCCGACACTCGGCCACTCGTTCGCCCGAATCCTCCCCCGCAGCGTCGTGCTTCCGAGCTGCATCGTCGAGATATTCGGCGGCTGCCGAGTACTGGCCCGCCACTGCGAGCTTCACCCCGACGTCCTCGGTGCACATCGCGACGAACACCGGTTTCGCGTTGTCGTGGAACCAGTCTCGAGCCGAGAGGAGATGATCGACCGCAACGGCGACCCGAGTGCTTTCCGTTATCGCGTGCGCGATCGTGATTCGAGTCCTCGCCACCTCGGCATCGAGTCCGGCGGCGGTGAACGCGTCGAGCACGGGAACGAGTACGTCCTCGGTCAACGCGGCCCTGCCGAGCGATTCCCGGTGAACGTGGGCGACGCACGGCCAACGCGACTGCTCCCAGATACCGTAAGCCAGCACCATCGGATCGACGTCGCGAAGCCGGTCCCCTGGAAGGTTAAGAATGACCGTTCGCGTGGCGTCGACCACGGCGGCATGCACGTTGGCCGCGTAGTCGGCTAACAGAGCGTCGGATGCGTTGGGACACAGAGCCTTGAGTTCGTCCCGGACGTCGAAGTCCTGGAACTCGGGTGCGCGAGCAGTGACAACGTACAGAATCCGCCGCGAGCACAGCGCCACCTCCTCGGTCTGGTCGAGATCGTCGTAAAGTGCTCGGGCACTGACCAGTTCACCTTCGGCGTCAATCAATCGGCCCGAAAGCAGATGGGTGTGTGCGAGGTCGAAGAGGGCCGCAGCGGTTAGCTCGCGATTGCCGGTGTCGACGGCCTGCTGGTGCGCGTCGCGGATCACCTCCTCGGACTCGCCGAACCGGCTGGCGACTCCCAGCGCCTGACCCAGATACAGCGTGCACTCGGCGGCCCGAGTGCGTTGGCCGAGACTTGTCCACAGGTGCCGCGCTCGTTCGTAGGCCGCTATGGCGGGATCGGGCGCACCGGCTTCCAGACGCAGATTGCCCAATCGGGTGGCGCACTCCGCCGCACGGTCGTGCGATGCGACCGCTATGAGTGGCTCCAGCGCGTTCGCGAACTCGCGGATTGCATCGTCGTCTTGGTCGGCTTCCTCGTAGGTGGCCGCTAGATGGAAACGACACTCGGCCAACTGCGCTGCAGTGGAACGTATTTCGAAGATTCGCGCGGCAGCGAGATAGCACTGCACAGATTCGATGTGGTCCAGCGTCGGGCGGAGAACGCTGGCCAGGGCCATGAGACATTCGGCCTCGGCGGCTTCGTCGTCCAACTCGCGGAAGCGTTGACATGCGAGGCGAAGGCAGCGCTGCGCTTCTTCGTATCGTCCCAACCGATCGTATGCGGCCCCCTGATTCTGCAGACAGCGCGTGGCCCCTACCGCGTCGCCTGCTGCGAGGTACAGCTCCTGCGCTCGCCGAAACGACGTCGCGGCCGCGGGATAGTCCTCCGCTTCGAAACGATCGACACCCTCGGCGTCGTGAGCACGGGCGCGGTCGACGAGGTCCTGCCGCGGGGCGCCGTCGGAGCCGTCACTCGTCACGACATGGATCGTCCCAGGCGCGAGCCGAGCCGTCGCCCGTTTCCGGTGGGGGATCGCTGTGGCGGGTGGCGTGCGGGGCTTCCGGCGCTGTCGTTGTGGTGTGAAGGAATGGGTTGTGGTGTGAAGGAAAGGAGTGGGAAATGGTTGGTGTGGTGCGTGTGGGTGTGGGTCGGTTAACGGTGTGGGCGAGTGCGGTGGTTGTGGCGGTTGTGGCGGTTGCGGTGGTGACCGGTGTGGGGTTGTGGTCGGCGGGGTGTCTGGGCGGCGACGGGTGGGTGTCGGGATAGTCGGTGCACGGTGTGCTTCTCCAAGGCGGAGACGCGGGCATTGTCGGAGGGGCGGGCGCCGGCGTTGCCGGCGGCGGCGCCGTGGCAGATCAAGGCCTCGTATTTCGCGTTGGTGCAAGGGCATCGCTGGATTGCCGGTCAGTACGCGAATCGGGGGTGGTGTTCGGCGTTCCGCTTGTCGATCTATCCCGGGAAGGGCAGGGCTACGACGGCTACCGCTGCTGACATTGTGCGGCCGGGTTCGGTGCGACATAGCCGTCGGCCGAACGCGTCTACCGTATGTGGAAAAGCCAGTGCGTGGCCTTCTAAACCCGAATTTCGCCCGAACAGTCGGAGGCTGACCGCTTTGACATTCGCTACTGGGAGCGGTTGAGGAGTCTGACCGCGCCGTCAATCGACTCCTGGATAACTTTCTGCTTGTCGCTGTCGGGAAAGTCCGTTCGAGAGTTCAGCCCGTCGATGATCGCCGTCGACCAGCTACTACCGTCGCGTGGCGGTCTGCCGTACGTCTCAAAGAACAGTTCGACGTCCCACTCGTTGGATACCTGAGTCAGATATCGCTGAACTGCGATGACCAGCACTTCACCGAGCGCGCCGTCAGCACGATTCAGCGAGACTTGATCGTCTGGCAACCCAGCGGCCCGGCGAACAGCCTGCGCCTCGTTCAAAAAGGTCTCCCTTGCGAATGCTATCGAATCGATCGTTGCGCTCGGGTGCTGCCATGGTCAAGTGGGTTCGGCGATGTGATTGACCGTGCGGCTGCTCAGCGCATCTGTGTTGGACGCTGTAGGTCCCGATAGAAGCGGCGACCACGGCTCAAAGCAACGACTCGAGGGTGACGTCGCGATGTCCTGTCAGGGAGTTGGGCAGTTGCCGCAGCGGTGGAGCAATCGCCGGGGACGTGCCCGTACATTGTGGGCCATGACGATCGTTGATCTCGAGTGCATTGCGAAGGCTGCCGCGAAGGATTGGCGGCAAGTGTGCTGAAGCAAACCCAGCAGCTGACTGCCGCGGAGGGATCGACCCCGGCGGAGAGAGCAGACCACGTTTTCGACTTCGCCGCTGCGTGGCTCTTCAGCCAAGCGATGGCGGACCTTCTCGCCCTTTTTGACGAGGAGATGCCACCGAACTCGACCCAGCCCGACGACCCCATTACGTCCGGCGGCTGGCTTCATCTCAACGAGGAGTTGCCACGCTGGCTCGAGCAGATTGTCGACAACACACAGCCGGTCAGTGTGGGCCCCACACGTGAAAACGTAGACATCCTCCGAAGGACATTGGCGCTTGAGCGGCAGGTCGCAGAGCACTTCAACTTCCGCGGCGGCCAAGGCGGCCAGTACCGAGAGAGAGCACAAGCGTCTGCGGCCACGTTTGATAACGCCCTGCGTGGCGACATAATCGACTGCTCACGTCGACTAGGGCTAGTTAACCCAGAAGCACCACGACACAGCAGTTACGACATGACCCTGGTGCTGGGCGGCGGCTACAAGTCGCCCCAGCTCCGTTCTCAGCTTGCCGCGGACCTGGCGGCCAGTGGAACGGAACTCGGGCGGTTGTACTTTCTCGGCAGTCCCAGGTTTCTGATAGACGAGCCTCCCGAGGCAGCAGAGGTCGCATACTACGCCGAGCAGGCACGAGACGAATTCGACCTTATGGCGGCGGCAGCGCACCGGGCATTCGGATTGACAGTGAGTACGCCGATGTACCTTTGCGGCTGCAGATCAGCAGACGATCTCTGTCCGACGTGGCTGGATTCACATTTGGACGATTCAACCGACACGCCACCGGAATATACCCATGAGCGCAAGGCGGATTTGACTGATTCCCAACGGATTAATCAAGGTGCGGTGCTGTCCGCGAGTACTCACCGGCCACCGTATCGTCCTGACACCACTGACACGTTCGCACTCTGGACGCGGGTAGCAAATCCACGTATTGGACAACGTGCGCTTGTTGTCACCACTCAGGTGTTCGTCCCGTTCCAGACCTTTGACGGGATCAAGCGGCTCTACCTTGACCACGGAGTCGAGGTCGACGCGGTCGGCTTTGGTGCGGACTGGGGAGACAGGCCCCTTACGGCTGAATACGTGCTCCAGGAGACACTTTCAGCGATCCGGTCCGCGAGAAGAATGCTTGTCTATGCTTGCGACATACTTCGCGCGGGCTAGGGGATGTGACGCCCTCGGCCACGGTCGAGTTGCGTGGATGCCCACGAGCTTGCAGCCCCGCTTCGTCTCGCAGCGCTTATACGCTGCAGCCTTCGCAGAACTGGCGTCGGTGTGAGGTTGGAGCTTCTTCACGGGGAAGCGTCGAGAGAACTTTGGTCCGCCAGTCTTCGATATCGCGCAGGCTCCCAGCAGCGAGTCGAAGTGCCATACGTTGAGAAGTTCGTCGCCTAGGCGACTCGAACGACGTGATCCAGGCGCTCTGCCATGCCGAGCCAGGATCGATGAAAAGTGAATCGGTACTGTTGAATCGACTTCGATCGGCCGCGTCGTGGACCACGAACTCAAGCACGTTATCGACACCCACAAGGTGCGGCGTCCCCATGCACGAGCGCCAGCCGATCCAAGGCATCGACCATGCCATCGGCGTCGACGCCGCGACCCATCTCAACCGCTAGCTAGCTAGCGCTTCAAGGGTGAACTCGTCTATCACGTTCAACACTTCTGATGTGCGGACACCGGCGGTCGTGTCGAACTGAAAGTCCCTCGCCCAGAGCGCATCGGACGAATCTCGGAGACATCGCACCCACGGCGGCCTGATGCCGGCGGGGGTACAGGGCCTGACCCAGCGATGCCACGTCGACTTCGCTATCTCCAGGTTGCGGTACGTCCGAGGGCAGCAATGCTCCCAGGAACCGGCCAGGAACTGTCCGAGGTGGGGGCGAGTCCGGTCGAGGTCGGCGCTGTTCAGGTTGGCTCCGCTTGACCGCCCGCCAGGTGCCTACGTTGAAGAAGAGATCGGGCTACATGACTAGCTTTTGTGGAGATGTTCCGACACTGGCACTTTCACGTTGCGGCCCACGCGCGCGCGACGTTAGGGCTCGCGATCGCTACGTCGGCCGAGAGCTTCCTCGTACCCGCTGTTCTCCGATAGATCAACCCTCCTGCGTGATGGACAGCCATTCGTCGAGAGTGATCCCAAATGCCTGCGCTTGGCAAAGTTCTGCGTCTCGGCGCACCGCGACACGCGGGTCGACCCATTCGATGAATTCACGCTCTGGGTGGCTGGCGTCGCGCATGTGGATGAAGTAGTCGTATCCGCCGTAACCATGCACTCGGTCGCGCTGTATGCGACGTGGCAGCGGGAGACGATAAAGTGCGGTGCCCTTCACCCCGACGTTCAGCAGTTCCGCAGCGGAGCGGTGAACGAGCTGGTCGAAGGTCATGTAGCTGAGTGCGATTGATCTTTGGTCGGCGTTTTCGAGTAGGGAAGCTTGGTTGAGAGAGAGCTCGCCTTTGATGATTTTGGTATACAGATTCTCGCTGAATCGCGTACCGCGCAGGAAGTAGTAACCGCTGCCGTCCGACCACTCAACGGCCATTTGTCCGTTGTCATTGTGGAGCACATTTGGCCGGTCCTCAAGTCGCCGCAGTGACGGCCTGGGAACGATGAGTACATCCTTATTCGCAGGGATCATCCAGCCTAGGCCATGTTTGCGGGCGGCGCGAATGGCGTGAGAGAAGCGCGCCCAATGTGCCGCGGAGACGACGGTATGGCTGAGGTACCACGAACTCGCTGCTCTTCTTGAGTTGTCGTTCGCCCATTCGATAAGCGATAGGTCGTAGACGATGCGTTCAACTGTTGTCCCGCGCATCCCGTTGTTCGAGCTCGGGAAGTCACTACCGCTGCGGCGACTGGCGATTGTTTTCCAACGCCGGTCGGGACCGATGCGGTCGATTATTTCGAAGGCCTTCTCGAGCTTGTAAACGACCCGGCAGCGCGATCGCGTGTAAATGTCACGCGCTCGACAGAAGTCAGCGACCAGTTCAGTGAGCGCATCGACGTCGAATTCCACTCGCTCGGCCTAATCGCGGACGAGGCGTACCGCCGGCCTTTTCTGTGGTACCCCGGGTTTGGGGGGGCTGACCGCAGGCTTCGTATCACGCACCGGCGCTTCATCGGGGATCGGAGGCATACTCCGAACATCGAATTCCGTCTTGCGGATGATCCGCCACACGCCGGCCGGAACCATAAGCTCCCGATGTTGCTGGTAGGACTTCCGGTGGCGAAGAGGGGTAGGAGCGTCGAGTGCAACGTAGAGCTCGCCGTTCGCCGCGGCCACCTGTGCAAACTCAACGTCGCCTTCAAGGACGTGATGGTGGCCGGATTCGCTGTGACCGACGATGCACTCTGCCGCCATCACTCGCGGACCGTCGGGCGCTGCAGGAACAGGAAGCAACAGTATTTCGCCGTGTCGAATCGGAGTGCGCATGGTCAATTCTCCTCCAGGCCACGATGATTCGGCCAGCATACGCGCTGGCCTTTGTCGAGTGTGCGCTTGAAGCGGCGCACTCACCCATCGTACGTGTGTTCGAGTATCGGCGATATAGGCTGATTGGACGACAGGGTCAAGCGTGGGCATCCGTGCAGGCAACTCTGCCAGCTTGGCCCGTGGGGTCGATACAGCAGGTGCACTGGCGAGTTAATATTTGATGTTCCTGCGGTAGCGGCGCTATGGCCGACCCCGACCGAGCGGAGAAGGTCAGCGGTGGAAGATCCGGACGTGATTCTGGTTGCTGCAGTGCGGTACCCGTGGGGCGAAGTCGTGACCGGTCGTCGGCATCGCAATGTCTATGAGGCAATGGCGCTGAAGGGTCTCACTAGTCGCGATGGATGCGATGAGGGATTCGTTGGCAAGACCGGAACCTTCTACACGCGTGAGCAAGCGACGCAGGTTGCAATTGCCGCGCGCCAAGCGCCTCGCGACCTCAGTGGTCCCCTCAACAGCGAGCATTTATGGCCGTTGACACCTGCCGAGAAGAACAAGTGGCGCGATGGCTGAGTTAATGCACTGAGTCTTCGAAACCTCACGATCGCGCACCTGGCAAGTGGTGGGGCTTTCCGAGTGGACGGTCACGGGAGATCGAAGCCTCCTGCATCATGCTCCGGCAAATCATTTAATGCTTGTGGCGAACATTGGTCACGATCGTGGGACAAACTCCCATGGTCAAGTCGTGAGATAGTTTGGAGCGCTGCAGTTTACCGATCCGCGATTGGTCATCAAGCGTGAGAAGTCACAGTTGCTGGGCGTCCGCCATTGCGTGTTCCATGTCGCCACCGTGATCTCCGCCGCGGATGGCGCTTCAGCTCCATCGATCACTTGCATCTCCCGCAGTTGTCGGCCACTTCAGCGTTACCCG
>Ga0209023_10003855_pt1 | contig 17573 bp, 15 predicted proteins | sample LakOneMetagenome_FD_187468 | JGI IMG/M metagenome (GOLD analysis project Ga0209023, IMG submission 187468) | Freshwater and sediment microbial communities from Lake Erie, Canada (SPAdes) (version 2) | ecosystem: Environmental > Aquatic > Freshwater > Lentic | place: Lake Erie, Canada... | reverse complement strand
CCTGTTCGACGGGCGCAATCCGTACATCGAGTCGATCGAGCGCAACCTGAAGTTCCTCGACCAGGTGCTGCGCAGCGAGAGCTGGCGCATGTTGCGCCGCAATCCGCCGCTGTATGCGGCGAGCCCCGACACGCTCGCCGAGGTGCGCGGGCAGATGCTGGGCTACTTCAAGCGGGCCTGGTTGCGCGACTGACTGCGCGCGCCGCCAGCGCCGCGGCGGGCGGCATGGCTACGGCCGCGACGTAACGCGCGTGGATGTCCGATAGCTGCCCCAGCACGATTTCCCTGCCGTCGAGCTCGACGCCATTGAGGGCATCGAACAGCAGGTTCGTCGTCAGTGCGTTCAGGGCGGGCAGCGCAACTGGAGCAAAGCTCAAGTGCCAGGGTTCGGGCTGCACGCCGCCGCGATCGCGGTCGTAGGGGCGGAAGAATCCATGCTCGTGCGCGTGGGCGTCGAGCCACTGCGACAGGCGCGCGTAGCGTCCGGCGGCGGCGTAGTCGGCCGACAGCAGTTCAACCCGCGCGCCGGGCTCGAGCGCTCGCCGATCGATGACGTCGCAGTCGCTCCCCCAGTGATGGCGGCTCGCGCCCGGGAGCGCCGACCACACCAGGATCGCCGCGACGCGCTGCGCTGCATCGAGCGCCGCGGCATCCAGCGGGCGGCTGTCGACGTCGAGCAATGGGCGCGTGCCGCGGAACTTGCCGTTCCAGATCGAGAGCTGCCGATCGAAATCGCGAAACCCGGAGACGGCCTGCAGGTCGATTCCGTCATCGGCCGCCGCGGCGCGCATCGCCCGCAGCGCTTCGGCGGCCTGGGGTTCGAGTTCGCATCCGAACTCGCCCATCGGCACCACATGGGTGCGGGCACGGCCGGTCAGCTCCAGCGGCGACAGGGGCGTGCCCGAAGGCCTGGAATTGGCGGTTTGGACGGCCATGGGGCATGATTCTAAGCTGCCGGAGAGGGGAGACGTGCGCAGCCTGCAGCTTTTAAGCCGCTTTGTGGCGACCCTTGCATTGGGCCTGGCGCTGGCCGGCTGGGTCGCCGTGGCGGTGCTGCACGACGCCGTGCCGGTTCCGCTGCTGTGGACGACCGGCCTGCTGACCCTCGGTGGGGCCTCCGCCGCGGCCTTGTGGTTCTGGAGTGAACGCCAGCGGCTACAGGGCGGAGTCGAGCAGCTGATCGGCGCGGTCGAGCGCCTGGGGCGCGGCGAATTCTCGCAGCCGATCCAGGGCGGCGTGAGCGGCCCGGTGGGCCGGCTGCAGGGCGCCTTCGAAAACATGCGCGTGGCGCTGTACGAAACCACGTACAGCCGCGACTACCTCAACAATGTATTGAACGGCATGAGCGACAGCGTGTTCGTCGTCGCGCCGGACGGCGAGATCCGCATCGTCAACGATGCCGCGCAACGCATGACCGGCTACTCGAGCGCGGAACTCGCCGGCATGCGCATCGGCTCGCTGCTGGCGGCGTCCGGCGAGGCCGGCGGCGATCCGCTGGCGCTTGCGCGCGAAACCGGCGAGACGGTGCTGCGCACGCGCGCCGGGCAGACGATCCCCGTTTCGTTCGTGGCCTCGACGGTCGAGAGCGTCGATGCGCAGTTCGCCGGCGAGATCTACGTGGCGCGCGACATCACCGAGCGCAAGCGCGCCGAACGGCGCATCCGTTATCTCGCGCGCTACGACGCGCTGACGAAGATCCCGAACCGGATGCAGTTCCAGCACCTGCTGCAGCAGGTGATCGCGCGCGCGCGCCGCGTGGGCTTAGGCGTCGCGCTGCTGTACATCGACATGGACCGCTTCAAGGAAGTGAACGACACCTTCGGCCACGCCTCGGGCGATCGCGTGCTCGAGGCGCTGACCGAGCGCCTGACGCGCGTGCTGAGCAGCGATGCGGTTCTCGGCAGGCTGGCGGGCGACGAGTTCGCGCTGTTCGTCGACGGCCTGAGCGCCGACGCGACCGTCGCCGGCGAACAGGTCTCGCAGCTCGCTCGCACCGTGCTCGATGCCGCCGGCGCGTCGTTCCACATCAACCAGCAGGAAGTGTTCCTGACCGTCAGCATCGGCGTCGCCTTCTGCCCGCGCGACGCCGACAACGTCATCGACCTGATCCGCAATGCCGACGCGGCCATGTACTACTCCAAGCAGAACGGCGGCAACACCTTCGCGTTCTATTCGCAGGAGATGAACGCGGCGGCGGTCGAGCGGCTGATGCTGAAGAGCAAGCTGCGCCGCGCCGTCGAGCGCGACGAATTCGTCGTGCACTACCAGCCGAAGATCGACCTGCGCGACGGGCGCATCATCGGCGCCGAGGCGTTGCTGCGGTGGCGATTGCCGGGGCACGGCGACATCCCGCCCTCGCAGTTCATCCCGATGGCCGAGGAAAACAACCTGATCAGCGCGATCGGCGAGTGGGTGCTCGAGCGTGTCTGCCTCGACCTGAACCTGTTGCGGAACGCGGTCGGCAATCCCGGGCGCATCGCGCTGAACCTGTCGCTGAAGCAGCTGCGCCACGCCGGGTTCCTGCTCAATTGCCGTTCGCTGTTCGAGCGGCATCACATTTCGCCGCAGAGCCTCGAGCTCGAGATCACCGAATCGACGTTGATGGCCGATCCGCGCCGCACCGTCGAGCTGCTGGGGCAGCTCGCCGGCATGGGCCTGCACCTGTCGATCGACGACTTCGGCACCGGCTATTCCTCGCTGTCGGCGCTGCAGCAGTTCCCGATCGGCACGCTGAAGATCGACCAGTCCTTCGTGCGCGACCTCGCCGACGATCCGGCGGATGCTACACTCGTGCGGACGATCATCGACATGGGGCATGGGCTGGGGTTGCAGGTCGTGGCGGAAGGGGTCGAGCGCGCCAACCAGGTGCTGCCACTGCGCATGTGGGGGTGTGACGTGGCCCAGGGCAGGCTGTTTGGCGAAGCGGTCGCGATCGAAGACCTGCTGCAGCAATTGCAGGCACAACAGTCCGGCCAGCCGGCATTCGGCTCGCTCATTGACGCGCAGCTCGGCGCCGTGCTGAGCGCATGACAATCAACGAGTGAAGAGACCCTAGACGATGCGGTACCGGGAGAACCGCGAACAGACCGCCGAGCTGCTGCGCATGGTGCTGCCGCTGATGTCGCGCCATGCCGCCGGTTTCCACCCGCTGAGCTACGCCGTCTGGTACGAATACGCCGCCGGCACGAACCAGCAGCTGAAAGCCGCCGTCGACGCGCGCATCGCGGCGAACGTGCGGCTCACCGATGCCGACATCGAGGAGCTGTACGACAAGCATGTCGCGATGCGCGACATCGAATCGTCGATGAAGGTGCGCGCCCGCATCCAGGAAGTGGTCGAGCAGGTCACCGAAACCACCGCGAAGGCCAGCCTCGAGGTGGGCCGCTACAACGACGGACTGACCGACTACCAGGAACGCCTGAAGCGCAACTTCGACAAGCAGGCCATTGCCGATATCGTCATGGGCCTCATGGGCGACACCGACCGCGTGCGCTCGCGCACGACGGACCTGCAGCAGAACCTCGAGGTCAATTCACGCGAGGCACGCCGGCTGCAAGGCGAGCTGGAGATCGCGCAGGGCCAGGCGCAGGTCGATCCGCTGACCGGGTTGCTCAACGGGCGCGGCCTCGAGCACCGCGTGCGCGACACCTATCCATCCGGTTTGCCGTCGGGTGCGTTGCTGCAACTGTCGATCGACCAGTTCGGCAACATCGGCGACAACGCGGGTCACGTGCTCGCCGATCGCGTGCTCGCGGCGATCGCACAGGTGATCGGCAACGGCGCCGGACAGGGCGCGTTGCTGGCGCGCGGCGGTGGCGAACATTACCTGCTGTTGCTGCCCGGCTGCAGCAGCGCCGAGGCGCTCGAGCAGGCCGAACGCATCCGCGCCAGCGTCGAGCGTTGCCGCGTGCGCCGCCATGACAGCGAAACCGCGGTCACGACCGTGACGGTGTCGATCGGCGCGGTCATGCTCAATGGGGGCGAGGCGTTGGCCGATGTGATCACGCGCGCCGAGCAGGCCACGGCTGCATCATCGCAGCAAGGCGGCAACCGCATCACGGTGGCGGCCGCCTGAAGGCGCGCGCCGCCGCGCAGCGTGCGGCGCGCCGGGCGCGGTCACCTCAGGCGGACGGTTTCCAGTCCCGCCGCAGCAGGCCATAGGCGTTGACGCTGCAGGGAGCCCCGCGCGTCATCCACCGCTCGCGCAGCAGGCCCTCGTGCACGAATCCGAGTTGCGTCAGAACGCGCGACGAACGCACATTGCGCGGATCGACCTCGGCTTCCAGGCGCCGCAACGACAATTCACCGAAGGCGCAGTCGATGAGCCGCCGCAAGGCTTCGTGCATGTAGCCCTGGCCCCAGTGCGCCCGGCCGAGCACATAGCCCAGTTCGGCGCGCGCACTCGCTTCGTCGTGGCGGAACAGCAGGCAGGTGCCGATGGCATTGCCGCTGCGCTTGTCGACCATGACGTATTGCAGCGAGCCGCTCGTGGCCTGCAGCGCATTCATGCGCGCGAACCAGGCGCGCGCATCCTCGATGCCGCGCCAGCTCGCGTACGGCAGGTACTGCGTCACGGCATCGTCGCCGTTCACGTCGAGGAGCGAGGGCAGGTCCGCTTCGGTCGCCAGGCGGACCAGCAGGCGCGGGGATTCCAGGTTGTTCGCGACCTTGAGCGGCATGTCGCGACCAAGGATACCCGACTCCGTTCAGGTCGCGGGCGGATCGTGCGTGATGCGCAGGCCCGGCACGTCGACGTGCGCGCACAGGCGCTGCAGGTCTTCCGGACTGATCGAACCCACGACATTGACGATCGTCAGCTCGCGCGGTTCGCTGGAAATCACCGCGAGGCCGGTGGTCCGGTCGTTCTCCATCGAGACGTAGACATCGACATTGTCGCGATCCTTGCCGCGCACCTGCGCCAGGCGGTTCCAGTTCGGGGCGCGCAGCTGCGCGCGCACGGCGTCGACATCGGCCTGCGAGTACGCGAAGTCACGGTCGAACTCGTAGCTGTGGACGGTGATGCTCTGGATGTTGGCGAGCACGCGCCGGGTCGCGGCGCCGTCCGGATCGCTGCTGTCGGCGAAATGGCTGGCGAAGTGCAGCAGCCAGGGCCCCACGGTCACGACCGTGCTCTCGCTCGCCTGCGACTCCAGTGCACGGAAATCCGGCAACGCCAGGCGGCCGCTGTCGGCCCATGCCATGCCGGAAACCATCAACGTGCCGACCAGCAACCCGATTCGCATCTTCATGGCCCTGCTCCCTTGGGGTCGGCAAACGCTGCCGCCATAGCCACTAGACGCGGCAGTGCGCAAAAAGATGCAGGCTTCTGAATCAATCGCTTGCAGGCGCGGTGTGCCGATCGAGCCCGGCCGCCTTGCGGCCCGCCCGCTCGAATCGGGGCGCCGCGCCCACCTGCAGGCGCGTGGCGAGGTCGACGCAGCGATCGAGCAGGGCGCGCGCGCCATCGTGCAGCGACTTGCTGTGCTGCACGTATTCGACGTTGCGTTCCATGTCTTCGGCCGTCCAGCCGCGGCTGTGCGCGATGTACGGGAACTGCGGGAACTGCAATCCCAGCTCCCCGAAGAACTGCAGCATCTGGCCGGCCACGGCCTGGATGTTGTCCTGCCCGCCGGTGATGATGAGGCCGGCCACCTTGTCCTTGAGCATGACGCGGTTGCGCAGCGTGATCTGGTTCTGCACCGTGTTGAGCCGCTCGGCCATCTTGAAGTACAGCGAACTGGCCGCGCCCCAGCGGATCGGCGTCGCCACCAGGATCACGTCCGCCCAGAACACGAGGTTTTCGTACACCTCCTGCATGCCGTCCTTCGCGTGCTGCTGCGAGATGCTGCAGGGCCAGGTGCAGGCGTAGGCGCTCTTGGAGTAGTAGCCCTCGCAGGCGCGGAAATCGAGCGCGCGGAGTTTCGTCATCCTGAATTCGAGCGCGTGCTTCGTGCCGGCGTGCTCGAGCGCGGACTGCAGCAGCGCCTCCGACGTGGAGTAGCGCGGGTGCGCGTCGTCCATGTGCGTCGTCGACAATCCCCACACCCGCAGCGGTCCGGGCGCGCGCGCCAGGTCGCGATCGAGCGGATGCTTGTCGTGCGGCAGCCGATTGCGCGTGCTGGACGGCGTATCGCGCACCATCAGCCGTCCGTTCTCGACCTTGCATTCATGGCGCGGCACGCGATCGGCTTCGTACCCCGGCTCGCCTTCGCCGGTGACGCGGTGGAATTTCCAGTGGTGCCAGGGGCACGTGACGTAGTCGCCTTCGAGCGTGCCCTGGCCGAGCGGGCCGCCGACGTGGTTGCACGAACCATTGACGGCGCCGAACTGCCCGTTGACGCAGGAGACCGCGATCTTCACGCGGCCGATCGTCAACTGCTGCAGCGGCGTCCTTGCCAGCTCGGCGGCGTCGCCCAGGTCGTGCCAGGTGTCCTCGGTCATTGCGCGTGTTTCCTCATGCCGTCAGTTCGACGCGATTGCCGTCAGGGTCGAGCACCACGCTCTCGTAGTAACCATCGCCGGTGCGGCGCGGCCCGTCGAGCACGTCGTATCCGTCATCGCGCAGGCGCTGCGTCAACTCGTCGACCCGAGCTGGCGAACCCAGCGACAGTGCAACATGAGTCAAGCCCATGCGCTGCGCACCGCGTGCGATCCGCAGCGGCTCGAGCGTGGTCGACGTCATCAATTCGAGGCGTGCGCCGCCGCCGAGATCGAGAAAGCAGGATTCGAATCCCTTGGCGGCATTGCGATAGTGCACGCCCGCGCTGGCGCCGAAATACAACATGTAGAACGCCTTGCAACGCTCGATGTCGGCAGTCCACAGGGCGACGTGTTCGATGCGGGCCATGGAGACGCGAGCATTCATTGAGCGAGCAATTTGCGCCATAGCGCGGTCTTCGTTGCGAGCGGTAGTGTGTGCGCGGGACTCGTCGAGGGCAAGCGTACGAATGCCAGGCCGGTGGCATCCAGCCGGGGCAGCACGCTGCGCGTGAAGATCCGTTGCGCTTCGCCGCCGTTGAAGGCGATGAGCCGAATGGCCGGATGCCGCCCGAGGAACGCCGGCAGGTCGTTCGGTATGCAACTGCCCCGCGCAATCGCGCTGTCCAGGCTCCCGGGGCGTTCGCAGTTGCGCAGCACGTCCCAGAGCGCGACGCCCGATTTCCGGAGCGCCGCGGCGCGGCGCGCATAGGGGAGGTCGGCACTGAAGCCATACAGCGCGCCCATGATCGGCCAGAAGGCGTTGCGAGGATGCGCGTAGTACTGCTGCGCCGCCAGCGATTGCACGCCCGGCATGCTGCCGAGGACCAGCGTTCGCGCGGAGCGGTTGGCGATCGGCTCGAAACTGCTAAGCAGCGCCAAGATTGTCCGCGACGAATTGCCAGTCGAGCAACTTGCCGATGACCGCCGCGACATGGTCGGCGCGCCGATTCTGGTAGTCGAGGTAGTAGGCGTGTTCCCACACGTCGATCACCGCCAGCGGACGCTGGCCCTTGGCCACCGGCGAATCCGCGTTGCCTGTTTTCGCGACGGCGATGCGGCCGCCCTCCTGCACGAGCCAGGCCCAGCCGCTGCCGAACTGCGTCGTCGCCGCGGCCTGCAGTTCCTTGCGGCAGGCGTCGACGCTGCCGAACGAACTCTCGATCTTCTGCCGCAACGCAGCCGGCGGATCGCCGCCGCCCTGGGGGCGAAGGCTGCGCCAGTAGAAACTGTGGTTCCAGTGCTGCGAGGCATTGTTGTACACGGCGCTCTTGTCGGCGACGCCGACCGTCGCCGCGATGATCTTCTCGAGCGGCATGTCAGCGAACGGTGTGCCGGCGACGGCCTTGTTCAGGTTGTCGACATAGCCGCGATGATGCTTGCCGTAGTGGAAGCCCAGCGTGTTGGCGGAGATCACCGGATCGAGCGCGGTGTCGGCGTACGGGAGCGGTGGCAACGTGAACGGGCCCACGGGCGCGGACGCTGGCGTCGTGGCTGCGGGCGCAGCCGGCGTGGACGCGGTCGCGGCGTCGGCCGCCATGACGCGCGCCGCGCCCTGCAGCGTCGCAGCGCCGGCTGTCGCGAGCAGCAGTTCGCGGCGTGTGATTAGATCGGTGGTCGGGCCGGGTGTGGGTTTGTCCATGGAGCGACTCCTGCCTGCTGGGGAAGTCTTTTCCATGCTACGCCGCGCGCTCGCCCATCGCAAAGCGCGTGCCGGCGCTCGGCTACACCACCGCTGCGTATTGCGGCGGTGGCTGGTTCAGCTGGTTCAGGTAGCGGCGGCGCTCTTCCGGCGTCATCGCGAGCCAGTCGGTCTTTTCGTTCCACGTCGTGCGCAACTGGGCGTCGCTGACCGTCACCTCACGCGCGTTGCGCGTCGAGGTGATCGACGCCAGGCGGGTCGTGCGCCCCTGGCGCAGCAATTCCAGCACCGCGCGCGCGACCGTGGCGCTGCGCGGCAGCGCGCTGTGCTCGCAGCGCACGAAATAATTGTGGCTCCCCGCCAGCTGCGCGCTGGCCAGCGGAACCGTGCCGTCGCCCGCATCGCTGACCTGGTACAGGAATTCATCGCGCTCGAGCCGCAATCCCGTCACGGTCCGCTGCAGCGTGCCGCAGATTGCAACGCAGCGCGGCTCGTCGGCGCAGAGCTCGTTCGAAAATGCCCGCCCTGCGTCGAGCAGCCGCTGGTCCGGGCGCGGTCCCGATCGGGGCCATTGCGCCGCATCGAACAGATCGGCGCTGCAGCCGGCGCCGGCGCGCGGCACCATCTGGTACAGGCTCGGGAAAGTGCTGAACACCTGGCTCGCCAGGAAATCCGCGTCGTGGCTGCGATCGAGCGCGGCCAAACGCCGCACGACCGGATACGTGCCGCGGATCGCCTGCACCGCGCCGAAGGATCCGCCATGCGGCGTGCCGAGCGTCACGAGCCGGCGCACGCGGCCGAGATCGGCCGACTGCATCGCGCGCCGCGCGATCAATCCGCCCATGCTGTGGGCGATGATGTAGATGCCGGGCGCGTCATCATTGCGCAACCGCTCGGCGAAGCCTTCGGCGAGCTGGTCGAGGTCCATGCGCCAGTCGTAGTCGTGCACGGTCACCGCGAAGCCGGCCGCGCGCAACCGCAGCTGCAATGCGAGATAGCTGTAGGGAATCGCGCCCAGCGTCGACAGCCCGGCCGCGTCGGGAATCCTCAGGCGCGCCAACGCGCCGCCGATCACATCCTGCGGATCCAGCCAGAGCAGGCCCGGTGGTTCGCCGGCGCCGCGCATCACGCCGAGCTGCGAGCCCATGACGCCCGGCAGCAGGTACACCGATTCGGCGGAGCGGCGCCGCGCCGCCTGCGCCTGGCGCGCCAGCGTTGCCAGCAGCGCGTATTCCGTGAGACCAAACACGGCGATGAGTTCACGCCGCGCCGCGCCTTGCGCGAGCAGCGCGCAGGTCTCGGCGTCGCTACGCCACAGGCGATCGTAGATTGAAATGTCATCGGCCATCGGCGGGTCCAGGTGCAGGCAGGCCCTAGGTTGCCCGCGTGATGCCGTTGTGGCGCGCGAGCAGGTCGCAGAATGCATGGATGGCCGGCGCGCGCGCACTGCTGGCGCGCCACACCGCGCCGATGTGCCGCGTCGGCACGGGCTTCACCAGGTTCAGCAGTTTCAGGCCTGCCGTCGCGCTGTAGGCGCCCCGGCAGGCGAGCGCCGGGAGCAACGTCACGCCGGCGCCGGTCGCGACCATCTGGCGGAGTGTTTCGAGGCTGGTGGCGCGGAAGTCCTGTTTTTCATGCGCGCGGCTGCGCGCGCAGACCGCGAGCGCCTGGTCGCGCAGGCAGTGCCCTTCATCGAGCAGCAGCAGCGGTTCGTCGCCCAGGTCGCCCACCTGCACCTGCCGGCGCGTGGCCAGCCGGTGGTTTTCCGGCACGGCGAGCAGGAACGGTTCGTCGAACAGCATGCGCGATTCGAAGCCCGGTTCGGGCGCGGGCAGCGCAATGATGCCGAGGTCCAGTTCGCCGGCGCGCAGCCGCTCGAGCAACGGCGCCGTCTGGTATTCGAACAGCAGCAGTTCGAGGCGCGGCAGCGCCTTGCGGATCTTCGCCAGCACCTGGGGCAGCAGATAGGGCCCGACTGTCGGGAGCGTGGCCACGCGCAGGGCGCCGGCCAGCGGATCGCGCCAATCGCGCGCGAGCCGCACGATCTCGTCGCTGGTGGCGACGATCTGGCGCGCGCGTTCGGCCACGGCCGCGCCCGCCTCGGTGAGCAACACGTGCCGCGGCTGCCGTTCGATGAGCTGCACGCCGAGGTAATCCTCGAGCTTGCGCAACTGCGCCGACAGCGTCGGCTGGCTGACGAAGCAGGCGGCGGCCGCGCGGCCGAAGTGGCGCGTGTCGGCCAGCACGGCGAGGTAGCGCAGGTCCTTGAGCTTCAGCTCGGCCATCGGGCACCATTTGGCTTGTCTATCGCGAGTATAGGTTCAATCGACTACGATTCTCGACGTCCTGGGCGTGAACAGGCCCTGGGGGAGCTGCCGTGCAGATATTGCTGGTCGAGGACGATTCGGAAGCCGCCGGGCACCTGACCCAGGCGCTGCGCGAGGCAGGCTACGAGGTCAAGCACTGCGCCGACGGCGCGGCCGGCCTCGCCGAGGCACGCGCCACGCGCTATGACCTGCTGATCGTCGATCGCATGCTGCCGCAGCTCGACGGCCTGTCGATGGTCGCCGAGTTGCGCAAGGAAGGCGCGCCGGCGCCGGTGCTGGTGCTCAGCGCGCTGGGCACGATCGACGATCGCGTCGAAGGCCTGCGCGCCGGCGGCGACGACTATCTCGTCAAGCCCTTCGCGTTCGCCGAATTGCTGGCGCGCGTCGAGGCGCTGCTGCGGCGCGCCTCGGGCGACAATCGCCTGGTGGGCACGCTGCGCGTCGCCGACCTCGAAATGAACCTGCTGGCGCGGCGCGTGACGCGGGGCGGACGCAACATCGACCTGACCCAGAAGGAATTCCAGCTGCTCGAATTCCTGATGCGGCGCGTCGGCCAGATCGTCACGCGCACGATGCTGCTCGAATCCGTGTGGAACCTGCATTTCGATCCGCAGACGAACCTGATCGACGTGCACATGAGCCGGCTGCGCCAGGCGATCGACCGCGATTTCAACCCGCAGCTGCTGCACACGATCCGCGGCTCGGGCTACTGCCTGAAGGACCCAGGGGCCGCCCTTTGAGGATGCCGCGGATGTTCGCGTCGACGGCGCGGCTCGCGGTCCTGTACATGCTCGGTGTCGCGGTCGGCGTCAGCGCGCTGCTGGGTAGCGCCTACCTGTTCACGCAGCGTGCGATGGAAAAGCAGGTCGACCTGGTCATCGACACCGAGATCGAATCGCTGCGCGAGGATTATCGCGGCGGCGGCCTCAAGCGCCTGGTCAGCGTGCTGGACCAGCGCGACGACGACTGGGGTCGCCTCGGGGCGGCGTACCTGCTCATCGATCATCACGGCGCGCCGCTCGGCGGCAACCTCGGTGCGTGGCCGAAGAACTTCCAGACATCCGGCCGTTGGATCGAATTCGACATGCCCGCCGTCGAACAGGGGAAGACCGTCATGCATCCGGTGCGCGCCGCGGTCGTGACGCTCGAGGGCAATCGACTGCTGGTCGGCACCGATGTGTCCGAGCGCCGGCGCTTTGCGCGCCGCATGCGCGAGACGACGTATTGGGGCATGGGACTCACCGGCGCCTTCATGGTGCTGACCGCGTGGTGGTTCAGCCGTCGCGTGGCGGCCCGCGTGCGCGCGGTGGCGGAGGCCTGCGAAAGCATCATCTCGGGTGACCTGAGCCGGCGCCTGCCGATCGAACACAACGCCGATGAGTTCGACCAGCTCGCCGGCACGGTGAACGGCATGCTCGATCGCATCGAACAACAGACCGCGGCGGTGCGCATCACGTTCAACAGCGCCGCGCACGACCTGCGCGCGCCGCTGCAACGCATTCGCGGCCGGCTGGAAACGGCGCTGCTGCGCGCGAAGACCGGCGATGCCACCGACGTCGCCGTGCATGCCGTGCTCGAGGACCTCGAGCGGGTGCAGCGCACGCTCGCGGTGCTGCTGCAGATCGCGCAGGCGGAAGCGGGCGGCGCCGGGCTGCCGCCCGAACGCGTCGATCTGGCGCGCTTGGCGCGCGAACTCGGCGAGCTCTATGCGCCGGAAGCGCAGTCGCGCCATCTCTCGCTGCACGTCGACGCGGACGCGCCCGCCCGCATCAACGGCCACCAGCAACTGCTGGCGCAGATGCTGACCAACCTGCTCGAGAACAGCATCAAGTACGTGCCGGCAGGCGGCGACGTCGAGCTGGCCGTGCGGCAGGTACGCGGCGAGGTCAGCGTCAGCATCCGCGACAACGGCCCGGGCATTCCCAATGCCTCGCACGCCGACATGCTGCTGCCGTTTCGCCGCCTCGAGCGCGACACGCTGAAGCCGGGCAGCGGCCTGGGCCTGAGCCTCGTCGCCGCCGTCGTGCGGCTCCACCATGGACGGCTGGAACTGCGCGACCTGTCGCCGGGCCTCTCGGTCACCTGCACGTTTGCCGCCGCAACGCGGGTTGCCGCGGAGCCGCCGGCAATGCGCACCGCCTGAGCGCTCGCGCGCCTCAGTCGGCGAGCGGATCGCGCGCGATGTCCGGCGGAATCAGCTTGTAGATCACCGGCGTCACGAGGCGCGCCAGCAGCGTCGAGGTGACGAGCCCGCCGATGATCACCCAGGCCATCGGCGAATACAGCGCGATGTTCTGCAGCGCCAGCGGCAGCAGCCCGCCGATCGCAGTGGCCGACGTGAGCAGGATCGGCAGGAAGCGCGTCTCGCCGGCGCGCTCGATCGCCTCGTCGAGCGGCAGCCCGTCCGCCCGCAGCTGGTTGGTGAAATCGACCAGCAGGATCGAGTTCTTGATCTCGATGCCGATCAGCGCCACGAAGCCGATGCTGGCGACGAAGGAGATGTCGTTGCCGGTGAGCAGCAGCATCAGCAGGCCGCCCATGATGCCGAGCGGCACCACCGTCAGCACGATCAGCGTGGCGCGGAAGCTGCCGAATTCGAGCACCAGGATCGCGAAGATGCCGAACAGCGCGACGATGATCGCGGTGCCGATGCCGGCGAACGATTCGGCGCTCGACTCGGCCTCGCCGCCGAGCACGAATCCATAGCCGCGCGGCCAGTCCATCGCGCGCAGATTCTTGACCACCGCGGCGGTGACGCGGGCGGTGTTCAGGCCGCGCTGCACTTCGGCGTCGACGGTGATCGCGCGCTGGCGATTGAAGCGCTGGATGACCGTCGGCGCACGCTCGAACACCGGCGTCGCCAGTTGCGACAGTGGCAACAGGGCGCCGCTGCGTGCCGCGACGCGCACCTGCGCGAGCGCATCGGGGCCGGCGCGCGCGCCGACCGCCGTGCGCACCATGATCGGGTATTGCTCGCCGTTGCCGGCGCGCATCTCGCCGGCCTGCAGCCCGGCGACGCTCAGCCGCGCGGCGCGGTCGATCTCCACGGTCGGCACGCCGAGCAGCGCCGCCTTCTGCGTGTCGACCTGCAGGCGCAGGTTGGTGCGCGGCACGCGCAGCGGGTTGCTGACATCGCGCGTGCCGGCCGTGCGTTCGATCACCTGCTGCACTCGGCGCGAGAGCGCGTCGAGCGTGGCCAGGTCTTCCCCGACCACGCGCACCGAGATCGGCGCCGAGATCGGCTGGCCCTGCACGAACTCCTTCACGTAGATGTGCGCCGCCGGGTAGGCGGAAAAATAATCGCGCAGCCGCTCGAGCACCCGTGGCGTGTCGTGCGTGTCGAAGCGCTTGAGCAGCACGAATACCTCGGCGTAGTTCGAGGCGTTGTTGCGCACGATGTGGTTGTAGTAGATCTGCGGATTGCCGTGGCCGAGGTTCGAGTAGTAGGCGCTCACTTCCGGCGTCTGCGCCAGCCGCGCCTCGACGAAGCGCAGCGCGCGGTCGGTGGCTTCGAAGCTCGCGCCATTCGGCGTGTCGACGCTGATCAGGAACTGTGGCGTATCGGCCTTCGGGAACAGGCTCGAGCCGAGGAACGGAACCAGCAACGCGGCCAGCAGCAGCGAGCCGCCGATCGCCCCGACCGCGGTGGCGCGCGGCCGCGCCAGGCAGAAGTGCAGCGCCGGCCGATAGTAGCGATGGATGACGCCCATGACGCGCTCGAGCAGCGGGCTGCCGTGCTGCGAGCCTTCCTTCGGCAGCATGCGGCTGGCGAGGAACGGGATGATGAACAGCGCGATCAGCAGCGATCCGACGATCGTGGTCACGACCGCGGTCGGCAGCACGCGGATGAACTTGCCCGCATTGCCCGGCAGCGCGATCAGCGGCAGGAAGGCGAAGATCAGCGTCGCCGTGCAGCCGAGGATCGCATTGAAGATCTGCTCGGTGCCGGCCAGTGCCGCCTGCAGCCGCGTGGCGCCGCCGCGCAGGTGGCGCGCGATGTTCTCGACCACCACGATGGAATCGTCCACCAGCAGGCCGAGCGCGACCACGAAGCCGGCGATCGAGATCTGGTTGAGCGAGTAGCCGATGAAGTACAGCGAGGCGATGCCGATCGCGAGCGACAGCGGCAGCGCGATCATGACGATGCCGGCCGCGCGCAGCCCGAGCGGCAGGAGCGTCAGCGCCACCAGCGCGACGGCGATGCCGAAATCGATGTACAGGCGATCGAGCCGGCGCGTCACGTTGCGCGCCTGCTCGAAGCCGCGCGCCAGCCTGATGTCCTTCGGGAGCGTCGCCTCGAAGCGATCGAGCGCGCCATCGACGTCCTGCTGCACGCGCGGGGTGTTGTAGCCGTCCTTCTGGTTCGCGGTGACGAACAGCGCGCGCCGCCCGTCGTAGCGGCCGACGTAGCTGAGCGTGTCGGTGGCCCACTCGACGGCGGCCACGTCGCGCACGCGCACGATGTGTCCGTTCGCGCCGCCGATCACGGTGTCGCGCACCTGTTCGGGCGAGGTGTAGGGCCCGCCGGTCTTCAGGCTGAAACTGCGCGCGCCGAAGTCGACGAAGCCGGCCGGGATGTTCGCATTGTCGCTCTGGATCGCCTGCAGCAGCGCGCCGGGCGTCACGCGCAGCTGCGCCATGCGCGTCAGGTCGACGGTGACGCGCAACTCGCGCGCCGGGTACGCCCAGCTCTCGGCGGTGCGGATGCCGGGCACGGCCTTCAACGTGTCCTTGAGCGAGCGCGCGGCATCCTCGAGCCGGTCGTAGGGCGCGCTGTCGGACACCAGCGCCAGCTCGAGGATGTTGACCTGCGCCGGGCTGATCTTGCGGATCTCGAGCTCGCGCACGTCCGCGGGCAGCGTCGGCCGCAGCGCGTTGACCTCGCGCACCATCTCGTCGTACTTGCGGTCGGGATCGACGCTGGCCTCGAATTCCACGGCCACGAAGGCGACGCCGTCGACGAGCGTCGTCTCGAGCTTGTGCACGTTGTCGAGCTCGGCGATGCGATCCTCGAGCGGCTTGGCCACCAGGCGCTCGAGATCCTGCGGATCGGCGCCGGGCCAGATCGCCGTCACGAAGTAGCCCGCGAACTTGATGTGCGGATCCTCCTCGCGCGGGATGTTCTGGAAGGCATACAGCCCGAGCACCACCAGGCACAGGAATGCCACCAGCGTGAACTGGTGGCGGCGGATCGGCATCTCGAGCAGGCGCATCGGTTACTTCGCGACAGCGACCTGCTCGCCATCGTCGAGATAGGCCGCGCCGTCGGTGATCACCTGCTCGCCGGCCTGCACGCCGGAGCGCAACGCGATCTCATCGCCGTCGATGAACGCGACGCTGACCGCGCGCCGCTGCGCGCGTCCGTTCGCGTACACGAACACGTTGCCGCCGTGGCCTTCGCCGGTCACGAGCGCGCCGATCGGAATGTGCACGAGCTGCGCGGTGCCGCCGGGTTGCAGGCGCGCGCTGCCCACCATGCCGCTCGCGAGCGTCAGGTCGGTCGGCGCCAGCGTGATCTCGACGGTGAACAATCCGGTGGCCGGATCGGCGGCGCGGGCCAGCTCGGTGATCGTGCCTGTTAGCGAGCGTTCGGGCGCGGCGTCGACGCGCAGCTGCGCGGCCAACCCGAGGTGCAGCGGCAACAGTTCGCGGTCGGCGACTGCCACCCGCAGCACATAGCCGCGCTGGCCGGAGCTGACCTGCAGCACCGGTTGGCCGGCGCCCACCAGTTCATGCGCGGATGCGAGCCGCGCCAGCACCACGCCGTCGGCCGGCGCGACGATGCGCGCATGCGCCCGGTTGAAGCGCACGGCCCGCAGTTGCGCCGCGGCCAGCTCGCGCTGCGTGCGCAGGTTCTGCACCTGCTCGAGGCTCAGCACCTCGTCGGCATAGAGCTTTTCGCCGCGCTCCAGGTCGCGCGCCGCCTTCGCGTCCAGCTCGCTGGCTTGCGTCTGCTGCGCTTCGATTTCCGTGGGTTCGAGTTCGGCGAGCCGCTCGCCGGCGCGCACGCTCTCGCCGGCCTCGACGTCGATGCGCTCGATCACGCCGCCCACCTTGAACGAGAGGCGCAGCTCGTCGCGGCTCGCGATCGCGCCGTGCAGCAGCAACGCGGGCTGGTCCGGACCCATGGCCGCCACGGCCACCGACACCGGCGTCGCCCGCGCCGCGACCGGCTGTTGGGATGCGGAACAGGCGCCGAGCGCGACGCACGAAAGCGTGGCGACGGACAGCAACGGGAATCTCATGGCAGGTCTCCGCGCGCCCAGGCCCATTCGGCCTGGCGCTCGAGCAACGTGAAGTACGTGAGGTTGCGATTGAGCTCGGCGCCGGTCATCTCGCTGCGGGCGTCGAGGAATTCGAGTTGTCCGGCCATGCCGGCATCACGGCGCTTGCTGGCGATCGCGAACGCGGCGCGCGCTGCGCTTGCGCGCGCCTCGGCCGTCGCGAGCGAATCCTGCGCGCTGCGCAGCCGGTCGGCGGCCTGCTGCTGCTCGAGGCCGATGCGCGCGCTGAGCTGCTCGCGCTGGTTGGCGAGCTGGCGGGAGGCGAGGCGCGCCTGCGAGACCGCCGCCGCGCGCGCGCCGGCGTCGAACAGCGTCCAGTTCAAGACCACCGAACCGGTGACGAAATCGTAGTTGCGGCCGGTGGCGTAATCGACGCCCTGCGTGCCGGCGTCGATGCCGAGCGCGAGGCTTGGACGGCGCGCGGCGTGCGCGGCGCGCAACTGCGCGGCGGCGGCACGCTCCGCGGCCTCGACCGCCAGCAGTTCCGGGCGCGGCTGCGTCGCGGCGGCCGGCGAGCCGACGTCCGCGGCGGTTTCGGGAGCCGAACCGGATGCGGGCGTTTCGAGCGGTTCCGTGAGCGGCCGGTTGAGCAGGAAATTGAGGTAGCTGCGCGCCTGCTCGACGCCGTTGCTGGCCTCGCGCTGCTGCTGTTGCACGTCCAGCCATTCGGCGCGTGCGCGCAGCACCGCATCGTGCGTGCCCTTGCCGTTGTCGTAGAGCGATTGGTTGACGCGCAGGTTCTCGGCCAGCGTGGCCTCGCTCGCCGCCAGGATTTCCGCGCCGTTGCGGGCCTTCAGCCATTCGAGGTAGGCGATGCTGATGTCGCGGCGCAGTTCGCGCCGG